>JACCEE011345771.1_pt1 | contig 18879 bp, 17 predicted proteins | sample 7449931 | NCBI WGS metagenome assembly JACCEE01 (sample SAMN15323457, study PRJNA562643) | freshwater metagenome | isolation source: river surface water | place: USA:Blue River Watershed | collected 2017-08-19 | reverse complement strand
TTCCCGACCGTTATTATACCAGAAATGTTTTTAAATAATTATGAAAAAATGATAAAATATTCAAAAATATATCGACTAAAAAAAAATAATTTTTTAATAAAAAAATCGTTATTTAAATTAAAATTAAAACGTATAGACATACTGTTAAATAATAAAAAAAAATATTTAATCTCTAATAAATTTAATTATTATAATAATTATATTTTATTATTAAAGTTTACTAAATATAAATCTGTATTCTATTATAAAATGTATGATTTATTTTTAAGTATTCATAACGGTCGCTATTATAATAGATTGAATATACCTAATTTAAAATTAACTTTATCGGTTTTTGTTGAAACTATTACTTATGGTTCTAGAGAAGCTAAAAAAAAAAAAAAAAAAAAAAAAAAAAAAAAAAAAAAAACCAACCTTACAAAAAAAGCCAACCCCTGTAAAAAAAAAAAAATAAATAAACGGGTCAACAAGGAAAATTTTTATTAAATAAAGTTCCACATAGTATGGTATGAAAGTATCATTTAGTAAATAAATTTCAGCGTAATAAACTTTATTTTAAAGCTAAAATTATACATCAAATTTTAGTTTTTTTATTAAAAAATGATGTAATTTTTTTATATTATATTAGAAAAAAAAAAAAATATAATTTAGGTTATAGATTAAATAATTATGATGAATTAAGGTATTATGTAAAAAAAAAAATAAGAAGTTTTATGAGAAAAATTTTATACACACAAGTTAGAATTACTAGATATAAATTTTGACTTATTTTAAATATAATATTATATACAACATTTAAGAAAAAAAAGGTATTACAACGAAAGGCTCAAGAAACTTATCTTAGATTTAGACATTTATACTATTATTTAACACCATCTCTAAATAATTTTAGTTAATATAATTTATATAAAATGTATGATTTAAAAATTCAAAAAAAAATTTTTTTTTTAGCAGTACTTTTTTCAATTGTATTATATTTTTATTATAATATAGATTCATATCCATATTTAAAAAATATAACTTGAAGAGATGTATTATTAAATGCTTACTACTATACATTCGGTAATCCATTATTATTAAAGATGCGAATGCATTTTTTTTATTTTTTAAATTTTATTTATAGATTTATGAATGATCAATTAGAAGTTGATTTTGAAATAGATTTATATAATAAATTACTTTTTGAAGTAAACTTTTTATTATTTGTAGAAATTTATTTTATTATTTTTATTATTTTATATTTATTATCTTTAACTATATGAACACGTGCTGCTGGACCTAGATATAGATTAGATCAATTACTAAGTGTAGCTTTTAGAGCTATATTACCAGCGTTAGCTATAATAATAATAATATTATCTGGTATATTATAAAGTAATTTAAAAATGTTATTAGATTGAATAAAATTAAAGTTTAAAAAATTGTTAAATTGAGCAAAGGGTGGTTCTTTATGACCTTTAACCTTTGGTTTAGCTTGTTGTGCTATCGAAATGATGCACGTTGCTGTCAGTAGATACGATATGGACAGACTAGGTATGATATTTAGAGCTAGTCCACGACAAGCTGACATTATTATTGTTGCAGGAACTGTAACTAATAAAATGGCTCCAGTATTAAAAAAATTATATGACCAAATGCCTTCTTCAAAATGAGTTTTATCCATGGGAAGTTGTGCAAACGGTGGTGGTTATTATCATTATTCGTATTCAGTATTAAGAGGTTGCGATAAAATTATACCTGTTGACGTATATGTACCTGGTTGCCCACCAACAGCTGAAGCTTTGTTATACGGTTTAATTTGGTTACAAAAAAATATAATAAATGATTGTTAATTTTAAACGTATAAATTATTTAAAAATATTAGGTTATATATATAATGGTAGTTCTTACTCTTTATTATTAAAGTATTGACAGTTAGTTTATTTTTTAGCCTATTGATATAAAAAAGTTTTATTTACAAGAAATTTTAAAATATCTTATAAAAAATACCAAACACAATTAAATCTTTTTAGGAGTTTTTATAGATATTTCTCTAGATATTATAGAGATATTAAATATTATGATTACGATGATAGTTTAAATAATTATTTAATAAATTTTAACGTAAAAAATTATTTAAATGATGAGTTAAATTATAATTTAAATGAGTTAAAAGTTGAAAAAAAAAAAAACACCCAATTAGATTTAAGTGTTTTTTTATTAGATGATATAGAGGTATCTATAACTTACAGTTATAATTATAATCTATATTCTCTTCAGTATTTAAATAAATGTTATTAAAAATAAAATACTATTATGATGGTAAGGGCTATTTTGATAGGCATTTTAAGTCAGTTTATAGATCCTCGTTAATAGCGGAATATTTTGTAAAATTAGATCCGTATTATATGAGACTTTATTATAAAAAAGCCAGAGGTTTTAATCAAAAATACAGACGTTTTTTAGAGAAAAGAACTCGTAATAACCAAAATTATGTAAAAAAACATTTTCGCTATATAAAAAGAAAAAATAGGGGTTCAAAAATCAAGAGTCACTTCTTTAAAAAAAAAGTTAAAAAGAAAAAACTTATTAAAAATAATAGAAAAAAAAAACGTAAAGCTTTTAAAATCAGTAAAAAAAAAAGATTTAAATATAAACTATTCTATTAAATATAATTTTTTTTTAAAGTAATTAAAAAATGTTATTTATATACTTGAGGGATATAAATTTAGTAGAGGTAATTTTTCAAGTTATATTATTATATAATATAACTCAATTACTAAAACAAATAAATTTTTATTATTTAATTTCTTATTTTTTTTTAACTTTAATTTATTTTGGTATTTTTTTAATAATATATGATCTAGATTTAAATTGCGTTATTTTATGAATAATATATGGTGGTATATGTATAGTTTTTTTTACCTATTCTTTAATTTGATTCGAAGTTTTTAAAAATTTTTATAAAAATTTAAATTTATTTAAAAAAAATTTTTTTTTAATATTTATATTTATTATTATTTTTTTTTACTATAAACATTATAATATAAATTATATTTTAAAAAATAATTTTTATTTAAATTTTTATTTAAATAATGAATTAAATAAAATACAAGAATTAGAAATTTTAGGTTGAGGAATAATATATTATTCAACATTTTTTTTTATATTATTTTCTTATTTTTTATTAATAAATTGTATAATAGTTACTATTTTAAATAATAATAATAAAAAAATTAAAAATAATTTATTAAATTATTATTATTTATATTTAGTTAAAAATAAAAATCTATATTATTTAAATTATATTAAAAATCAACATTTTTTTATTCAAGAATACGATAATAATATACAAAATTATACTACAATAAAAAATTTTAAAATAACAAATTATTTTCATCAAATAAAAAATATAAAAAGGCGAGTTTAATTTAATGGCAAAATATAAGATTGTGACTCTTAAAAAAAAGGTTCGATTCCTTTAACTCACCTAAAAAAAATAAGTATTTTTTTAAATTATGATATTTTTTTCCTGCCTATATTATTATATAGTTTTTTATATTTTTATACGTATCTGTATTTAAAATATTATTATAAAAAACTATTTATATTAAATTTAGAGAATAAAAAAAATAACTTTTTTATAAATAAATTTAATATAAAATATAATTTTTTAAATTTTGATTCGTATATAAATATACTAATATATATATATAATTTTTATATTTTATTTATTAGTTTATATTTATATATTAGTTTTTATTATTTTTCATATAAAAATAATAATATTTTTTTGTCATTTTATATTTCATCTTCGAATTACTTATATTATATATTTATATTATTATTTACATTGTTTACGTTTTATATTTTTAAAAAAAATATTGTAAATCAAAAAAATTTTGAAATAATATCTGCTTATTACTTATTTTTCTCTTTATTATTATATTATACCTTAGCTAATAATTTATTAACTTTAGTATTTATATTTGAGTTTCAATCGTTAATAATAATTTATATTATTTCAAATTCATTTTATTTAAAAAATAATTCTTATTTAAATTTTAAAAAATTAAATAATTACCCTATATGGTATTTTAATTCGTTAATTTATCAATTTTGAACATCATTTTTTAGCGCTATATTGTTAACTATATCTTTATTAATATTTTTTAAAAATTTTTTTTTTATAGATTGAATAAATTTAGAAATATATGTTTATATGTTAAATTTAAAATTTTTTAAGTTTAATAGGATTGAAATTTTAATATATTTTACACCACTTATCTTTGGTTTTATATTAAAATTAGGTTTATTACCTTTTTTCTTTTGAAAACCTGAAATTTATAAGAATTTTAATTTAGAACTATTATTTCTATACACTACTTTTTATATGTTTAGTTTAGTTTATTTAATTATTTTTTTTTTTTTTAATTACTTTTTTTTGATAAATTATATATTTATATATTTTTATTACCCTATTATTATTATAACTTTAATATTTTTACCTTTTTTATTTTATATAATAACTGAAATTAGAATGTTTATAGCTTATTCATCATTATTTCATATAGTATTAATTTTAATATCAACTGTATTAAATGAAAGATATATACATTTATCATTTTTATATTTATTTACCTATTTATTTTATATTACATTTTTTATGTTACTTTTATTTTATTTATCAAATTTTAATATTTGATATTTATCAGATATACAATATTTTTATAACGATCAATCTATAAATAATATAATAATAAATATTTTTTTAGGAATGGCTGGATTACCTCCATTTTTGGGTTTTTTTTCAAAAATATCTGTAATAGCTAACTTATATTTTGATAAAAATTATTTTTTATGTATATTATTTTTAATATCTAGTTTAATAATATCATTTTTTTATATTCAAAATAGTAGATTTTTTGGTTATTCATTAAAAAAAACTAAATATTTTAAAAATAATTTAGTTTTAATTATAAATTATAACTATTCTACTGTTATATTATTATTTTTAATATTTAATACATTAAATTGATTATTCCTAACTTCATTATTAAATTTTTCGTATATAATTTTTTTAAATTAATGACAACATTAAATCAAGCAAGAACATATAAAAGAATACCAAAAGAATCTCATCATTTATGTACAGCATTAAAACTAAATCCCCATGTTAGAGGGAGAGTTTTAAAACAAATAATAGTTACTCCTAGAAAACCAAATTCAGCTACTCGAAAGGTTCTAAGAGTAGCTTTAGTAAATAAAAAGGTTGTTTCTACTAAGGTAGCTGGTTCAGGAAAATATCCGCAAAAATTTGCTACAGTATTAGTAAAGGGGAGAGGTTATAAAGATACACCTAGTATAAAATACCAAGCTATGCGTGGTATATACGATTGTGAAACTTTTCCGGAGCTGACTAGAAAAAGATCTTTATACTGTTTACCGTTAAAATATGTAATTCATGTTAGAAAAGAAAAAAAGAAAAAAAAAAAATAATGATGCGAAATATTATAAGTTTTTTAAAAATACTGCTAACTGTATTTTTTATAAGTTTTGTACTAAATTATCAGTATTTTTTAATTTTATATTTAAAATTATTAGTTATATTATTTTTAAATAAATATAATGATACTTATATTTTAATAAAAAATAACCTGTATACATTATTATATTTACATTTAAATTTCTGTATAATTATAAGAATAAAAAGTAAATTTCAATTCTATTTATTGTTAAATTTATACAGTTTAACTCAAATATTTTTAACTATTGTATTGTATATTTTTAATTATAATTTTGTATTATATATAGATTTAAAATTTTTGTTGGATATTCGTAAATCATTTTTACCTTATTTATATTTAACATATATTCTTACTTGATTATATATGCGTTTAAATAATTTAAATTATAGAAATAGATATATAAAAAAAACACATCGTCTAATTATTTTTTTTAGTTATTTTTTTATTTTTTATGATCCATGAATATTTATCGATATATGTTTATTCATATTTATTTATATAGTTATACCTCTTTTTGAGTTTTACTTTTATACTTTTGTTAGACCTATATGTAGATTATGTTATATATCCGGTTTATTTTTAACTATCGTATGTTTTGATATGTTTAATGAAAAAGGTAGTATTAAAAAACATATATTAGTTATAATACTTTTTTGTATATATATTTATATAAAATGTTATATAGTATATGCTCATTTGTTAAAAGAAATGTCAAATTCTTTAATGATAATTCAAATAATATTTATAAGTATTTTTCCATTTTTATTATTTTTATCTTCGAATTTATATACGTTTTTTTTTTCAAACAACGGTTTAAATATAAATTCTAGGGAATTTTATGAATGTGGTTTTAAAACAATATCTGATAATCAAGTTGTTTTAGACATACATTATATTACTGTAGGCTTAATATTTTTAATTTATGAAATGGAGATTGTTTTATTTGTACCAGTTTTTATAAATTTTATAGCTTACTCATATATTTATATATTTATTTTAATTTATTCATTATTTATTATAGGTATAAGCTATATTTATGAGTGAGATAATTATGGATTTAACATTTCATTTAACTAAATTGTCATTCACTTGACTAGATTTCTTTTTTTTCTTCTTGTGATTGAATTTTATTTCTTTTTTTATATTAAATTCGAATTTACTGAACTTGTTAATTGTATGCGAATTATTTTGAGTAATTTTATATATATATTTTTCTATCCTATCAGTTTATTTAAATTCTATGATTATTTTTTTAACTGGTATATATATATTATGTATTGCAACTAGTGAAACTACTATTGGTTTATCATTATTAATATTAAAATCAAATATATTTGGATCTATAAATAATAATAACTTAATAAATGCTGGAAACTCAAAGAACCGATTACTTCCTAAAATCAACCTAGTTAATTCGAGAATAAAAAAACAATGAAAGATGTAAAAAAAACTTATCTAGAATTATTCCTAAATAAAATGTTAAAATCCGGTAAAAAATATAAGTATTTTTTAACCATAAAAAATTTGATTAGAATATATGGTTTTATTTATCAATTTTTTGCTAAAAAAAAAAATAAAATTTGACATCCAAATGCGTTATCTAAAAGACAATTAATAAGAAAATCGAGTGGATATACATTTATAAAAAAAATTATAAAAAAAAAAAAAAAATTTAAAAAAATTATAACTGTGTCTAAATTAGATGAAAAACAAAATGTTTTAAAGGAATGATTTAAATTGATAAGTTTAGTTATATATAAATTACCTGTAAGAACTTTTGAATTAAAATTATTTTATTTTGCTTATATTATAAATAATAAAAAAATAAAAAAATGAAAAATGTTTAAAAAATTATCTGCATTATATTATAAAAACGTTAAGAGTGCAAGAAAAACAGTAAGAAAAATATATAAGCGACCACTTATAAAATCAAATAATGAAAATAATATTAGAAAAAGTCTTCTTGTTAAATATAAACGTTATTTTCCGGACTATCATTATAGAAATAAGTGATGATATTTAAAAAGAGGAAATGCTATAAGATATCTTTATTCTTCTTATTGAGTCGGTCGACGACTTATTAGACTAAATTGGCGTCCACGTTATAGTGTAAATAGAAAATTACTTTTAAGATATAAACGTTGAAAATCTCTAAAAAAAAAAAAACAAATTAAAAAACAACTAAAACATTCAAATTTAAAATTACCTTATAACTATTATATACATGAAATAAATTTTTTTAAAAATTCTTTTTATAAACTTAATAGATTTTTAAAAAAAAAACGTTTTATGATAAATTATAAGGTTCTTAAAAAGCATATTAATTCTATAAAAAAAAGGTGAAGTATTTGTCGTTTGAAAAATGCTTTAAAACGAGTTCCGATACAATATTATATTTATAGAAAAATGAAGGATGTTTTTTATTTTAGTCCAAAAATGCAAGAATTTTGTAAACGATTACGTCGATTTAGAAGAAGTTCAGTTATTTTTAATTTTAACAGAAGAAAAAAACGTAAAATCGCACAATATTTTTGAAAATCTTTACGTAGTAATTTAATTGATTTTAATAAAGAATACATAAAACCCATAACTAATAAATCTTATATTATTTATAATAATACTTTTTTTAAAATATTTTATACTAGTTTAAAAAAATATATTCTTACCTTAAAATCAAATGTTATTACCAAATTTTTTAAAAATAAAATTAAAGCTGAAAAAAGAGCTAAAATAAAAGCTAAAATAGAAGCTAGAGAAAATGCAGAAGAAAAGGTTTTAGATAGAGAGGTTGATGAAATTTTATATGGAATTACCTATGATGATGGATTTACCGGTGAGGCAACTGAAGAAGATATAGCAATAATTGAAGAAAAATTAATGGGTTTAATTAATAAAAAATTTAGTCTTAAAAAATTTATTAAACTTATAAAAAATTGTTTTAATATTGTTATACGAAAAATATCCTTACAAAATTTTAAAAATAAATTAAAGCATATATATAGACCAAAAATAAATAAAAAATTTAAAAAAAAAATTAAAAAATCTTATAAAGAAGATTTAAAAAATTTAAAAAATAGTAAATTAATATATTATTTTAGAGAATTCTTGCTAAGAAAATACGCTGATGAGTTGTATAATAATATAAATAAAAATAAAGGTATATTTACATATTCTACTCGTAATATTCATGAACTTTATGGAAATAAATTTTATAAAATGCTACAAAAATTACGCAGTAATATAATAAAAACTTATAAAAGAATATATACAAAAAAATATAAACGAAAAATATTTAAAAAATATAATTTAGCCTTTAAAAAAATAAGGTATTTTAAAACAAGATTACGTTTTACCGGCTATATACCATATTTAAAACGTATTAGATACAAAAGAAAAATAAATCGTGGTATAAGTTATATTCGTCGAATACTAAAACGATGAGAAAAAAAAAAAAAATTAAGAGAATTAAATGAAATGTACTCAGGTAGAACACCGGAACAAGTAGAACAATTAAAAAGAGATATGGCACTATTAGAAGAACGTCGTAAAAAAGAAGAAGAGGAGTATGAAGCAAAAAATGATAAAGCATTTTTACCAGAATTAGATTTAAAAACAACACTTCGTTTAAAGAGAAGATGAGAACTATATAGAAAAGCTGTATTAGATAATATTGAAAAAGGTTATCTATTTTCTATTAGATCAGCTTTTGAAGAAGAGTATAATGAAGCATTTAAGACTGAATTAACTCCAACATTATCTACACTAACTGAAAGAGTAAAAAAAAAAATTGCTAAAGCATCTGTTAATAAATCTGCGGATAATTCTTCTGACGATTCTTCTGACGAACTTCCTGATAATTATGAAGATGCATATGTTAGATTACCTGTTAGCGACTTTTATGACGATTTTTCTGACGAATTTCCTGATGATTTTATTAGTGAAACAATTGAAAAATATAATGAGAGATTTGTTAAAGATGGATTATCTAAACGTCCAGGATCTTTAGATGAAGGTTCTGAAAGAGAGTCTGACTGTGATTCAGATAAAGAAATAGATGAAAATGGTGTTTACAAAAATAAAACGCTTAAGGCTATTTTAAACAGAAAAACACCTGAAGGAATGAAGCCTGTAAAGCGTCTTATATCAGGTCGTTATTATCTTGTTAATAGACCAGAGAAAAATATTATATTAGATTATAAATCTTTCGTAGAAAAGCAATTTTTTGAATTGGTAGAAAAAGTTCAAAAAAAACGAATTAGAAAATGAAATAGATTAGGGGAGGGTATACAAGATCCTAAAAAACTTAAAAAAATTTTAGATTATAGATATAAGAGAGATAATTATACAGATCCTAGAATCCCACCAAAGATACCAAAAAGATTTAGATTAAAACAAAAGAAAAGTTTTAAATTAAATAACTTTGATGATATTCAAAAAAAAAAAAAATAAGTAAAAAGTATGCCACGTATTTATTCTAATGGTATAACTTATTTCAGTAATTTTATAGACTTAGTTTTAATACTATTAATATTATATATTATTATTCAAATATTATTAATTTTTTTTTTAATTATAAGGGGTGTACTAAATGATTTATTAATTATTTATTTAAATTTTTATAAATGAAATAATAAAAATAAAAATATTTTTAAAAATTTATATTTATTAAAATTTTTTCAAAAAAATTTTTTTGAAAAATTTTTAATATTAAATTTAAATATTTATATTTATTTAGAAATTTTTAAAAACTTTTTTTTTAATAAAAAAATTTTTTCAGCTTGACAAATTTTAAAATTAATAAGTAATTTATTATTAGAAAAAAATATATTTTATAAGTTTTTTAACAAAAAAAATCCATTTTCTACTATATATAAAAATAAAAAAATAAAATATTCAAATTGATACTGAAAAAATAGATATTAGGTTTGTAGATGTACGGGGACTTGCAGTTACTCCGTTACTATCCGCGGGAATGGCAATCCGCGTTATACAGGAGTAATCATTCGTGGATACTTCACACAACCATATGACATTATTGGTTGTTGTTTACGTTTATAGTAGCGATGAACTTATATATAATATATGTATTTAAAACTATTACATATTATAGGGCTGATATTAGAGGTACTAAGTCTACAGGTGAAAAAAGAAGACTTGCTTGACCAGAAATGTTAGTTGTTTTACTACCGTTATATTGAGCTTTAAATATTGTTACAAATGCTTTAGCTTATTTAAGAGCAGTTGAAGGTAGCTGTGGTCATGTATTAGTTAGCGTTCAAGTTAATGGATTTCAGTGAGGTTGAAGATATTGTTATAATGATACATTTTATACAAAAATTTTAAGTACACCTATAAAAACAGGTCGTGAATCTGCTTCATTTTTAAATGGACCTTCTTTATTTAGAAAGTGTACAAATAAATGAATTAGACGTCATGGTATGGTTTATAGAGAATTTGATATATCATATAACGCATTATATGTTATTGAACATGAGAAAGAATGATTTTTACCTACATTTGAAGATACTGAAAATAAATTATGAGAATTTGATATAGAAAATATGGATAATCATAATTTAACCGCTGAACATTATTATTGTAGACAATGATTAAAAAAATTAGGTAAATTAGAGAATGAATTTGATTCAAAGGTTTTAAATAAAAAATTTCAACACGGTTATTGAGTAGTTTCTCAAGGATTAAATCCAGATACAGGATTAACTGTAGAAAATTTAAATAAAAAAACAGGTGATATTGATCAAGTACAAATAAAAGATCCATTAAGATTATTAAGAGCTTCCGGTGCATTAGTTTTACCTACTAGATCTAATATAAGATTAATGGGTTGTTCAGATGATATTACTCATTCTTGAGCAGTACCAGCATTAGGTATAAAAATGGATTGTGTTCCTGGAAGATTATTTTTTTTTTATACAAATATTCTAAGAGAAGGTATTTATTTTGGTCAATGTTCAGAACTTTGCGGTTGAAATCATTATAATATGCCTATAGTATTATACGCAATACCTATAGAACAATTTATAGTTTGATGAGAACTTGAATTACAACCATTATTTTATAAAAGAATAAAAAGTTTAAATAACAGTGAAAAAAATTATAAATTAATAAATTATAAATATAAATAATAAAAAAATGGTATCATTTGTTTGATTTTATTTATTTATAAGCTTTAGTTATTTTCATATTAATATATATCAACTAGGGTACTTTGGAATATTTACGTTATCGTTGATAATTTTATTTATATCCAGTAACTTACTCTTGTATAATATATATAATTTTTGAAAAAATAACTATTCAGTAGAATTCTATATATTTAATTGAATAGATTTTAGTAATAATTTATTGATTAGTTGTAATGTAAAAGAGAATTTATTAAATTCTATTTTATCATTTATAATGCTTTTAGGTGCTTATATTGTTACTTATTTTGTATATATTGATATGAGCAATGATAAAGAGGGTTTTAGTTTTATAATTATTTTAGGTTATTTTATAATTTCAATGTTAATAGTTATTATATCAAATAATTTAATATTATTTTATTTAGGTTGAGAGGGTATTAGTTTAACTTCTTATTTTTTAGTAAATTATTGATCTGAAAGAGTAAGAAGTATAAAGGCTGTATTTAAAATTTTTTTAATTAGTAAAATAGGTGATTACTTTTTAATAATTTTAATATGTCTTGTAATATCTAATTTTGGTACTGTAGACTTTGATCATATACATTCAATATATTTATTATTTTTAAATAAAAAATATACATTTTTTTTTTTAAAATTAAATATATTAGATATTTTATCTTTTTTTTTATTATTAGGAACTGCTGTAAAATCTGCTCAGTATGGTTTTCATATTTGATTATTAGAGGCTATGGAAGCACCATTAGGAGCTTCTGCATTGATGCATTCGTCAACTCTTGTAATAGCAGGTGTAGTATTATTATTTAAATTATCTTTTATTATAGAATTATCAAATTATTCAATAATAATTATGTTTTTTTTAGGTGCTATGTCTTCTTTTTTTGGTTCTTTTTTTGCTTGTTTTCAGTATGAATTAAAGACTATATTAGCTTACTCAACTATTAGTAATATGGGTTATATTTTTATAATGTTTTCATTAAGTTTGTATTCTGAAACCATTATAACTATAATTTTACATGCATTTATAAAAATATATATGTTTTTAGTAATCGGAGGTATTATTTATCATTGTAATGGTATGCAAGATTCAAGATGAATGGGTGGTTTATTATTATATATACCATTTTTATGGTCTGCTTTTTTTATAGGTGGTTTATCATTAATAGGTATACCTTATTTTAGTAGTTATACTTATAAATTATATATTATAAACAATTTATTAAATAATTATATTTTTTTTACAGGTTGTGAATTTATTCTAGTTTTATCTTATTTTTTTACATTTTTTTATATTTCTCGTTTAGGTTATATTATTTTTTTTTCAACAAAAAATGGTCATAAAATAATCTATAAAATGAAAAATATATCCATACTTTATTATATAAATATATTATTACTAGGTTTTATTATATCTTTTTCCTCGAATTTTTGACAAAATATATTAAATATAAATTATTACAATTTATTAACAAATGTATATAATAATAATAATATATTATTTAATCCATTTTTAAATGATATTTTTTTTTTTACAGGTTATATTTGATATATTATTTATTTATTTATTTATTTATTTTTATTTTTATATTTAATATTTAATTTAAATACCTTTTGATCTTTTTTAAAAAATTGATTAATCGTAGTAAGTTTAATAAATATTATTTTTGTTTATAGTATATTTTAATTTTATAATGAATAATGTAAAATGTTAAAATCGCGCCTTATAGACTATTTAAAGATAGTTTCGGCATATATGAACGATAATTTAATAAGCATAATACGTTTAGTAAAATATACATTTAGTTATATAAATTTTTTAAAAATTATGAATTTATATTATTTTTTAAAGATTTTTGCAAGAGAATGATTTTTTACTACGAATCATAAAAAATTAGGTTTAAATTATTTAATATTTTCATCAATAAGTGGTTTATTTGGTACTATATTAGCTACATTAATAAGATTAGAGTTAGCTCAACCAAACTCATTAATATTTGCAAATAAAGCTAATGCTTATCATGTAGTTGTTGGAATGCATGCTATTATTATGGTTTTTTTTTTAGTAACCCCTGTAGTATTTGGTGGTTTTGGTAATTATTTTTTACCTATACAAGTAGGTGCAAGAGATGTTGCATACCCTAGATTAAATAATTTTAGTTTATGAATATTACCTGCAGGATTAATAACAGCCTTAAGAACTTTATGAGAAGGTATGAAAATTTCAAATAAATCTACATATTATGAACAAAGTATAAATAATTATTCTGATTGAATAAATATAAATAGAACAGATAATATTGCGCTGATATATAAAAATGATGTTACATTTAACGATTATAATTTTAATAATGAATCTAAAAATTGATTAAATTTGATCGATACTAATTCATCAAATAATTCTTTAAACTATATTGATTGTAGTTCATTAATATTAAATGAAGATTCAATTTTAAATTTTTTACCTACATTAGTTGTTAGTTCAGATTTAACAAATACAATGGCAGGGTGAACATTCACTACACCGTTTTCGCATAGCAGATATACAGGTAATCCTGTTGATTGAGCTTTTGCTTCATTATTAATGTCTACTATATCTTCAATTTTAACATTAATTAATTTAATTGTAACATGAAGATATTTAAGAGGTAGGGGTAGCAGATATCAAAAAGAATTATTTCCGATTGTATTAATATCAATATTTATTTCTTTAAGATTATTAATATTAGTTTCTCCTATATTAAATGCTGGTTTATTTATGTTAATGGCTGATAGACATTTTAATACAGCCTTCTTTACAGTTAGAGCTGGAGGAGATATATTATTATTTCAACACATATTTTGATTTTTCGGTCATCCAGAAGTCTATATATTAATTATGCCAGCCTTTGGTATTGTTAGTACATTAATACCATATTATGTTAGAAAACCTGTAGGTAGTAAATTACATATGATATATGCTATGCATGCAATATCAAGTATGGGTTTTGTAGTTTGAGGTCATCATATGTATTTAGTAGGAATAGATAATAAGGCTAGAATTTTATTTTTTGTAATAACTGTTATGATTGCCTTACCTGCTTCAACTAAAGTTTGTGGTTGAACAGCATCCTTAATAAATAGTACTACATTTATTTCAACTGAATTATTATTTTCTATATTATTTATAGGTTTTTTTATAGTTGGTGGTGTAACAGGTAGTTTTTGTGCACATACTGGTACAGATATTATTTTACATGATACATATTATATTGTAGGACATTTTCATATTATGTTATCTGGTTCATTAATGGCTATGTTATTTGCATATATATATTTTAATTTTAGAGAATTTTTTGGTGTATCGTATAATAAAATATTTTCGATATTTCATTTAATTTTTCATGGTATTGGACAATTATTAACTTTTATTCCGATGTTATGATTAGGTTATGCCGGAATGCCTAGAAGAATTCAAGATTATCCTTGAGGTTATGCCGGTTGACATAGTGTATCTTCTTTAGGTCATTTAATTGTATTATTTGGAATAATAATGTTTTTAATTACTATTATTTTAGCTATATATTTTAAAAGACCTGCTATAACAAATAACAACGGTTTACCTTTTATAGCTTATAAAGTAAACTTTTTAGGTTTAAATAAATATTATACAAGAATTAATTTATTTAAAAAATATATAAATAACCATACAAAAATAAAAAATTATACTAATTATTTTGATATATATAAATTATAAATGTAAAATGTCAAACTTAAATTCATGAAGAATTGTTTGAAATATAAAAACTGTAAATTGAAATTTAAATATAATAGTATTTTTTTTTTCTTGAGTATATGAGTGAATTTTATATTACGATTGTATTTTAAATTTAAATACATATGTAAATTTTATATTCCCATATAGAATCCCGGTATTATTACTTATAATTTTTTTATATTTTATATACGTTTGAGGAATTTCAGTATGAAGAAGAACTCAATATGGTAAATTTACTAGGGGTGATAGAAAACTTTGATACAAGGGTTTTGCATCATTTTGGGTTGTTGAGTTATCAACTTTATTAGGTTTAGTTATCGCCGCCGCTTGAATGAATTGAGGTCCCACACCATTATTTCCTAGAAATTTTTATTCTAGTAAAAAAAGTTTTGTTATAGAGTTAACTTTTATAACTTATATACTATGAGCTTTATATTTATTAAGATTTTCAATAAAATGAAAAAAATGAAAAACACAAGTTTCTTTAACTGTTTTTGTTATTTTTATAGTAATATTATTAATATGAAGAGATATTTTAATATTGGTAGGAAGAGAAAATATAAATATAAATAGTGGTGTTAGATGAAAATTTATTAGGGCTAATATCGTTACTTATTCTTTATTACCAAATTGATGATTTTATACCCTTATAAATAATAAAGGTTCTTTAAATTATCAATCTATGTTTTTTTCTTTATATAATTATTTAAATGCATTAAAGGTTGATACGAAAATTACACCTATAGATTTTAAAATAACATTTAATGATTATTATAAACATAATTTTTTACCTGCAGTGTTAGATATTAATTTAAATTCTAAATTAAATGTAAATTCAGATGTAAGACAACTTACAAAATCTAGCTTAAGTTTTTATCCAAGAAGATTTGGTTTTTTAACTAAAAGAATAGCTATGTGAACATTTTTTTTATTTTTAAAGATATGACATCATTTAATGTTATATATTTGATGATTTTTTTATTTAATAAGATTATTTAGTAGAAAAAAAAATTCTTATCAATTTTTATCAATATGTCATTTTAATGTATATTGTTGTTTTTTAATAGCATTAGCAATATATATTTATGGTTTTTTTCCAAAATTTATGATATTTTTTAGATTTTTTAAACCTAAACCGGCTATGATGACAATATATAGGGTTTGAGCATGAAAATATTTTATTGCAAATTACCCTATTTCATTATTCGAGGCTGGTTGTTTAAGATTTAAAAATAAAATGTATATTAGAGATATATTAGAAGAAAGACTAATATAATAGATTTATCAGCAATAAGGGGATGCCTAAAATTAATATTTTTTTAACAAATTTAGTTAAAAATTATATATAAATAAAAAAAATTTATAAAGTATAAGTAAAAGTAAAAAGTAGTGAACTGAAATATCTAAGTAACTACGAAAAAAAAAAAAAAATTGAGAAGTTAGTAGTGATGAGCGGATTCTTCTAGTGGGTAACTAGAAAAAAAATTAGTTGGAATACTAGATAATATTGGTGAAAATCCTGTATTTTTAATTACCTTATATAAGTAAATCGTTTTAAGTTGATTACGATTGAAGACGGGAAAGTTATTTCCTTAACTAAGGGTATTAATTTGATAGAAAAAAAGTACTGCGAAGGAAAGGTGAAAAGAATAAATAAAAATAATTTAAAAGAATCTGAAACTTATTGTTATATCAGTTGATGCTTAAGCTGCAACGTACCTTTTGTATAATGGACCGACGAGTTAATTTTGCTAGCAAGCTTAAAAAATAGTAGGCGTAATTAATATAAAAAAAGTTAGTAAAATTAGACCCGAAACTTTGTGATCTAACCATGAACAGGTTATAAGACCGAACCGGTAAATGTTGCAAAATTTTCGGATGATTTGTGGTTAGGGGTGAAAGATTTATCAAACAAAGAGATAGCTGGTTTTCCGCGAAAATTATTTAAGTAATGCGTTTAGATTTAAAAAGGAGGTAATTTGGTTTAGTTTGTCGATAGATAGGCAATTAAAAAATCAGACAATTTTTTTTTAAAAATAAGCAGTTAGTCTATAGGCGCTAAGGTCTATAGACAAGAGGGATACAGCCCAGATTAAATATTAAGGTTCAAAAGTGCTTACTAATAAAAAAGATGGGAATTTATATGTTAAAAAGGTCGACATGGAAGCTGTTATCCTTTAAAGAAAGCGTCAAAGCTCATTTAACTTTAATAAGTTCTTATTAACAATTATGATATAAGTTAGCCACCGAAATATTAAATTTATGGTAGCGGAATGTTTTGTATATCGTAGAAGTAATATTGAAAAATAGTATGGAGGTATCAAAAGTAAATATGTCGGTATGAGTAACTGAATAGTGTAAGAATCACTATTGTTGTATGTCTAAGAGTTTTAATGCAAGAATGAATCACATTAAGTTATACGATCCCTAAGAAGAAATTCAAAATATTATTTGATGGGATTCCTATTATGACATTTTTAAAAAAATCAAGAAATAAATTAGGAGTTAATCGTATTAAAACTGACACTAGTAGACAGGTTGAATAAACTAAAACAACGAGAGAATAATATTGAAGGAACTCGGCAAAATAGTTTCGTAACTTTGGGAGAAGGAATGTTTTTTAAATTTTATTTAAAAATCAGCATTAAAGAGAGGGCGACGACTGTTTATTAAAAACACAGGACTTTGCAAATTCGTAAGAAGAAGTATAAAGTCTGACTCCTGCCCAGTGCTGCAAAATGAAAATACCGATATTTATATTGGTTATAAATTCCAGTAAACGGCGGCTGTAACTCTGACGGTCCTAAGGTAGCGAAGTTCCTTGGCGGGTAAGTTCCGTCCTGCATGAATGGAGTAACGATTGTCCTACTGTCTCCAATATTATCTCGGTGAAATTGAATTAGTTGTGAAGATGCAATTATGTACAATTAGACGGAAAGACCCTATGCACCTTTACTATAATCATAAATCAAATGGTTTAAATGCGTTATAGTATCTATTGATTCTCCCAAGAATCATAACTGCAATTATAAAATATAGATGCTACAATTGCTTTTTATCATTTTTATCCCCTAAATAAATAATGGGAAGACATATTTATGACGGTTAGTTTAACTGGGGCGGTTGCCTTCTAAAATGTAACGAAGGTGTAAATTTATCAATTTTAGTTCGCTAAAATTATAATAAATAATTTGGTAAGATTTAAATACCTACAAGTATTTAAGGGGTTATCCTTTTATAATGACCCGATAGACAAATATAACCTTTGCTATCGATTAACGGATAAAAGGTACGCTAGGGATAACAGGCTGATATTTTCTAAGAGTTCTTATTGAAGAAATTGTTTGGCACCTCGATGTCGGCTCATCATATCCTGAAGGTGCATAAGCTTTCAAGGGTTTGGCTGTTCGCCAATTAAAATGGTACGTGAGCTGGGTTTAGAACGTCGTGAGAC
>JACCEE010150861.1_pt1 | contig 18880 bp, 10 predicted proteins | sample 7449931 | NCBI WGS metagenome assembly JACCEE01 (sample SAMN15323457, study PRJNA562643) | freshwater metagenome | isolation source: river surface water | place: USA:Blue River Watershed | collected 2017-08-19 | reverse complement strand
GTACACACATCACCGACTTTATCGCTTTTGGGAATGCCGACTGAGGTACTCGTGCCAGAAACAATCCCGTCTAATTTAACGCTAGTTGGATAGGGCCCGTTATTCACAGTGGTAATGGTGTAAGTAAATGGCTTGGTCATTTCCACCGGATTGCCACTTTCTTGAATGGTAACAACGAGATCAGCGACTTCGCCGGTGACATTGACGCGCACAATTTTAGTATTATTGGCGGGATTGGTGTCTGTCCCGTTGGCAGAAAGCGAAAAAGTCAGCGGGATATTCATGCCCGTTTGCACGCCAGTCACTTCCAACACAATGGGAATTGTTTTGCCCACTGCCATCGTGCCAAAATCACAACTGATCTTGCCAGCAGTTTCTTTACATTCAGTCGGTTGGATTTTTGAAAGCAGCAATTGGCTCGGTAAAGTTGTAGTCAGTATCGCATTGGTTGCGTCATTTGTGCCATTATTGCTGACATTCATTTGATAAACGATGGATTTGCTCACTGCAACCGAAGTGGGAGTCGCAAGTTCGTCCAAAATAGCTAAATCTAAATCAATGTTTGCCACAGTAAATTCTTTGTTAAAACTGTTATTAGCAGTCTGCGCATCCCGCATCGTATTGGTGACGGTGGCATTAAAAACAACCGTTGGCGTGGTGGTTTTGGGCGCGGAGGCGTTGATCCGAATGGTTTTTGTCCCCGATTTTGGCAACAATTCTAGCGGACACGTGACTTTACCGGTGGCGGCGGTGCAATTGACTTCGCTGGCATTCACAAAGCTAAAACCCTCTGGCAAAGTATTGGTAAGAGTGGTGTTGGATGCGATATCGGGCCCGTGATTGGTGACGGTGACATCAAAACTGACATTGCTGCCCACATTGACCGTGCTGGCGTTGGGAGTGGTGACAACGGCAACTTGTAAATCTGCATTGGGCACCGAGAGTTGCAGCACGTTAGAAAATTCGGCGGTGTTATTATCAATATTATTATCCGCTTCAGCCGCAGAAACAATGGCTTTATTGGTCAACTTGCCATTGCTCACCGTCGGCGGCGTTTTCACCGTAATAGTCACAGTCGTCGTCGCATTCACCGCTAAACTGCCCAAATCGCAAGTGACCACACTAGATTGATGCGTGCAACCGGCGGGCGTGGCAGCAATAAAAGTGGTGTTGGGCGGCAAAGTATCCGTCAATTTAACCGCGGTGGCGTTGCTCGAACCTTTATTGGTGACGTTGAGAAGATAAGTTAAATTATCATTGACTGCAACAGGTGTATTTGCTGTTTGCCCGTCCGTCAAAGTCAATTGCAAATCCGCGGTGATATTGCTAAACACACTGATCGCATTGCTGACCAACGCGGCGGTATAAACCTGTCCTCCGAATACGTCAACTGCGGTCGGTTGTCCCAGCGTGACAATACCATTGACCGCTTGTTTTGCGACTTCTTTAAACGTTAAACCACCATCCGCATTGCGAGTAAACACCACTAACGCATTATCCTGCACGCCCGTCACGTAAACTGCATCATTCATCGCAACAATGCCCCGCGCCCCGCCCAATCCGCTGACATTATTTGAACCATTTTTATAGACCGCTTGGGTGCTTAACGTGCCATCGGTGTTGCGAATAAATGCCATCACGCTGCTGCTATTTGTACCGGCGTTTGTACCTTTATTATTATCTGGATTGGTATTGCTCGCCACATACAATGACTTACCATCGGGACTCACGCTCACTTGATACGCACCGAGCAGTCCACTCACGCCCCCCGCGCCCTCTTTAATCGCCTGTAAAAATCCCAATTCGCCCAATGCCGCGTCGCGTTTGAAAACCACCACCGCATTATCTAACCCGCTGGCAACATAGATAAAATTATTATCCGCACTCAAAGCCACCGCACTCGCGCCGCCCAACCCGCTGAGATTATTCACGCCATTTTTCTGAGTTTGTAACAAAGCTGTCAAAAAACCGGTGGTATTATCCCGCGCAAATACTGTTACTGCATTATCATCCACCCCCGTGACGTATAAGCGATCATCACTGACTGCCAGCGAAGTTGCGCCCGCCAAGCCCTGAATCACCGTGGTACCATCTGCCATCGTCTCGCCATTTTTCAACAATTGCGCCAATGTCAACTGTCCGGTCGTAATATTTCGAGTGAACGCCACCACCGCATTATCGACCCGACTGGCAACATATACGTGTTTTCCATTCGGACTGATCGCCACCTGATTCGCCCCTTTTAAGCCCTGCATCTGCTCCACGCCATCGGTAATCGACTGAATAAACGTCAGTTTTCCATTATTCACATCGCGAGTAAATACTGCCACACTGTTATCTAAAAATCCGGTGGCATACGCATTTTTCCCCTCTGGACTGATCTTAATGCTGCTGGTTTGTTTCAGACCACTGATTATCAAATTATTACTGTCCTGTACGCCATTGACCTTTGTTTCAATCAGCGTCAATGCGTGCAGCGGCAATATCCATGTGGACAGCAGAAAAAAGATTAACCCATTGAATAGTTTTAATTTAAAGTATGGCACGACCGAAAACAGTGGGCGCACCATCGCAGCAGAAGGAGCAAAAGACATGAGCGTCTCCAGTGACTTTATGATAATAAATGTCGAATAGTATAGCTGAAATAGATAGTTATAGAAAATTATTAGGCAGTGCCAGAGAGCCCGTTCGACTGGGTTAAACCCATTTCGTTTAAAGTTGAGTCCGCTTCCGATGTCGTTAATACATTTCAGAAATCTTGACTCGCTTACACTAGAACTGTACAGTAGTCACTGTCATCAATTCCACCAAAGGCTTATCCATGTTCAGAAGAACTAAAATCATTGCAACATTGGGCCCCGCCACAGACGACCCACAAGTTTTAGATAAAATTTTACTTGCTGGTGTTGATGTGGTGCGGCTCAACTTTTCTCATCAAACCCCAGAAATTCACAAAGTGCGCTTGGATTTAGTGCGTGAACGGGCGCAGGCATTGGGGCGAATGGTGGGCGTGATTGCAGATTTGCAGGGGCCCAAAATTCGGATCGAACGCTTCATTGACAACAAGATAAAACTCAAGGAAGGCGATACTTTTATTCTCGATGCGGCATTACCCAGCGATCAAGGCACTCAAGAGCGAGTGGGCATTGCATACAAACAATTGCTGCTTGACGTAAAACCCAAAAATGTTTTGTCACTTGATGATGGTAGAATTACACTCAAGGTTAAAGAAATCAGCGGCGCAGAAATCCGTTGTAAAGTGTTGGCGGGTGGGGTTTTATCGGATAAAAAGGGAATCAATTTGCAAGGCGGTGGATTATCCGCGGGGGCTTTAACACACAAAGATAAACATGACATTGTGTTAGCCGCAGCTTGGCATATTGATTATGTGGCGATTTCCTTTGTACGTTCTGTTGAAGATGTTCACGAGGCACGGCAGTTATTGCAAACGGCTGGCGGGAAAAGTGGGATTATTGCCAAAATCGAGCGAACCGAAGCCTTAAAAGACATTGAATCTATTATCAAAGCCTCTGATGCGATCATGGTGGCGCGAGGCGATTTAGGCGTTGAAGTCGGTTATGCCGCATTACCTTCAATCCAAAAACGTTTAATCCGTCAGGCGCGTGAACTCAATAAAGTGGTTATCACCGCCACGCAAATGATGGAAACCATGATTGAAAACCCAATTCCCACTCGTGCCGAAGTTTCAGACGTTGCCAATGCCGTATTCGATGGCACAGATGCAGTGATGTTATCGGCGGAAACCGCGGCGGGCAAATATCCTGAAGCCGTGGTCAAAGCAATGGATCGGGTGTGTCGTGAAGCCGAGCGACAACCTGAATCGCGGATTTCCGATCATCGCATGACCAGCCAATTTGGACGGATCGATGAGGCAATTGCAATGGCAACCATGTATTCTGCAAATCATCTACTCAAAGTGAAAGCGGTGGCAGCATTAACAGAATCGGGTTCAACCCCCCTGTGGATGTCGCGGATTTGTTCAGGCATTCCAATTTTCGCATTCTCGCGCCTGCCAAGCACATGCAGCAAGATGACCTTGTATCGTGGTGTATATCCGGTCAATTTTGATGTCATGGTGACGGATTCTGGTCATGCAAATCAAGAAATTATCGACACGTTATTGCAGCAGGGCGTGGTGAGTCACGGAGATTTAATTATCATCACCAAGGGAGATTTAAACGGAATTTCCGGCGGAACAAATTCGATGAAAATTATGTGTGTTGAAAGAGAATAATTTCATCACTTTCATGTAGGGTGCATAAATACAGTGTCATGCACCGTAACTGATTGAAATACAAAAGTGTATGACGCTTCGTGACACCCTACACGGACTGTCTGATAATCATTGGGTAACACGTTAGCCATATCTCAGGAGTTTTTTATGACAAACATTTTTAGATTTACTATCATTTTATGGTATATCAATCTGACCGCCTGTGGAAACACCATCCAAACCACTTCTGGGCGCGATTATCTCTCCCATTATCCCCCCGCCCAAACCTATCCAACGCAAGCACATGATTATAAAAGTATTGATGCTGAAGTTGCCAAAGTTGCAGCGATTGAACCCAATTTGCAATTTCCGGCGCGCATTGGGATTGTGAAACTTGAGCGCGGCGAGATTGCCAATATGTCGCAGGAAGAAGGGAATACGTGGTTTGAAGCGGCGCAACGGTTGGGTAAATCATTCGGCGAATTTGTGCCAGTCAGCCCACTGATTGCCGAAATGGTGACGGATAAAAAATCGGCAGGAACACCGCTGCAAAATATCATTCGTAAAGTGCGTTTGGGGGCGGCGCGGCAACACTTGGATGTGGTGTTATTGTATGAAGTGTATGGCAAATCGGAAAGTCATTCCAATATCTTATCAATCATGGATTTAACAATTATTGGTGCGTACATTTCGCCCGGACAGTCTTTAAAAGCAGAAGGTTATGCCAAGGCGTTATTATTAGACGTGCGCAATGGTTATCCCTACGGACAAGCAGAAGCGGTGGCAGATGATGAATCTATTTCGCCCTTAGTTGGAAGTGATGCACGACTCAAGTCATTGTATCAACAGACAACGGTGGCAGCGACTCAAAAGTTGACCGTGGAAGTTGAAAAGATGCTACAGAAATTACAGCAGCAATTGCGATCTCCAATTCGCTAAAATGGGAACGAATTTCCTCTTTCTCCCCCGCTTTTTACTGTCTGAAACGGTTATTTTTGAGCCAGTTGCCGCGCCAGATGAGCCACCCGTTTGCCTAATGCGCGACATAATTTTTGTTCTGCTTCGGATAAACTGTTTTTGTTCTGCGCGCCGACGAAATAACTCGCACCATACGGTGTGCCGCCGGTCTGCGTGGTTGATAACTCTGATTCGGTATAAGGTAAGCCGACCACGACCATGCCGTGATGCAATAGGGGTAACATCATGGATAATAAAGTGCTTTCTTGTCCGCCATGTAATGAGGATGAAGCGGTAAATACGGCGGCGGGTTTATTGACCAATGCGCCTTTTAACCATAATCCACTGCTTTGATCTAAAAAATATTTCAAAGGAGCTGCCATATTGCCAAAATGCGTCGGACTGCCCAGAATTAAACCATCGCAACTCTCTAAATCTGCTAAAGTGACGTAGGGCGCGCCTTCGCTGGGAATTTCTGGAGCAACCGCCTCGCACACGGTGGAAATCGGTGGCACAGTGCGAACGATGGCTTGACATTCGGCAACTTCAGCAACGCCCCGCGCAATTCTTTGTGCCATCTGCGCAATATGACCGTATCGACTATAATATAAGATTAAAATGTTGAACATAACCACTATTCCAAAGTGTAGATGATTGATAATCGTGCTAGAGTTTTTAACGGTTCGTGTAAATATTAACTTACATTATTTTAACTATTTTCGAGTCAGTGAAGAATCGCGATGAGACATATTTTTTTATTTATCAATTCGCTTGTGCTTCTCACCGGTTGCGCCACTTTGCCCACGCAAGAAATGAGCGATGCACGTCAGGCAATCAAGGCGGCTCATGGTGCAAAGGCAGAAGTTTATATTCCCAGTGGGTTGCTTCATGCGGAAAAAGATTTAGCCCAAGCGGAAAAAGATTTAGCCCAAGGTTTATTTAAGCAAGCACAACAACATGCACTTTCTGCCAAACAGCGCGCGGTGAATGCGTATGAAGCGTCGATGACTTTGGAACACGCTAAAATCATCTGGCAAACAATCGGAAATCTCGATTCCCACGCGGCGCACCACCCAGTTCTGGCTCAAGCAGAATCAGCCGCGTTACATGGTGATGTTGATAATATCTTAAACTTAGCCAATGCAGCGTTGCAACAAGGACAGGAAACGTTAAATCAGGTATATTTAGCCCAAGCAAAAATTCTGATGGAGAAATTTAAGCAACAACGGCGTACTTTATATCCGGGGGAGACAACTATTTTAGAAGCCGCGCAACACGCGTATGAAAAACACGAAGGTCGTCAGGCGTTTAGATTGATGCAAAGTTTATCGATCACACCTTGAGAAAAGTTGGATCAATTGCGCTGCCATCACGGAATATTTTAGAAGATATTTAGTAGTTTTACTGTTTAAGGTGTCATCTTATGATTCAAGTAAATAATAACTCCAAAAGCTTACAGAAGAATAATCAGCAGCGACCGAATCATTCGCCCGGGTTGCCGCGTTTAATTTGGGTTGCGCGCACCGGTTCACTTGATACCATTTTACCGTATCTTTTCAATCATTCAGCTACGGTAGTCATTTTTCGCTAAAATACCCATCAGTCACTGCATGTTCACTCAGACGAGATTAAAAACTATTTCACCAGAAATCTTTGAGAACTTCTTGAAATTTGTTATAGTCATTTTAAATTATTTAACCCGTGTTCAATGAATAAACAGATTAAACCCTTATCAAAAATTTATCTTAAAAGCTATTGCTCATAGGCAAACTATGCATCTTTTGCGATCCTCAACTTGGTTTAAACACCGCGTGATTTTTAGCAAATATACTTGGATTTGTTACATGGTATTCATTGTCATATCCGCCATGTTGCCAATCAGTCAGGCGGCTCCGGCTGCTCAAGAGTATCAAATCAAAGCGGTTTTTTTATTTAACTTTGTCAACTTCATCACATGGCCCGATAAATCGTTTAAACAAGACAGTGAACCGTTTCGTATCTGTATTCTAGGAGATGATCCCTTCGGCATGGTGCTTGACGTGACGGTTGAAAAACACCTTGTTGAAGGAAGAGCTTTAAAAATCATCCGTCTCAAAGAAATCGTGGCTGGAAGAATATGTCAAATTTTATTCATCAGCGAGTTAGAACCCAGTCGTCAAAAGGATATTTTGAAAATAATTCGCAACCTAAATCTACCCATACTGACTGTTGGGGACACTGATGATTTTATCCAAGCAGGCGGAATGATCAAATTTTTCAGTCGCAACAACAAAATACGTTTAGGGATTAATCCGGACGCACTCGAAGCGGTTGGACTCAAAGCGAATGCTAATTTATTAAATCTTTCGGAAATCGAGCGTCTAAGGACTCAATAACTATGGTAAGTTTTGCTAATTTATCAATCAAGCGTAAACTCATTCTCATCACCATGTTGATCAACATCATCGCGTTGCTCGCGGCATCGGCGTTTTTCGCAGCCAATGAAGTGACTTCGTTACGCAATGCGATGGTTCGCGATTATTCCGTACTGGCGCGAGTTATCGGTGCCAATACTGTGGCTTCCCTCGTATTTTTTGAATCCGAATCCGCTGAAAAAACCCTCTCAGCCCTCTCCGCCGAACCACACGTCACCGCCGCCGTGATTTATGACCGACACGGGCAAATTTTTGCCGAATACCATCGAACAGATCAAAAACAACTGGTCGCGCCAAAAGTTGAAGAGCCCGGACACCGCTTTACATCGACTAATTTAGATTTATTTGAAACAATTACATTTAACAACGCGCAAAGAATTGGCACGCTCTACATTCAGTCCGACCTTCAGAAAATCAATCGGTTAATTTTAGAATACGTGGGAATTGTCGCTGCCATTCTTGCTATTTCATCGCTATTAGCTTTTTTCCTTGCTACCCGGTTACAAGCGATCATTTCTCGCCCGATTTTACATTTAGTATCAATCGCTGACGCAGTGACGAAAAACAATGATTACAGCATCCGCGCCACCCGCTATGGCAGCGACGAATTGGGCATGTTGGTCAACGCAGTCAATGAAATGTTGGCACAAATCCAAAATCGCGATCAGATGTTGGCACGTCATCGAGAAGAATTGGAAGAGGAAGTCAAACTACGCACCGCCGAACTTTCTAAGATAAACATCGACTTAGAAGAAATGGTCGAAGACTTACAAGAAGCCAAAGAAGCCGCCGAAGTTGCCAGCCGCACCAAAACCGAATTTCTCGCCAACATGAGCCATGAAATTCGCACACCGCTGAATGCAGTGATTGGCATGACCGGCTTATTGTTGGAAACTGATTTAAACAGCGAACAATTGGATTTTGTCGAAACCGTGCGCACCAGTGGCGATTCGTTGCTGTCGTTAATCAATGATATTCTTGACTTTTCTAAAATTGATGCGGGCAAATTAGAACTTGAAGTTCACCCGTTTAACGTCCGTGAGTGCGTCGAATCCGCGTTGGAATTGGTTGCCCCAAAAACTGCGGAAAAAGGTTTAGAACTCACCGCGTATTTTGATAAACATGTGCCCATTCATTTATCTGGAGATGTCACCCGATTGCGGCAAGTTTTGGTGAATTTGCTCAGTAATGCAGTTAAATTCACCGAAAAAGGCGAAATTGTGGTGATGGTGTCTGGGCATTTCTTAGGCAATGGCAAGGTCGAAATGTATTTTGCCGTTAAAGACACGGGGATCGGCATTCCCACAGATCGCATGGATCGGCTATTTCGCTCGTTCAGTCAAGTGGATACCTCAACCACGCGTAAATATGGCGGCACCGGGCTGGGCTTGGCAATCAGTAAACATTTGTGTGAATTGATGGGCGGACGGCTTTGGGTCGAGAGCGAAATGGATCGGGGTTCGACTTTTCACTTTACCATTTTAGCCAATGCCATCTCTCAGGAAACGGTTGAATTTAAAGACAAACAGATGACTTTATCGCAAAAACGTGTCCTGATTGTCGATGATAACTACACCAATCGGCGGATTCTCAGTTTACAGGTACAATCTTGGGATATGCTGGTCGAGGCGGCGATGTCGGGGGCGGACGCGCTGGAAAAACTGAATCACACTCCTCAAGGCTTTGATATTGCAATTCTTGATATGCAAATGCCAGAAATGGACGGGCTGACCTTGGCGCATGAAATTCGCAGAAATCACGGTAAAAACATGCCGTTGCTGATGTTGACCTCGCTCAGTCGTCAGCAAACTGCCATTGAACCCGGACTCTTTGCCGCGTACTTGGTCAAACCGGTTAAATCCTCGCAACTCTTTGATTGTCTGATTGATATTTTATCGCAAAAACTGATCAGACCGAACTATCGCGTGGAATCGCGCCCCAAGGAAGTGATTTCAACCGAACATCGTCCATTACGCATTTTACTCACAGAAGATAATGTGACAAATCAAAAAGTTGCGTTACTTTTATTGAAAAAAATGCACTATACCGCCGATGTGGCAGCCAACGGGCTAGAAGCGGTGCAAGCGGTGGCACGTCAACAATATGATGTGATTTTAATGGACGTGCAAATGCCTGAAATGGATGGCTTTCAAGCGACGCAACACATCCGCCAACGTAATGACGCACACCGTCCGTATATTATCGCGATGACGGCTCATGCCATGCGGGGTTATCGTGAGAAATGCCTTGAGGCGGGAATGGATGATTACGTCACTAAACCTGTGCGTCCAGAGGAATTGGCAGCGGCTTTGCTGCGTTGTCCACATCAACATGCGGTATTACCCACGCCAACCACGCAATCGTCACAGAATTTAACTCAGACGACCGTTCAGACAGCTTCCAATTCCAAAAAAGATGCGTCAGCGTCCCAAACTTCCCAAACGGTCGATTTAGGCAAAATTACCGCGTTGGAGACTGAAATTCGTGCCGCTTTAGAAGCACTTGTCGGCGATGATCAAGAATTGAGCAATGAGTTAATTCAAACGTATTTAGACGGCGCGGCGGTTTTAACGACAGATTTACAAACGGCGGTCACTGAAAATAATCCGAAAAAACTGGAACATGCAGCACATAGTTTGAAATCGAGCAGTGCCAGTTTGGGGGCGACTCAATTATCCGAATTTGCGAAAAATTTAGAAAAACAAGGACGCGAGGGCAATATGACCGATGTTATTGCCAAAGCAGCCGAGTTATTGTTTGAATATCAACATGTTTGTCACGCGCTGAATTGCATTTTAGGCATTCATCCCACACCAACAGTTGATCCAATTGCTGAAGTTCCCACATCTACACCGGCTAAAATTACGAATTCTGCAACAATTGAGTCGAAAACTGAGAAAACTGAATCGAATTTGGCAGTTGAGATTAAAGAATTGCTCATCAGTTTGATCGGAGAGGACGAACCGCAAATTATTGAAGACTTAATCGTTTCTTATCAAACAGATAGCGAGGTGCTGATTAACCAACTCACCGTTGCTGTGGCACAGAATGATATTAAAGAAATTGCAATCGCGGCGCACACTTTGAAGTCCAGCAGTGCCAATATCGGCGCGTTGGCGTTGTCTGAATTGTGTCAAATTTTAGAGAAACAAGCACGACACAATGAATTACAAGACGTGAACGGACAACTGGCGCAATTAAATCAAGAATATCAACATGTTTGTGTTGCCTTGCAAATAATTTTGCATCCGAATATTTCAATTTCGCAGCAAAATTCTGACACTGCCACGCTCGCCAATGATATCAAGCGCAGTTTGACTGAAATGATTGGAATGGAAGATGATGAAATTATTCATGAATTGTTGCAGACCTATCTTGATGATGCGTACCCTTTGTTGCAATCCATTCGTCACGCGGTGTCAAATCAAGATGCGACTGCTCTGTCTCAAGCGGCTCATACCCTGAAATCCAGTAGCGGTAATTTGGGGTTGAATGCGATATCTGAAATTTCGGCAAAATTGGAACAGCAGGGTAGAAATGCCGATCTCAGCGACAGTGGCGTATTATTAGCACAATTGGAATCTGAATATGCGAATGGGACTCATGCAATCAAGAGGTTACTGAATTGTGAATCGCTGCCAGAAGTTCAAAAAGTTCCAAATATTTTAAATGCGTGGGAAAATCTGGAAGAAATTGAATATTCAATCACGGCTACATTGTCAGAATTGCTTGGAGATGATCAGTCTGAGATTTTTCATGAACTTCTCTCGACTTATCAGGAAGATGCGAAACAGTTGTTGCAAACGATTCAAACTGCTATCGCACAGAATAATTTGAGTCAACTTGCGATTGCGTTGCATACTTTTAAATCAACCAGTGGCAATTTGGGATTACAAAAATTTAGCGAATTGTTGATTCAACTGGAAACAGATGTTAAAACCGGTCAATTGAACAATTCTGAGAAAAAATTTCAAGTTTTACAACAGACTTATCATTGTATTCAACGCGTTTTGGATAAGTTGCTTGCGCCTCCACCGATTCTCCCAAAATCTGAAGTGGAAGACGCGACAATACTGACGGAAGCCAATGTGTGGGTGTCATCGTTGCCAGAGCCTTCTGAGGTCAAATTGTTGGTGGTTGATGATCAGCCGTATGACACTTTATTATTGAGCAGTTATCTAAAAGATGAAGGTTATCGAGTGCTTACGGCAAATACGGGACAGGATGCACTTAATATTGTGTTTAATCAAGCCCCCGATATCGTGCTGTCAGACGTGATGATGCCGGGCATGGACGGTTTTGAAGTGTGTCATCGGATTAAGCAAAATCGTCATACTATTTTGACACCTGTGGTTTTAATCACGGCATTAGATGGGCAAAATGATCGCATCAAGGGCATTAAAGCGGGCGCGGATGAATTTTTATCTAAGCCAATCAATCGCGAAGAATTAATGGCGCGGGTGCGGTCATTGTTACGATATCAGCGGGCGCGGGCGCAATTGGAGGAGGCACAACGGGAGCATTTGAAAAGCATGTTTAAACGTTATGTATCCCCAAAATTGGTCGATGAAATTCTCAATCACCCCAGCAAGGCAGAATTCGCACTGGTTGACCAACAAAATCGGTTGGATGCAGTGATTTTATTTGCAGATTTGCGTGGCTTTACTGCGATGTCCGAATTGTTGCAACCGCTTGATGTGGTTAAATTACTCAACGAATTTTTCACCATGTTGACCGAAGTGGGCTACCGTTACGATGGCACAATTTTTAATATGTCTGGGGACTGTTTGCTGATTGGATTTGGCGTACCGTTTCATCAAGCCGACGCACCACAACGCGCCCTTCATGCGGCAATTGAGATGCAATCGGAATTTATCAAACTCGAAGCACTCTGGCAAACCATCTATAACATTGATGTTGGCTTGGGTATTGGGATTAATAAAGGCGAACTGATTGTTGGTAATGTCGGCTCACCCAACTTCATGAGTTACACCGTGATTGGTGATACTGTGAATGTGGCTTCTCGGTTGGTTAGTATGGCAAAAGACGGTGAAGTGATTCTTTCCAAAACACTTTTAAGTGCGTTGACGGATTTACCCATCATCAATCAGATTGAAACCTTGCCACCCGTCAGTCTGAAAGGAAAATCGCAATTGCAACAAGTTTTTAAATTAGAAACTCGGAACTTAGCCACGATGCTTTAAATTTTTAACCCCCGATTTTTAACATGAATGGGCGAAAAATTCGTCGTTACTTTAGGTTTCCAAGTGAAAACATTTATTAAAATATTCCTCTAATTCACCGAATATTAAAACTTATTATGTCAAAAAATCTGATCTTTACCCAATTAATGGCGCACAGTCATGGTGTTCCAAATGACCCGCCCTTAGCGCAAATGCTCGCCACCTTGTACAGCGGTGAAAGTTTGATGCCAGATTATCTCGGATTGAGTGAAACGGATTTTTATCAACTGTTACAACGATATTTTGGTACTATCGAGCTGCCGCCGCTCCAAAAACAACCGGAAATGCACGCCAATCGTTTATTAGAACGGCAAGATTTATGCGATCTCTTATTGAAATGTCGCAGAGACGAAGATATTTGCAGAAAATGGGTGGCAGACATTATCACCGCAGGTTGCATGGGAGACAATCACCTGTGGCAAGATTTAGGACTATTTTCGCGAACAGAATTGAGTGCGCTGTTACAACATAATTTTCCAAAATTGGCAGCGATGAATTATAACAACATGAAATGGAAAAAGTTTTTATATCGACAACTGTGTCATCAAGAAGGCGCATATTTATGTCGCTCTCCCACCTGCGAAACCTGCACAGATTACTTAGATTGCTTTGGTTCTGAGGAAAGATAAACAAAAATTATGGTTAAACCTTTCGTCCGCCCAAAAATCGCCGTCTGTCTCATGCCATCTTGCTTTTCATCCACGCTATTCTAAACTGCATACCACTAGGATGAAGACGAAAACGTGATACTGTGGTTGACATTTTTCCTTTTTGTTTGGTTACTCAAGGTTGCCTCTTTCTCTCTAGGGGTAGAGGCTTTTATCACTTAGCTAAAATTTTGGCGCATGATTTGCTTAATCAAACATATTCCTCCTTTGTTAATAACCATCAACCTTTCTTGCTGACGTATTGTGAGAAAGGTTTTTCATTTCAGCAGCGTGATTCGGTTGAATTAAGAAATAAGTCAGCATCTTACCTTTATTTTTCACCTCAACAAAGCCACGCGGCTCAAAAACAAACTCATGACATAGCTGTTGATAAAAATCTTCAGTACATTGAATTTTTCCCTCTATTCCATGAGATTCCATCCGCGATGCCATATTTACCGTATTGCCCCATAGGTCATAAGAAAACTTCCGCTTGCCAATAATCCCCGCAATCACCTCGCCCGATGCAATCCCAATCCGTACCGCAATGTCAAGTTTTAGCGTCTCATTGATTTCTAAAAGTTTATCGCGCATTTCCAACGCCATCCACGCCACCCGTTGCGCATGATCCGTTTGACGCAGTGGCACGCCAGAAACCACCATATACGCATCGCCAATGGTTTTTATTTTCTCCAACTGATACTTGTCTGCGATTGAGTCATATTCAGAAAAGATAATATTCAATAACTTAACCAATTCTTGCGGTTCAGTGCGGGCTGCCAATTTGGTGAAACCAACAATATCACTGAATAACACTGTGACTTCTTGAAAATATTCTGCGATCATCAATTCCCCCATCCGCATTCGGCGCGCAATCATACTGGGCAAAATATTGTCCAATAAAACGTCAGACCGCTGTTTTTCTGCCACCAAATTCTGTCGTTCTTTTTCAAGCGCGTAGTCCAACGAATTTAACATGATATTGATTTCTCTGCTCAATTGACCTAATTCATCATTGCCTCGTTCTCGCACTCGATTTCTAATATTGCTGCTACGAGTAATTTTTTGTACATCATTAAGGAGCGAAAATAATGGAAATAAGACCCAATGACTCAGCGATATGAGCGTCACCAGCAGAAAGACAGCGGTAAATATTAATAAGATATACAATGTGTTATTGATTTGTTGTTTGCCTTGAAGATATATTTCTCGCTGTTTATACACTTCAAGTAAAAAAATCGGTTGTTGATAAATATTTCTGATCAAACTAAAACCAGACACTCGCTCTTCCGTTTCAGGTTTTATTAAAATAGGATTTGAGGGACGCAATTCGGCAATAATTTGTTGCAGCGGGTGTGCTGATTCAATCGTATGAATGGGGTGAAATATGGCATCTACCTGTTGACGTTTCAACAACTGTTCTATATAGTCTTGATCTAAAAGACGAAAAAAAACAATTGTTCCAGAAACATTCGCGCTCGGATTGGTCGGACGGATCGGTTCTGAAGCAAAAAATGCGATAGATTTCGAGTTATTATCATCAAAATCAACAATTCCTTTAATGACTGATTTCGGCAAATCGTGCGTGATCAGCTCAGGATGTTGGGTAAAATACTGGAGAATTCCGTCAATTTTCCACGCAACCACTTGATTATTCACCATACGATAAGAGCGTGCCACCAATAGCTTACGTGCGTTATTGAAAATAAGGATGGCATTAATCTTGATCGAAATCAAAGCGTCTAGGGTCAGATTCGTGTCAATAAAGGCTTTATTCGGCTTGAGCGCAAATCGGTAGCTGTCATCCCATTGCGACCAATCCACCAGCTTTTCCTGCACAATTTGCACCTCTCGCTCTAAATTATTATGAATTGTTTGCACATCTCGCCGAACATCCCGTTGTTCTAAAATTTCATAATTTTCTAAAAGAGCTTGACTGATTAAAAAATAAGTCGCAATAGAAGTCAGTGATAAAGTAACCGTGATAATGGCTATCGTTTTAGGTAATAAATTCATATCAAGTCATAAAATTGTGAAAAAAGCATAAGATCACTGTCTTCAGTCTGCGATCATTCGGTTCAAACTTCGCGCGCGGTGGAAATTCAAAAAATCATTGTCAAGCGGCTAAAAAGAGAAAAAATAGTTCACTGATAAAAACATGATATCAGTCTAAATCATTATCATTTCACGAAATTATCAACAGAAGTTATTTTAGAAACACATAGAATAATTTCATTTTATCATAACCATGATATTTACAGTATTGTTGATAACTTTATGTAATAAATATTCTTTTAAAATTTATCGAGTGGCTATATTAGCTCAAATAGTTAGCATTTTGTATTGGCGCGGATAAATTGGATTATCCATCCTGCTATCTGATTTTTGATTTATAATATTCACGTTTAATGCCAAAATATAAATTTATCTTGCATTTAATTAAAATTTCCTTATCATTAACTGTCGATGTTGTGAGCAACTTGTTTAATCCGCACACGGTCGCGTGAGTGTTTGATTCACTTAGGAAAATCTGAAGGAAAATCCAGACAATGGCAACCAGTAATAGAATTTTAATCGTTGATGACGAGCGCAGTATGCGGATGCAGCTTGAATCCATGTTAGCTGGAGATGAATATCAAACATTCACGCTCGACAGTGGTGTTAAAGTATTGGAAAATCTCGCCCAAATGTCACCTGATCTGATCATTTTAGACTTGATGATGCCAGAAATTGATGGCTTTGAAGTCTGTCGGCGAGTTAAAGCGAACAGTCAATTTCAACATATTCCTATTATTCTAGTCACTGTATTAGACAGCAAAAAGGCTCTCGCGCAAGGACTTGAAGCCGGTGCTGACGATTTCCTGCAAAAACCAGTCAGCAAGTTAGAATTACGGGCGCGTGTCCGATCAATGCTACGAATTAAGCGACAATATGACGAATTGGAAGCCACGTTAAAGATGCGTGAAGAACTTTCAAATATGATTGTGCACGACATGTCAAGCCCAATTGTCTCGGTACTGCTCCACGCCACATTAATGTCCGAAAAAGTCACGGAGCCAGAACTGGTTAAGCATTTAGAAATGATCCAATTGTCAGCCGAACGCCTAGACTCTTTTGTCAACGATATGTTGATGTTAGCAAAAATGGAACAAAGTAGTTTACGGCTGAATTTATCGCTCAATGACGTAAATCAGTTGGCTTTAGACGCAGAGAAACATTTTTCAATTATTGCACAATCACGCGGCATCAAATTAGTCATGGACTTACCGCAAAAACCGCTTGAAATACAAATAGATAGCAACTTGTTTCGACGGATTATTGCAAATTTACTCGCCAACGCGCTGCAATACTCGCCCCCCAATACCACAGTTATATTACGACTGATTGCACGACCCTCAACCGAAAAAGGGGCACACCTACATTTAGAAGTGATTGATCAGGGCCCCGGCATTCCCGAAGAATATCGGCAACGGATTTTTGAAAAATTTGAAGTGATTGATTTAAGAAGAAAAGGAATTGTTCAAATTGGTTTAGGACTCACTTTCTGCAAAATGGCAGTCGAAGCGCATGGAGGCAAAATTTACGTGCAACCCAATCAAACTCAGGGTTCTATCTTTATCGTTGAAATTTAAGTATTTACTCCCAAGTCCTATTTATGCGCAGTCATCTTTCCGCTGTTCCCTACCGCCACGATGTTGCCCCCGTTATCGGCGTTTTATTGGTCAACTTAGGTACGCCCGACGCGCCCACTTCTACCGCGGTTAAACATTATCTTGCTGAATTTCTTAGCGATTATCGCGTCACTGAAATGCCACGTTGGCTATGGAAACTCATTTTGCACGGTGTCATTTTACGGGTGCGTCCTGCAAAAGTGGCTCGAAATTATCAAAAAGTTTGGACAACCGACGGTTCACCACTACTCAGCATCAGTTTCGCACAAACGCAAGCCTTACAACAACAACTTGAGCAGCACTGTGCAAATACCTATAAAGTCGTGTTAGCAATGCGTTATGGAAATCCGTCAATTGCAGCGGGTTTAGAACAATTGCGCCAGATGAATGCACAACGTATTGTCATTTTGCCGGTCTATCCGCAATACGCTTCGGCGACAACGGGTTCGGTGTTTGATGCGTGCGCGGATGTGCTAAAACAATGGCGTTGGCTACCAGAATTACGTTTCATCACTCAATATTATGAACAACCTAATTATATCAATGCGTTAGCGAATCAAATTAAACGTCACTGGCAGACACATGGACAGTCGGAACAGTTGTTATTTTCTTTTCACGGCTTACCGAAACGTTTTTTTCTCGCAGGTGATCCCTATTATTGTCACTGTCAGAAAACCGCCCGTCTCGTTGCCACTCAATTGAATTTAAACGAAAAATCATGGCAGGTGGTATTTCAGTCACGTTTTGGGCGGGAAGAATGGTTAAAACCTTATATTGATGAGACTTTGCACTCTCTGGCGAAAACCACGCGGCGGGTCGATGTGATTTGTCCCGGTTTTGCAGCGGATTGTTTAGAAACGTTGGAAGAAATTAATCATACTTATCGCAATTTATTTTTACAGTCTGGGGGCACAGAATTTCATTATATTCCAGCACTTAACGCCGAACCTGAGCATATTCAAGTGCTTTTTGATTTGGTCATGCAACATACTCAAGGATGGTCTGCTGAATTACCGGAAGAAACCGCACAGCGAGCATATTGGTCACGCCAAAATTCTCAATACGCTCAATTTTTAGATTCATAACCGCTTGAAGATTCAAATAATTTTGCGCTGACCTGACGTACCGCTGCAATTCGCCGTATTCGCATTTCCTCGGCAATCGCAGCACCTTTTAGACCGCTCTGCAACACTTCCTCCACTTTCACCTGTTGCGCGGCTAAAAAAAACTGTTTAAATTCATTTGCTTGTGGATACGGTAACGCTTCAAAACCCAGCCGTCCTCGCGCATCCGCTTCACATGCCACCAAAAATTGCGCAAACCGCTGCGGACGACGAAACGCATCAAGGGCTTGCAGCGTATCCACCACCGTACTTGGGCGTAATTCGGGTAAATGATGACAATGGGTGTGGTAACGAGCCACCACTAGCGCAAGGTCACGATGTTGGGCGGGAATTCGGTAGCGATGAGATAATTCTTTAATTAAATCAACGCTGCGCCCTTCATGCTCATAATGATGCGGCAAAATTTCCTTTGGAGTCGTCCCCTTACCCAAATCATGCACCAATGCTGCAAAAATTATCGCGGTGTCTGTAGTCAATTTCCGCGCCTGTTGCACCACCATGAGCGTGTGAATTCCAGTGTCAATTTCAGGATGATACGTTGCAGTTTGAGGCACACCAAACAGCCGGTCAATTTCTGGAAAAATCCGTGC
>JACCEE012837865.1_pt1 | contig 18895 bp, 13 predicted proteins | sample 7449931 | NCBI WGS metagenome assembly JACCEE01 (sample SAMN15323457, study PRJNA562643) | freshwater metagenome | isolation source: river surface water | place: USA:Blue River Watershed | collected 2017-08-19 | reverse complement strand
GCAATTGGTAAAATTGTTTCTATTTATCTACGCGACCCCGACCAGAATTTGATAGAGCTCAGTAATTATATTGCAGCCTAGTTTTTACTCACTCAAAAATTAATAAAACAGGATTGTTAAGCACTATGTCTCGTAAAGCACTCAATTTAGTCACTATTGAAGACCGTACCGCTGAACCTAATGAAGAAATTTTGCGGATTGGTAGCGAAGCCGCTGAGGTGATTTGGAAAATTTCCCAAGATTTCGCTTATCAAGAAATTGAGAAAATTAAAAAACATTATGCTGCTCAAGAAGTAAAATTAAATGAGCAAAAACAAGAGGCTGTTAATAAAATTGCAGTATTGGAAAAAGAACTACAATCTGCAAAGGCAACCATTGAAAATTTATTACGCGCAAATAAATCTCTGCAAGTCGATTTAGAACGTGAAACGGGTGAGTTAAAAGCTGTACGTAACATTGTAGTAAGTTTGCAAGAAAAGATTACTAAACAAGAACATGAAATACATGTGTTAATTGAAGAAGTGGGACGTTCTAAAGAAAATGCTGACCATTTGCAAAAGAAAATTTATGAATTGCAACGCACAGTAGAACAAGACCAAGAAACTCTGCGCCAAGCGCAAGAGGAAGCGTTAGTAAACGCTAAAATGCGAGAACGCTTAGATGTGTTAGTGCGTGAAAGTAAATCTGAATTAGAGCAATCGATTAAGCAATCACGCACTGAATTGAGTCGTGCGGTGACGGCTGAAACTGCCGTGACTGAATTACGAGAGAATTTGAAAAAATTGGAAATTGAAGTACGGCAATTGCGGGATGAAAAACAAGAATTGCGTTCACAACGTGATGCAGAAGTGAAAAATCGCAATGAGGCTGAAAAGAAAATTGCTGCTATTACCGCGCGCGCTGATACGCAAGAATGGGCATTAAAAGATAGTGTTTCTAAATTAGAACAAGAGCTTAGTGTCACTAAACAAGAATCGCAAGGAATGCGTGAACGTTTAATTAAAGCAGAAAGTAGTGTAGAACGTGAACGTAAAGCGCGTGAAAATTTAGAAAACAAACTGATTGCCGCGACAGGCGTTGCGCGTTTATAACATGAATCATTTTTTAGAAGGTCAGGGCTTTAGTTTAACGCTGTTAATTTTGTTGATGGGGCTTACTGTTTGGCTCTTAAATCGTCAGCAATTGGATGAAATACCTGAAGAAATAGAAACGGCGGTTGTGGATTATGCCTTATCTAATTTTACCGCTTATCGTTTAGATGCTAATGGACAATTAAAAAGTCAAATAAATGCAGTGGAAATGCAACATTATCCTAAAAAAAATGCTGAGTTAAAAATGCCTGTGTTGATGTTAAAACAAACCAGTGGTGAACAGGTTTTCGCCACCGCAGAACGGGGTGAAGTGTCGCCGAATAATGAAGATTTTTGGTTATTAGCAAATGCAAAAGTTTGGCGAATCCAGCAACAACAGCTTGATTTAGAAGTTTTTAGCGATAATTTTCATTGGAATCAACCGCAACAAATTGCTAAAACTGACGTGCCCGTTAAAATTTTACAATATCAGCCTGTAACGCAGAAATTGATAGGAACAACTGAAGGCGTAGGCATGACGATTTGGTTTGATTCACGCCAGCTTGAATTGCATTCGCAGGTAAAAGGAACGTATGAGAAACAATAAAATCGCTTTAGTTTTTTTATTGGCAGTGTTGCCTTCATTGAGTATGGCTTTATCAACTGACCGTGACCAACCCATTAATATTAAAGCCGATAATGGCAAAATTGATGACGTTAAACGGGTTGCCATTTATGAAGGGAATGTGGTGATTACACAAGGGACTATTCAAATTAATGCGGATAAAGTCACTTTAAATTACACAGAAAAGCAAGATATTGAAAAAGTGGTTGCGGATGGTAAACCTGTTACTTTTAAACAAAAACCCGATAATTCAGAAGATTATATGAATGCTAGTGCGCTGCAAATGGAATATTTTGCTAATCAAGATATGTTACAATTATTAAAAGATGCTAAGGTATGGCAGGCCAAAGATGTCGTGACAGCACAAAAAATTAGTTATGATACGCGCAATGGGGTGATTCGCGCTTTTAAAGGGTCTGGGGAAGAAAATCGGGTCAATGTGACTTTACAACCGCGTTCACGCCCGCAAAATGCGCCTGCTGCTCCAGCGTCTAATGAAAAACCTTAACTAAAGTCTGTCTCTATGAGCGTATTAGCAGCCCATCAATTGGCAAAATGTTATAAACAGCGTTATGTCGTCAAAAATGTCAGTTTACAAGTCAGTAGTGGTGAAGTGGTCGGATTATTAGGGCGCAATGGCGCGGGTAAAACCACCAGTTTTTACATGATTGTGGGCTTGATTCATTGCGATGCGGGCAAAATTACGCTTGACCAACAAGATTTAACCTATTTACAAATGCACCAACGGGCGCAAGCGGGCATTAGTTATTTGCCTCAAGAAGTTTCTGTTTTTCGCAAATTGTCGGTGATGGATAACATCATGGCAATTTTAGAAACCCAGCCACTTTCTAAAGCAGAACGTCAGCAACGCCTAGAAGAACTCTTAGAAGAGCTACAAATTACCCACATTCGCAAAAATTTAGGGATGAGTTTATCGGGCGGTGAAAAACGGCGAGTGGAAATTGCCCGTGCTTTAGCAGTTCGCCCGCGCTTTATCCTGTTAGATGAACCTTTTGCGGGGGTTGACCCGTTATCTGTCGTTGATATTCAGAAAATCATTAAGCATTTATCTGATTCAGGCATTGGGGTATTGATTACCGATCATAATGTGCGAGAAACCTTGCATATTTGCCAACGCGCCTATATCGTCAATGAAGGAGAGATTATTGCTGAAGGGACAACTGAGGAAATTTTAGCTAATCAACAAGTGCGTGAAGTGTATTTGGGACATCACTTTAGTTTATAACTACACTCTCAAGGATATGGGAATAACAACACATACTACTGCTTTTATTTTGCTGCGTATAAGGTTTTTTTCCTGTATAACATTGTTAACTAAATGAATTTATTTATTTTTGTAGATTGCTTGCATTAAAACACATGACAGCCGTAATTGGTTAATACGCATTGTCTTTATTTCAGTTATAATAAACGTTAAAAGGGACTTTTTTCCCTTATTCAAATCTGAAATCCATGTGAGCAACTACATTATCGTAAGTTCGTCACCAAAATCACGATGACACCATGAAACAAAGCCTTCAACTGCGCTTAGGTCAGCAGATTACAATGACTCCCCAATTGCAACAAGCCATTCGCTTGTTACAGTTGTCGACACTGGATTTGCAACAAGAAATCCAACAAGCCTTAGAATCTAACATTATGTTAGAAGTCGCGGAGACAGAAGATTATCGTGAAGGCAATGAAAATGGTGAAGCCAGCGAAAATTTTGCTAATGAAGAAAGCAACTATTCATCTGAGGAAAGTAATTCTTTTGAATATGCTGAACAAGGCTATGAGGATTTTGGCGGGGATAACTTCGAAGAACATTTTGCTAAAGATAATCAAGAAGTCAGTTTTGATGACAGCAATAATATTCCTAATGAATTGGTACTAGACAGTCAATGGGAAGATATTTATGGCAGTAGCTTGTCACAATATGATTATCCTAATCCGCAAAATGATGAGAATATTCGCGAACTTAATCAAGGTACTACTGGCTCAACACTGCGTGAACATTTACAGTGGCAATTAGACTTAACCCCTTTTAGTGAGGTTGACCGTCAGATTGCAACCGCTGTTATTGATGCCATTGAAGAGGATGGCTATTTGCGCACCAGTATCGCTGACCTTGCAGAAATGCAAGTGCCGCCTGTTGAACTTGAAGAAGTTGAAGTTGTATTACACCGCATTCAACGATTTGATCCCGTTGGTATTGGGGCGCGCAATTTAAGTGAATGTTTATTACTTCAATTAAACGAATTACCAGAACGCAAATTTTTCTTAAATGAAGCAAAGCAAATTGTACAGCATCATTTAGATTTATTAGCTGCAAAAGATTATACAGCTTTAACCCGTAAATTAAAAATAAGTCGCGATGATTTAAAAGAAGTGGTTGAAATTATCCAAAGTTTAAACCCACGTCCTGGTGCACAAATTGAATCTGAAAGCACTAATTATATTGTGCCTGATGTCTTTGTTAAAAAAGTAAAAGGACAATGGAAAGTTGAACTCAATCCAGAAATCGCGCCTAAATTACGGGTAAATGCACAATATGCAAATCTGATTTCAAAAGCGCGTAATGCTTCAGATGTTTCTAGTTTAAAAAACCATTTACAAGAAGCTCGCTGGTTTATTAAAAGTTTAAAAAGTCGTCATGAAACCTTGCTTAAAGTTGCAAAATGTATTGTCAAACGACAAACAGGTTTCTTAGAATATGGCGATGAAGCCATGAAACCTTTAGTGCTTCATGATATTGCAACAGAACTAGAAATGCACGAGTCAACTATTTCTCGAGTGACCACTCAAAAATATATTCATACCTCTCGTGGTATTTTTGAATTAAAATATTTCTTTTCTAGTCATGTTAATATGGATAATGGTGGTGAGTGTTCTTCAACTGCCATTCGCGCGTTAATTAAGAAACTTATTGCTAGTGAAAATGCTGCAAAACCTCTTAGTGATAGCAAAATTGCACGGTTGCTATCAGAACGTGGAATCAATGTCGCTCGGCGCACAGTCGCGAAATACCGCGAGTTTATGGAGATTCCACCTTCTAATGAAAGAAAGCAGCTTTAATATAATAAAGACATTTCTTTAATGTGTTGAAAAAAACAGCTTAGTTAGGAATGCTATACTTTAAGTAAACATTTAAGAAAATACTTTTATTTCTTTAACTCCGTGCCTTTAATAACAATTATATTTAGGAGCGCATCATGCAACTCAATCTCAGTGGACATCATATTGAAGTGACTCCCGCTTTACGTACTTATGTTTCCGATAAACTTGAAAAACTAGAACGTCATTTCGATCATGTAACTAATGTACATGTCGTCCTCAGTGTTGAAAAATTGCGGAAAAAAGCGGAAGCAACCCTCCATGTTAGCGGTGCAAATTTATTTGCAAACGCTGAAGACGAAGATATGTATGCCGCGATTGATGCCCTTGCAGACAAATTAGACCGCCAAATTAAGAAACACAAGGAGAAAATTCAAGAACACCATCACAGTGATGGTAAATTAAAAATGCAAGCTGAATAATTTGCTTTAATTTATTTAACATAAATAACATCAGTCGGTGTTATTTATGTTTTTAATATGTAACTTCATATTTATAAAAAAACACATATTTAAAATTACTCTTTCACTTTTCTTAACTCTTGTCTGCGAATATGCAGTTACTTAGCATTAATGAACTTTATGAAACTTGTGCCGATAACCTTGCATTGCACTGGATTGCAGGACGACAAGGAGCTAAGCGTAATATCTTATTAAAAGTCGATGAAAAAATTGCACACGTCGGCTATTTAAATCTGATTCACCCGCATCAAATTCAAATCATCAGCTTATATGAGTTAGCGTATTTAGACGCATTAACCCGTCCTGTCTATTTTGAAACTTTACGACAACTCTTTGATAACGATAATCTTGCTTGCGTTATTGTGGTAGATGGTCATCCTACCGACGATTTAAAAGAGTATGCTGAACGTTATAACGTGCCAGTCTTTATTTCGCAAACGCCTGGCGAACATGTTATTAATTTCCTGCACACTTTATTTGCTGGCATGTTGGCACAACGAGCAACTTTGCACGGCGTGTTTATGGATGTGTTAGGCATGGGCGTGTTGATTATGGGCAAAAGTGGCACAGGTAAAAGCGAATTAGCGTTAGAATTAGTCAGCCGAGGACATCGATTAGTCGCTGATGACTCTCCCGAGTTTGTCCGCGCGGGCGCGAATTTGATTAATGGTACATGCCCAATTGCCGGTATGAATCCCTTTTTAGAAGTACGCGGTTTAGGCATTTTAAATATTCAAGCATTGTTCGGGAACAGCGCAGTTAAAACTGACAATCAACTCCGTTTGATTGTCATGTTAGAACAAATGGCACCTGAACGTTTACAATCTATTGACCGTTTGCAAGGGGATTATCGCAATCGACGCGTGTTAGGCGTTGATATTCCTGAAATTAGCCTGCCCGTTGCCCCTGGACGTAACTTAGCGGTATTACTAGAATGCGCCGTTCGTAACCATAGCTTGAAAGAGCAAGGCTATAATGCGGCAGATGATTTTTGTGAGCGGCAACAAATAGCAATGCAAACCTCACAAAATAATCAATGGCATTAAATATTTCACACAACATAATGTAAGTTTGTATTTTTTGCTTCTTGAGCATTAAATAACTCATTATTGTCTAATAATGCTTGTAAACGACGATAAAAACTCATCAAAATACCAGCAGTTGCCCCCCAAATTAAACGCTTATCATATTCAAACTGATAATAAAACCGAAGTTGTCCACGAAATTCACGACTTGCTTGCTGCTGATGTTGTGGATTTAAAAAAAATGTCAAAGGAACTTCAAACGCTTCAGCAACTTCAAAACTGTCTAATTGCAATTGAAAAGGAGGTCGCAAAAAAGCAACAACGGGGGTAATTAAAAAACCGCTCATTGTCTCGTAATTCTCTAAAAAACCTATAATTTCAAACTGTTGAGCATCAATACCAATTTCTTCACTGGTTTCTCGCAATGCCGTTTCCGCCAAACTTATATCACCCTGCTCATAACGCCCCCCTGGAAAACAAATTTGTCCTGGGTGATGGTGTAAATGTTCTGTGCGGCGTGTAAATAAAACTGAATACTGTCCTTCTCGTTCGACTAAAATTAACAAAACAGCGGCCTGCGTTAACTTTGCTGCTCGTTCTTGGTCTGCAAGTGGATTCAATTCATAATCACCACTGTTTGCGAATGTGTTAGTACGCCGTTGTGGATATACGCTTTTTTCAATTAAAACACGATTAATCATGACATTATGCCTTTATAGTGGACAATAGTCTTATCATGATTTTTTCTGCATCATGGTTAAAATCCTAGAAAAAACTTTAAGAATATTAATCCCTGTTATTTTTTTATGTTAAATTAGAAAAAAATGATTTGAAGCAGCTATGAATAAGACTATATTTATTACAGACAATTAACAGGCAACAGATAATAGACTTAGATTGAAGAATATTATTTTTGAAAACAATAAAAATATTGCTAAGTTGCATAAACATTCAATCTGTTCTTCATTAAGATGCAAGTTCGCTTTTCGTTAAAGGTCATTTTAAGCTTCTTAACGGCTTTCTTTGTTTAACAATGAAGAACCTCATTTATAAAACTTCAGATTGCAAATACTATGATGATTACGGACTCAATGAATATTTTGATAGTGGATGATAATAAAAATAATCTATTCACTTTGCGCAATTTAATTTTAGAATACATTGAAGCAACTATTCTTGAAGCTGATTCTGGCATAATGGCATTAAGTATTTTAGCTAAACATACAATAGATTTAATTATTATGGATGTTCAAATGCCAGAAATGGATGGTTTTGAAACAGCTCAAATGATTAGACAACGGAAGAAAACGCAACATATCCCTATTGTATTTTTAACCGCTGCTTATAAAGCGAAAGAGTTTGAGCAACAAGGATATTCATTAGGGGCAGCAGATTATTTAACAAAACCCATTGATGCACCTCAATTAATTAGCAGAATTAAAATTTATTTGCGCTTTATTCAACAAGAACGACAATATAACCGTTTATTAGAGCAAAAAGTGCAAGAACGGACTGCCGCTTTATTAGAAACTAATCGGCAATTAGAGCATGAAATAAAAGAACGTGAAAAAATAGAAAAGGCATTGCAAGAAGCTAAAAATTCAGCGGAAGAAGCAAATCATTCTAAAAGTCAATTTTTAGCAAATATGAGCCATGAATTAAGAACACCTTTAAATGCAATTATTGGTTATAGTGAAATGCTGCGTGATGAAGCAGAAGACGGTGAGCATTATCAATATTTAGCCGATTTAAAGAAAATTCAATCCGCTGGACAACATTTGCTTTCATTAATCAATGATATTTTAGATTTATCTAAGATTGAAGCAGGCAAAATGGGCGTATTTTCTGAGACCTTTGAATTAGATGCTTTAATTGATGAAGTGGTAAATACTTCACAACCGTTAATTGAGAAAAAACATAATCAGTTCTTTATTGAACGCCCTTCTAATTTAGGTAAATTACATGCTGACCGTTTAAAACTGAGTCAAGTGTTGCTTAATTTACTGAGTAATGCGGCTAAATTTACTGACTGTGGAAAAATTACTTTAAAAATAGAGCAAAAAATTAAAGAAGAGCAAGATTGGATTTGTTTTCATGTCAGTGATAATGGCATTGGTATGACAATAGAACAACAAAAGAAACTCTTTAAACCTTTTACCCAAGCCGATTCTTCTACAACCCGTCGTTATGGTGGCACGGGACTAGGTTTAACGATTAGCAAACAATTTAGCGAAATGATGCAAGGCTCTATCAATGTGCAAAGTGAATTTGGACATGGGAGTACGTTTAGCGTAAGCATTCCAGTTTTTGCTAAAACCTTGACTCCTGTTGAAATTAAAACTCAAGTTTTACCAGCAGTTGAAGAAACTGTGCATAGCGAAACGCGGATATTGGCAGAGCGTGTGGTGTTAGTGATTGATGATGATCTTGCAGTTGGTGAGAAATTTAGACAGGATTTAACTGATTTAGGGTATGCAGTTGCGATTGCTACTACGGCAGAAGATGGCTTAAAAATGGCACGCAAATTGTCTCCAGATGTCATTTTATTAGATGTTACTATGTCTAATGCCAATGGTTGGAATTTATTAGCTCGTCTGAAAAATGATAATACCTTAAAAGAAATTCCTATTATCATGTTACAAGTAGATGCAGAAGCAGAACTCGGCGTTGCTTTAAGTGCCGTTGAGCAATTAATTAAACCAATTCATTTAAAAGATTTACAACGTTTATTAGAAAAATATCATTTACCCAGTATGTTTCCTAAATATGTATTAGTGGTAGATGATGATGAAGTGATGCAAGAAAGTTTAACTTTATTGCTTGAGAAAGAAGGATGGCATGCTTTAAGAGCAAATAATGGACGTGAAGCATTAACTTTATTAGAAGCAACTGAAAATCCTCCCAATATTATTATTACTGATTTAAATATGCCAGTGATGGATGGTTTTACTTTAGTAGAAAATTTACAGCAACATGCTCGCTGGCGTAATATTCCAACCATTGTATTAACAGCAATGCAATTAACTCAAGCACAGCATGTACGTTTAAATAAAGTTGTTCAAACTATCTTTACTAAAGAAGCGTATGAACATCAAACTTTAGTACAACATCTTCATCAACTCATTAGTGCTAAACCTTTAACAGAGAAAGAAGTTACAAATCGTCAACAAGCTGCCTTTATGCAATTGTTATAATCTTTTTATGGTGACTATTTATTATGCTTAATTTTATAAGAAACTTTAAAATTAGTACGCAATTAATGGTAATTAGTAGTTTGCTAATTACTTTAGTTATTTTTAGTATTTCTTTATTAGCCACACAAAAAGTTCAACAACTTTCTTCTGCTCATGCTACCAGCACAGCGAATTCTATTACTAACCGTTGTGTTGGTTTAATTCAAACTTATTTAGATACAGCATTAGGACAAACTGAAACCATTGCTAAAGTTTTTGAAACATTATTGAATCAAAAAAATGCAAATTTTACTCGGTTAGAAGCAAATCAAATTTTAAAAGAATTTATTGCAAAACATCCAGACTATTTGGGAGTTGCTACTTTTTTTGAACCCAACGCATTTGATGGTAAAGATGCAGAATATGCAAATACTTTTGGACATGATAGCACGGGACGCTTTGTTCCTTATTGGATTTCTCATGGTGATGCAGCAGAAACTGTAGAACCTGCAGAGGGTTATGATACTGCATTATGGTATACCTTACCTAAGCAACTCAAACATACAACGATTACTGAACCTTATACTTATTCTATTGCTGGTAAAGAAGTTTGGTTAGTGACTATTTCCGCCCCTATTTTAAATGAAAAACAAGAATTTTTAGGGGGAATTGCAATTGATTTATCTTTAGATAGTTTTAATGATTTATTGAATTCAATTAAAATTGAAAACTTTGTTCAAGCTTATACCAGCGTATATTCACATAAAGGTATTATTATCACTGCACCTGATGTTTTATTTTTAGGTAAAGATGTAATGAATGTAAATGGTGATAAGGAATATACAAATCGCTTATTATCACATAAAGATTTTAATATGGTGCGAAAATCGGCTTCTACTGAATCTTTAGTTTGGAGCTATGCAGTTAATTTACCCATTGGTAAGACCAATAATTTTTGGACGATTGCAGTTAATATTCCAACTTCTTCTATTGAACGTGAATCACAACAAATTAAATTAGAAATTTTAATTACGGGTTTAATTGTAATTAGCATTATGATGCTATTGCTTTATTGGATGACAACGCAAACTTTAAATCCTTTAATTCAAGTTAATCGCCATTTAAAATTTCTAGCCATGGGTAAAATTTTAACTGAAGATAATTTTACTTATCACGGTAAAGATGAAATTGCAGAATTGGTGGAATATGCACATCAATTAAAAAGTTCAATGATTCAAACAATTCAAAGTGCCAAATTAATTGCTTCGGGTGATTATGGGCAAAAAATACAATTGTTATCTGAAGACGATCAATTAGGGTCTGCTTTAAATGAAATGCAAAGAAGTTTAAGCGAAGCAAATTTACAAATGCACTCGCAAGATTGGCTAAAATCAGGCATGGCAGAATTAAATAATAAAGTTAGTGGTGAACAAGAATTAGTCTCTTTAAGTGAAAATATGATTAATTTTTTAACGCTGTATGTAGAAGGTCAAGTCGGTGCTTTTTATATTTTACAACACCAAGAATCTACACATGCGTATTTAAAAATGCTTGCTAGTCATGCTTATACATGGCGAAAACATGCAAGCCATGAATTTAAAGTAGGTGAGGGATTGGTAGGACAAGCTGCTTTAGAGCGTAAATCCTTTGTGATAACGCAATTGCCTGATGAATATATGTATATTCAAACTGGTTTGGGCGGAACTTCCCCAAATTCTTTATGTATCAGTCCATTTTTATATGAAAATCAATTGTTAGGGGTGATTGAAATTGCAAAATTAACAGCTTTCACGCCGTTACAATTAGAATTTTTAAATCAAGCCATGAAAGTAGTTGCTGTTGCGATTAACACGGCAAAATCGCGCACCATGATGCAAGCGTTGTTAGAACAAACGCAAATGCAAGCGGGCGAAATGCAACAACAAGCTAAACAATTGCAAATGCAACAGCAAGAATTGCAACAATCTAATGAAGAATTGCAAACACAAGCTGAAGAATTACAAACGCAGCAAGAAGAATTACGCCAAGCCAATGAAACATTGCAAGCCCGCACATTGGAATTAGAGCGACAAAAAGATTCTATTCGTGAGAAAAATCTTTCTTTAGAAAAAGTACAACTTGCCATTGAAAATAAAGCGCGTGAATTAGAATTAGCCAGTAAATACAAATCAGAATTTTTGGCAAATATGAGCCATGAATTACGCACGCCCTTAAACAGTATGCTGATATTGGCACAATTATTAGCGAAAAACAGTTCTCAAAACTTAACTGAGAAACAAATTGAATATGCGCAAACTATTCAATCCTCAGGCAGTGATTTATTGATGTTGATTAATGATATTTTGGATTTATCCAAAGTAGAAGCTGGCAAAGTTGAAGTTCATCTTGAAAATTGCGCCTTAGCGGAATTATTAGAAACCTTTAAACAAAAATTCCAGCATTTGGCAAATCAACAAGGCTTAGATTTCCAAGTCAATTTGGCAGGGGATTTACCCAGCGCAATTCGCACCGATTCACATCGTTTAAAACAAATTATTAATAATTTGTTGTCCAATGCGTTTAAATTTACAGCTCAAGGCGCAGTTATTTTGCAAGCTAAACGGGCAACCCCTGCGGAATTGACAACGCATCATTTACCTACACAACAAAGTTTTGTGTATTTAAGTGTGAAAGATTCAGGAATTGGAATTCCGAATAATAAACAGCAATTGATTTTTGAAGCCTTCCAACAAGCAGATGGCACAACCAGCCGTAAATATGGCGGGACGGGCTTAGGTTTAGCAATTTCACGGCAATTAGCCCGTCTATTAGGCGGCGATATTAAATTAGTCAGTGACGAAGGCAAGGGCAGCACCTTTATCCTATTTTTACCAGAGCAAACTGCGGGTAATACGGAATCTATTATTGACCATCCCACCACTAACGTTGCACCAAAAAATACCATTAGTACAATTGAAAAACGTTCTATCGTTGCGCCGCCGTTATTGATAAACACCGCTACAGCGGACACCAGCACAACTGAAATTGCGCCTGTGGCGACAACGACTATCGAGAGCAATAATATCGTAGTTGTAGATGAATCGGTGACGACAACTTTGGCAGATGACCGCATGAATCTAGTCAACGGCGATAAAATTTTATTGGTCATTGAAGACGACCAACGCTTTGCGGATGTGTTGATTGATTTAGCGCGAGAAAAAGGCTTTAAATGTTTGTATGCTGGTGATGGTAAAGTGGGTTTGCAACTGGTAGAAAGCTATTTACCTGATGCCATTATTTTAGATGTAGGCTTGCCAAAAATTGATGGTTTAACTGTTTTAGAGAAACTAAAAGACAATCCTGATACTCGCCATATTCCAGTACATTTTATTTCGGGGACAGACCAAAGCCATGATGCACGCCGTTTAGGCGCGTTAGGCTATTTATTAAAACCCGTTAGCATGAATGAATTATCAGATACTTTTGAAAAATTACGCGCATTTATTAGCCGTCAATTCAAAAAGTTATTATTAATGTCTGATAATGCTAAACAGCAAAATTTAATTGTACAAGTGGTTGGTAGTGATACTACTGAAGTGATTCTCGCCACTAATTTGAGTGATGCACAACAGTTTTTACGCGTTGCCTATTTTGATGCAATTGTGATTGATATTGATACTCAAGCTAAACAAAGTTTTAACTTGTTAGAATTTTTAGTTAAAGATGATTTACTGGCGCGAATTCCAGTGATTTTATACGGTAATCGGGTTTTAACTCCAGATGAAGAGCAACAATTACAACAGTTTGAAGATAATTTAGTGGTTAAAACAGTTGCCAGCCCAGAACGCTTGCTAGATGAAGCCACATTATTTATGCACCAAGTAGCGGCAAATTTATCTTCAGATAAACAAACTATGTTGATGAAAGTGCATGATAAAGAAGCGATTTTAGCGCATAAAAAAATCATGATTGTGGATGATGACATGCGTAATACTTACGCGCTAATGACAGCATTAGAAGAAAAAGAAATGGAAGTGATCATTGCAAACAACGGTAAAGAAGCGTTGACTATCTTAAAAACCACGATGGTGGACTTGATTTTAATGGACATCATGATGCCAGAAATGGATGGTTACGAGACCATGCGCGAAATTCGGGGACAAGTACGTTTAAATAAAATCCCGATAATTGCTTTAACGGCTAAAGCGATGAAAGATGATAAAGCGAAGTGCATTGAAGCAGGCGCGAATGATTATTTGAGTAAACCGATTGAAGTTGACCGTTTATTGTCTTTGATGCGCGTGTGGTTGTATCGTTAAATTAACCCAAATTTGGCGATATACTCAAACGAAAACAAAGACCTGTAAGGTTTATTGGAATAAATTCGCGAAGCTGTCAATTATCTTGTTCTCCACTCCGTATTATAACCATTCAGTTAAGCACATTGTAGGGTGGAATAGGCGCAAGCCGTATTCCACCTTGCCATTTATAAGCTATTTTTGCTCAATTTTGGCAGAGTTTCATGGTGGAATACGCTTCGCTATTCCACCCTACAATACTCATGCTCGCTTAACTGAATGGTTGTAACCTCGTCACTTTTAATCTAAAAAATCCGCACTTTATTGTTATTCCATCGCATTTAACCACACTTCTTTCACTTTATTATCCACTTCTACAAATGTCCATGATTGGCAGTTCCACAATGTTGCAGCAACGGCTGGCACGGCTTTTAAACCCGTCGTACACATTGCTTTTAATTGATTTAACGACAAATTCGGATTTTTTAATACCACTAATTCAAGATAGCCCGCCAATTCTAATGCTTCTATTTGGGCATCTGGACTGCGATACAGTGCTCCGTAAATTTCACTTTGCCAATCAAAGGGTTGTTTTTGCCATTTTTGCAATTGTGCTTGCACTATCGGCTCGCGTTTAACATACATCCCCGCTTGAATTGGTAATTTTTTAGCAAACTCAGGCAGTGGGTTATTTTTCGCAGCATGTACTTTTAAAATATCCTTACAATTTTGAGTTCGGGCAGATTCTTCCACTTTTTGGCAAATAACCGCTTGCAAAACTGTGGGTGTTTCTGTGAGATGTTGTTGCAATTGTTGCCATAAAAATGCACTGCCCGTGCGTCCCCGTTCTTCTAGCAATTGCGCAGTATTATAAAGAATTGAAGGCGTTACATTTGCTTGTTGGCTCAGTTGCTGTAACAAAGTCATCGCATTTGACCATGTATCCATCTCTTGCCCTTCTACATATAAAATAACTGCTCTAATCCCTTGAATATCCACATTATCAGGTTCTAATTTCCGCGCTCGTTCAATTGCATTACGCGCGGCGAAAATCTCTTCGCGTTGTAAATTGCTAATCGCTAAATTTACCCAAGAAGGTACATAAAACGGGTCGGCGCGGGTGGCTAGTTCAAAGTATTGATTAGCTTGATTTAAATATTCTTGTGTGGTGTTATCCAGCAACATACCGCGTTTGGCAGAAGGGACAGCCGTTAATGCTTCTGCTCGACTGAGCAAATCTAATTGCGTCGGCAACCAGTAGTGATAAGCTTGTGCACCTTTGTTTTTATAGGCTAATTGCAAATAGCAATAACCCAAATTATTGAACACTTCACGCGAGGGGAAAGTGCGTTGAAAATCGCGTAAAAAATACAGTGCATCATCGCAGCGTTGAAAATGGGCTAATCGTACACCAAAATTAAAAAAGCTGAGTTTATCCCACCATTGTTTTAAACGTTCTTGTAGCAAAGCGGCACGGGTATTGGCATCTGGATGAGTGCTTTTGAGCACATTAGCGGCTTGTGCAACGTTGTTAATATTGGCTAAAGTTTGCGGTAATTGTTTTTCCCAAAACACTAAAAAATTGCTATTTTCTTTTTCTGATAAGAGCAAATCGACGGCAAAACCAGCAGTCGCGGCATATAAAAAGCCTTTATCATCGGCGGCTAATTCGCGCCCTTGAATGTCTTGCAATGACATAGTTGATAAACTATTTTGTAATTCATTGCTATTTTGCACAAAATTCATGACTTCACGATGCCAAAAATCATTATTGGCTAAATGGGCTAATTCATGTCCTAAAATAAACGCAAGGCGTGCGTCACCTTGCTTTTTCTCAACATTTTGATAACTTAACTCAATTGCTTTTTGGGCAATCACAATACTGCCATCAGGTAATGCAAAGGCAAGCGGTTCAGCTAAATTATTAATGACCACTAATTGCGGTAAGCGTTGAGCATTTTTATCTGCCACACTACTCACTTGTTTAAAAACATTTTGAGCTTGTTGCACTAATGGGTGTTGCGTGTTCGCTTTACCATATTTTTCAACAAAAAAACTCGCTTGGTCATTTGTAACTTGGGCGTAACTAAGGCTTTGAATCAATAATCCAACGAACAAGAAAATGCGGCGCATTGCTGTGAGTCCCATAAGCTAAATACAGTGAGTTATGTCAATAATTTTATCTAAATCGACGAAGTCAATCGCTTATTTTTTATTTTTAACCCTTTTAATTGGAAACTTATGCAAATTGGAACGCCTTTATCCCCTTCTGCAACCCGTGTGATGTTACTTGGTAGCGGAGAACTCGGCAAAGAAGTTGCCATTGAATTACAACGTTATGGCGTAGAAGTCATTGCTGTTGACCGTTATCCCAATGCACCCGCCCATCAAGTAGCACATCATGCTTGTGTGATTCAAATGAGTGACCCGCAACAATTGCGTGCACTGATTGAGCAATATCAGCCGCACATTATCGTGCCTGAAATTGAAGCGATTGCAACAGAGGTATTAGTTGAAATTGAACAACAAAATTTAGCAACGGTTATTCCTACCGCCCGCGCCGCGCAATTAACTATGAATCGCGCAGGTATTCGACGGCTTGCGGCGGAAACGCTGGGTTTACCGACTTCGCGTTATGCGTTTGCGCGGAGTTTAGACGAATTACAAACGGCAATTGATGAAGGTATTAATTATCCTTGTTTTGTTAAACCTGTTATGTCTTCTTCTGGCAAAGGGCAGTCAGTGATTCGCAAATTGAGCGATGTGGAAAGCGCGTGGAATTATGCAATGAGTGCAGGGCGCGTTAATCACGGCGAAGTGATTGTCGAATCGTTTATCGATTTTGATTATGAAATCACACAATTAACCGTGCGTGCTTATAACGTGGCGGGCGACATTGAAACCCATTTTTGCGAACCCATTGGACATATTCAACAACAGGGCGATTATGTAGAAAGTTGGCAACCGCACCCAATGTCGCCAGAAGCATTAGCTGGTGCGCGGGAAATTGCGAAAAAAATTACCGATGCACTGGGTGGTGTGGGAATTTTTGGCGTGGAATTATTTGTAAAAGGCAATAAAGTATGGTTTAGCGAAGTCAGCCCGCGCCCGCATGATACGGGAATGGTGACAATGGTTTCTCAAGTGCAAAGTGAATTTGCTTTACATGCGCGGGCGTTGCTCGGTTTAGCAGTTTCAACCGCATTACGGCGCACAGGTGCAAGTGCGGTTATTTATGGCGGTGTAGAAGCAAGCGGCATTGCGTATCAAGGTTTAGCGGACGCTTTACAAATTCCAGAAACTGAAGTGCGTTTATTTGGCAAACCTGAATCTTTTGTAAAACGTCGCATGGGCGTTGCTTTAGCCAATGCTGATGATATTGATGATGCTCGCCAACGGGCAAAAGCCGCAGCAGCTTTAGTGAAACCTGTTAAACTATAACAAGTAAGTAGTGAATTTTTGCCCCAGTAGATTGATTTGCATAACAACGAGAAAAATAATGTCAGCACGCATTGCGACAATCCAACGAAATACTTTAGAAACCCAAATTAGCGTTACTTTAAATTTAGATGGCACAGGTAAAGCGGTGTTAAATACAGGCTTACCTTTTTTAAATCACATGCTTGACCAAATCGCACGGCATGGTTTGATGGATTTAGACATTCAAGCCAAAGGCGATTTAGAAATTGATGCACATCATACAGTTGAAGATATTGGCATTAGTTTAGGACAAGCGTTTGCGAAAGCCGTTGGCGATAAAAAAGGCATTCGTCGCTATGGACATGTTTATGTGCCATTAGACGAAGCTTTATCGCGGGTGGTGCTGGATTGCTCTGGTCGTCCTCATTTAGATTATTCAGTTGAGTTTAATTGTGAACGTTTAGGTGAATTTGAAGTTGCATTATTTCGTGAGTTTTTTCAAGGCTTTGTTAATCATGCAATGATAACTTTGCACATTGATAACTTACGCGGACGTAATGCGCACCATATTATTGAAACGGTGTTTAAAGCTTTTGGACGTGCTTTGCGCATGGCAGTTGAGCAAGATATGCGCATGGCAGAGCAAATGCCTTCTACTAAAGGTGTTTTGTAAACTGTGTTTGCTATAAACGCGAATTTTGAGAGAAATTCAAGAGAAATTCGGTAATTCTAAACATATAGAACCGATTTAAAGTCTAAGATAGAATTAGGAGTTACGCCGTTGAAACACTAATAGTTTTATTTATACTAAGTTAGTATCGTGCACTGCGCAATACTGTTTCCAGTAAAATCAAATAATTAGTTTTTCAACTGCGTAACTTCTACTATAATTAAAACAGGCAGTATAAATAATTTAAGATATTTTGATATGTATCAAAGACAGTTCTCAATACAGCATACTGTTCTGTGATTACAATATCGTCATGTTGTGAGGATAATAACGTAGAATTCCCCTGCTTTTTTTGGCGAAAAATACGTTTATTTACTATTGTTTAGTTACAGATAATGCTAAAATAGCCATGCTTATTCTATGGTTTATAGACTATTAATAATTGTTGAGAAAAAATTAGAAATAAGTTAGTCTTTAGGCGTTATATCCAAGCCTTGCAACTATAAAGGCTATCTTGTTAAGAAAATAAAAAAGAAGCGAACAGATATGTTAAATATACAACACCATATCGTGCCAAATCGCTAATAGGAAGACTCTTTGGAGAAGACAAAAAAGCGCGACTATTACATCGCGCCAAACCACCAAAGGAGGATGGAGGAGAATCTACGGATTTATCTCCGTTTCGCCGCGCCAAATTACTGGAAAGGACTTAGGAGATTGCAGGCATTCATTCTTGCAATTGGTTCTACCAATCTATTATAACAATAATATAAATGCCTTTTTATGTTCTTAAAAAGGCGCGATTATCACACCGCGCCAAACCACCAAAGGAGGATGGAGTAGACCGTCTGTATGTTTAGTTTCTAACTTGGAAACTAACACACCGCGCCAAACCATCAAGGAGATTGAAGAGATTGTTGTTCTACCTCAAATAGAATGGCACTAACTTCACTAATAACAATAATAATTTATATATTGCTACTTGTTGTACTTGTATTCTTAAAAAGGCGCGATTATCACGTCGCGCCAAACCACCAAAGGAGGATGGAGGAGACTTTTC
>JACCEE011389590.1_pt1 | contig 18895 bp, 16 predicted proteins | sample 7449931 | NCBI WGS metagenome assembly JACCEE01 (sample SAMN15323457, study PRJNA562643) | freshwater metagenome | isolation source: river surface water | place: USA:Blue River Watershed | collected 2017-08-19 | reverse complement strand
AGAAGCTTGAAAGTGAGGAGATCGCTGAAATTGATTTTCTTGAGCTTAGGGCTTGCGATCAAAGTTGTGCGGGGGGAGTACTAACAACAGCCAACCGTTTCTTGACAGTTGAACGGTTGCGTAACCGAGCAAAAAGAGCCGGTGATAACGCCACGGATGAACCTGCTGTTTCACTGAAGTCTATTGCTGAGTATGAACCTTATCTTAAGCGCCATATGCGGTTGTCAGAAGAGATAAAGCCTCGATCGATGTATAAATTGGATGAGGATATGGCCAAGGCTATGCGCAAGATGCAGCGTGCCCGTAAGGTTATGTGCTACTTGCCTGGTGTAGATTGCGGATTGTGCGGTGCTCCTTCGTGTCAAGCGTTGGCAGAAGATATTGTCCAAAAGAAGGGGTCAATTTCGCAGTGCGTATTCGTTCAAAAAATGATGGAACAAACAAAAACGCTAGATACCGACCATGCCTATCGAATAATGGAAAGGGTATGGGGGCGCGATAAGTTTATTAAGAATTGCAAAAAAAAGGGAGCAGATCATGAAAGTTTCTGAAATTGTTGAGAAGTTAGGATTAGTTGTCTATTCAGGGAACGAAGGCCTCGATAATGAAATTACCAGCGGCTACACCAGCGATCTTCTGAGCGACGTTATGGGTAGCGCCGATTCGGGTATGATTTGGGTTACGATTCAAACCCACAAGAATGTTATGGCAATAGCCTCTCTAAAAGAGTTGGCTGCTGTAGTCCTTGTTAAGGGGGAACAGCCTGAAGCGGATACCGCAGAGCAAAGCAACTTGGAAAGGATTCCAATTTTAGGAACGGATATGGATACTTTTGAGATTACCGGTAAGATTTACAACTTGTTAAAATAGACCATGAGGGTCTTTAAGGCCGATCTACATTTGCACTCTGTGCTGTCACCTTGTGGCTCACTCGAAATGAGCCCGGGGACGATTGTGTCGCGTGCAAAAGAGGTTGGGCTCGATATCATTGCTGTAACCGATCATAATACAACATTACACTGCCAACTAACTAAAGCATTAGCCGAGGAAGTTGGCATTGCTGTTTTTTTAGGTGCCGAAGTTACCACGAAGGAAGAGGTTCATTGCTTAACCTTCTTTCCAACTTTTGATTCCCTTTCACAATTTCAGAGTATTTTGGAAAAGCACTACCCTGTAGGAGTTGTGAATGATCCAGCTATATTTGGGTTTCAAGTAGTGGTTGACAGGGACGAGAATATTTTGCAAGAGATTGAAGCCCCGCTAATCTCTTCGTTGACCATGAATATTAATGAGTTGGAGAAGGTAGTGCACGAACTCGGCGGCCTATTTATCCCGGCTCATATCAATAAAACAAAGTATAGCGTAATAAGCCAACTTGGATTTCTTCCTCCCGATTTGGCTGTGGATGGACTTGAAATTTCAAGGCATACCACCAAGGCAAACTTTCTCAATAAGAACGCATACCTCAAGAAATACACCTTTATTCAAAATTCTGACGCACATCTTACTGAAGGAGTAGGTGAGGTGTATACCTCGCTCCAGATGGAAACACCTACCTTTGACGAATTCAGTTTAGCGCTTCGAGGCGAAGGTGGGCGGCAGGTTCTGCTCGATTAACATATGAAAGACTTATCCCTTCACATTCTCGACATTGCCCAAAACTCTATTCGAGCCAAGGCCTCACTAGTTGAAATTCTCCTTGAGGAGGATATTACAAGCGATCTATTTTCCATTACTATTCGTGATAATGGTTTTGGAATGAGTCCCGAAATCGTCGAAAAGGTAGTTGATCCTTTTTTTACCTCTCGAACCACTCGTAAAGTCGGACTTGGGTTGCCACTCCTTAAGATGAATGCAGAGCGTTGTGGCGGAAGTTTCGCTATTAAGTCGGAGGAGAATGTGGGCACTGAGGTGGTGGCAACGTTTAGCCATTGCAATATTGATCGGCCGACTCTTGGTGATATTGCTGGAGTTGTTGTAATCCTTGCTTCCTCTAACCCAGATATTGAGTTTGTCTACCATCATCGGTATAACGGCAAGGAGTATTGCTTCGACACAAGGGAGGTGAAAGAAGCCCTAGATGGATCTCCAATTAATGATCTAAAGATCTCTCGTTTCCTCAAAGAAATGATTAAAGAGAATTTAGACGAAATTCAAATAGGCGAGTAGGTTGAAAAACATGATTTTTGTTTTGTAATATGTGAAAGTGTTAACATAACTTTGCTTTCCTAAATTTTAATGTACCACTTACAAGTTTATAAGGAGAAACAAGTATGGCACAAATTAAATCGTTAGCCGACCTAAAGAAAATGCAGGCCGACATGCTATCGAAGGTGGAGCTTAGGGAAAAGGCAGAAAACCCTGAGAGTCACGTTCAAATAAAAGTAGCTATGGCTACTTGCGGTATTGCTTCAGGAGCAAAAACCGTTATGGATTTCTTCATGGACCAGCTGGATAAGCGCGGTATTGGAGCAGTAATTACCCAAACAGGTTGCATGGGCTATTGCTATGCTGAACCTACTATTGAGGTTACACTTCCTGGTCAAGAGCCGGTTGTTTTTGGTTATGTTGATACCAAAAAGGCTGACGAGATTATTGAAAAATACATCAAGACAGGAGAGTTGGTAGATGGAATTATTCCAGTTAACTACGAGAAAATTGACTAAAACCCAGTAGGAGGATAAGTAATGGCAAAATATAAAATGCATCTTCTTGTTTGTGGTGGTACTGGATGCCGTGCTTCTGCAAGCGACACTATTGTTGAAGATTTCAAAAAAGAACTAGAGGCTAAAGGATTAAAGGACGAAGTTCAGGTTGTTATGACCGGTTGCTTCGGCTTTTGCGAGAAAGGCCCTATTGTTAAGGTGATGCCCGACAACACCTTTTACACTCAAGTTACACCAGCAGACGTTGCTGAAATCGTATCGGAGCATGTAATAAAGGGAAGAAAGGTTACCCGCCTTCTCTATTCTGATCCCAATGCAGATAATAAGCACATTAGCGACTCAAAACATATGGGCTTCTACAAGAAGCAAATTCGTGTTGCGCTAAGAAACTGCGGATTTATTAACCCTGAAAATATTGAAGAGTACATTGGCCGTGAAGGTTATATGGCTATTGGTAAGGCTCTTACCGAGATGACTCCTCAGCAGGTTATTGATGAGATTAAGAAGTCTGGCCTTAGAGGCCGTGGAGGTGGAGGATTTCCAACCGGTCTTAAGTGGGAAATCGCCAGCAAGAACGCTGCAGACCAAAAATATGTAGTTTGTAACGCCGATGAGGGAGACCCCGGTGCATTCATGGACCGTTCTGTTCTAGAAGGTGACCCACACTCCATTATCGAAGCAATGGCCATTTGCGGATATTGCATTGGTGCGACAAAGGGCCTCGTTTATATTCGTGCTGAGTATCCATTGGCTATTCAACGTCTAAAAACTGCAATTGCTCAAGCTCGTGAGTATGGACTTCTTGGTAAGTCAATACTTGGTACCTCGTTTGATTTTGATATCGAACTACGCTACGGTGCTGGTGCATTTGTTTGCGGTGAGGAGACTGCGCTTATTCACTCAATGGAAGGACACCGTGGTGAGCCTACTGTTAAGCCACCATTCCCAGCAGAAAGCGGCTACCTTGGCAAACCAACCAACGTGAACAACGTTGAAACATTTGCTAACATTCCGGTTATCTTGCTTAAGGGTGCTCAATGGTTTGCAAGCATTGGAACCGAGAAATCAAAAGGAACCAAGGTATTTGCACTTGCCGGAAAAATTAACAACGTAGGGCTTATTGAAGTTCCGATGGGAACGACCCTTCGTGAGGTTATTTTCGAGATTGGTGGCGGTATTAAAGATGGTAAGAAGTTTAAGGCAGTTCAAACCGGTGGTCCATCGGGCGGTTGCTTAACCGAGAAGCACCTTGATACTCCAATTGATTTTGACAACCTTGTTGCTGCCGGTTCGATGATGGGTTCAGGAGGTATGATTGTTATGGACGAAGACAACTGTATGGTTGCCGTTGCCAAGTTCTACCTTGAATTCACTGTTGAAGAGTCTTGCGGAAAGTGTTCTCCTTGCCGTATCGGAAACAAGAGACTTTATGAGTTGCTTGATAAGATTACCAAGGGCGAAGGTACTTTAGAAGATTTAGATCGTTTACGCAACTTAAGCCAAGTTATAAAGGATACTGCACTTTGCGGTCTTGGACAAACATCTCCAAACCCAGTTCTTTCTACCATTGACAACTTCTATGCTGAGTATGAAGCTCACGTTACAGATAGAAAGTGTCCTGCAGGAGAGTGCAAGAGCCTTATGCAATATGTAATCGATCCAGAGGCTTGCGTTGGCTGTACTGCTTGTGCGCGTAACTGCCCTGTTAACGCCATCTCCGGTGAGCGTAAACAACCTCATCTTATCGATTCCGCTGTTTGTATTAAGTGCGGCGCATGTATCGAAAAGTGTAAATTCAGTGCAATCAGCATTAAATAATTTGGGGGAAATATAGATGGAAACTGTAAAGTTGACTATAGATAATAAGGTTGTGGAGGTAGAAAAGGGTGCAACCATCTACAAAGCAGCCAAAAAGTTAGGTATTGATATTCCTGTTCTTTGCTACATGGATCTTCATGATTTAGGTGTAGAGAACAAACCAGCCGGTTGTCGTATCTGTGTTGTTGAAGTAGAAGGTAGACGCAATTTAGCTCCTTCTTGCTCAACAGACTGCACCGCTGGCATGGTTGTTAAAACACATACACCGCGCGTTATCAACGCTCGTCGTACTGTTATGGAACTTATTCTTTCCGACCACCCCAAGGATTGCTTAATCTGTCCTAAGAGCGGTCGTTGTGACCTGCAAGATATGGCAGTTAAGCTAGGTATTCGTGAAATTCCGGGTCAAGAGTTTGCTGAAATGTCTACCTATAGAAAGGACACATCTCCAGCAATTATTCGCGACATGGATAAGTGTATCATGTGCCGCCGCTGCGAAACCATGTGTAACGACTTCCAAACCGTTGGAGCCCTTTCGGGTGTTAACCGTGGTTTTATGTCGTGTGTAGCTCCTGCTTTTGAGCAAAACTTAGATAAGTCGCCATGTACCTATTGCGGCCAGTGTGTTGCAGTTTGTCCTACAGGTGCATTAACTGAGGTTGACCATACTCCAAAGGTTATTCGCGCTTTAGCCGATCCTAAGAAAACTGTTATTGTTCAAACCGCTCCTGCAGTTCGCGCTGCTTTGGGCGAAGAGTTTGGCTTGAAACCAGGAACTTTAGTAACCGGTAAAATGACCGCTGCTCTCCGTCAACTTGGTTTTGATTATATTTTCGATACCGATTTCGCTGCCGACCTTACCATTATGGAGGAAGGAACAGAAATGTTGGGCCGTCTTGGTAAACTATTGGCTGGAGATAAGGATGTTAAGTTACCAATCCTTACCTCTTGCTGTCCAGGTTGGGTTAACTTCTTTGAGAACAACTACCCCGACATGTTGGATATTCCATCAACGGCAAAGTCGCCTCAACAAATGTTTGGTGCAATTGCAAAATCATACTTTGCTGAAAAGTTAGGTAAAACTCGCGAAGAACTTGTAGTTGTTTCGGTTATGCCTTGCTTGGCTAAAAAGTATGAGTGCCAACGCGATGAGTTCAAGACTAACGGTAACCCTGAAGTTGATTTCTCTATCTCTACTCGTGAGCTAGCTCATCTTATTAAGGAGTCGAACATCAACTTTGGTGAGATCGAGGAGGAGGATTTTGATCGCCCTCTAGGTGAATCTACCGGTGCTGGTGTCATCTTTGGTACTACAGGTGGTGTAATTGAGGCTGCTGTTCGTACAGCATACGAAATTCAGACAGGTAAAAAGTTAGAGAGACTTGACTTCACTGAATTGCGTGGATTGGATGGTATTCGCGCTGCAACTATTGATTTTAATGGACTTCCAGTAAAAATAGGTATTGCTCACGGGTTAGGTAATGCTCGTAAGTTGCTCGATAGTGTTCGTGCAGGAGAAGCTAGCTTCCATGCAATTGAGATTATGGCATGTCCAGGCGGTTGTATTGGTGGTGGTGGACAACCACTTCACCACGGTAATGCTGCTATTATTAAGGCACGCCACGAAGCTATTTATCGTGAAGATGCAGGTAAGCCAATTCGTAAGTCGCACGAGAACCCATATATCGTTAAGTTGTATGAAGAGTTCTTAGGCAAGCCGATGAGCGATAAGGCTCACCACTTATTGCATACTGCATACTTCGATAAGAGCAAGAAGGACATTTTTATTTAACGATTGGAGGATAGTTCAATGTCACATATAAAAGTAGAATTGAAGAAAGAGGATGTTGTAAAGTTGAAAGAGATTTGCAAATCGTTTAACAACGAGCCAGGCGAACTCATCAACGTGTTGCACAAATCTCAAGAATCGTTTGGTTACCTTCCTGCTGAGGTTCAGGAGATTGTAGCGCGCGAACTAGGGCTTTCAGTGGCTAAGGTTTACGGTGTTGTTACCTTCTACTCCTTCTTCACCATGATACCTAAGGGTAAGCACCCAATATCGATTTGCACAGGAACTGCTTGCTACGTTCGTGGAGCAGAGAAAGTGTTGGATGAGTTTAAGCGAGTTCTTAAAATCTCTGTTGGTGAAACTACTCCTGATGGAAAGTTCTCAATGAGCTGCCTTCGCTGTGTTGGAGCGTGCGGTCTTGCACCGGTGGTAATGGTTGGCGATAAGGTTTATGGTCGCGTTTCTCCCGATGGCGTTAAGGATATTCTTAAGGAATACGAGGGATAGTATTTTTAAAAATGATTTAAGGGGTCGCTCACTGGGCGACCCTTTTTTTTTAACATTGCATTTCAAATAATTATGGGTAGGGTGTTTTCTTTGATAGTTGTAACAATTGTATATTCATTTAAGGTTTGATAGGTTATTGTAATTTCTGAAATAAAAGTATTCTTCAACCTGTATTTGTTTATTGTTTGGCCTAATAGTTGCTGTTGGAGATTTTGATTTTATTTGACCAACATAAAATAACTCAAGGTTAATGTTCGTATTTCTTGTACGAATTCTAAATGGGGAGTGTAGTTTTTCTGTTATTTATTGTTCTCTCAATTAATATAGGGTAAATTTGCAATAGTAAACCGCAATATTATGATTCATATACTTAGCCGTTCTATTGGTAGCAATGTGAATAAGTTTGCAAAAATGCTTGTTCCATCTTGGGTTATTTTGAATATCGATATTTTTTTAAGTTTACTTGGCATTTTAGCATCATATCTCCTTCGCTTTAACTTTGCAATTCCTGTTACCGTTTTTGAAAATATTTCTTGGACAATATTACTTTACTTAGCTATTCGTTTAGGTGCATTTATTCTTTTTGGTACGGATAAAATGTATATCCGCTATACCGGTATTAAGGATTTGATCAGAATAGTACTCACCGTTTTCTTTGGTAATGCTCTTTTTGTTCTCATTAATATTGGTTATTCCTATTTTTCGGGAATTTACTTGGTGCCAATATCTGTAGTTCTCATCGATTTTTTCATTACTTCTTACCTGTTGATTGCCTTTCGCATTTTTGCGAAACATTTTATTCATAGTATTCAGCAAGGTAGCGAGGTTAAGAGGAATGTTAATGTTATTATTTATGGGCGCGAGTATTTTGCTGTTTCTCTTAAGCGGGCACTTGATGCAGATCAAGAGTCGACGGTGAAGGTTATAGGCTTTATGCACCATAGTTCTAAGGCATACCGAAAAAAGATTGAAGGGCTTAATATTTTTGATTTAGCAGAGTTGGATAATTTGATCGCTGCCTATAACGTAAAACAGTTGATTTTTGCGGATAACGATATACCTGCCGAGCAGAAAAATTTAGTAGTTCAAAAGTGCTTAAATAGCAGGGTTAAGGTAAAGAGTATTAAAAACTTTGTTGAACTCACAACGGATAGTACCCTTTCTCCAAAGTTAGACGAGATTAAGATTGAGGATCTTCTTGAGCGTGACCCAATAAATCTTGATTATCAGAAAATATCCAGTTCTCTGCAAGGAAAAACTATACTAGTAACTGGTGCTGCAGGTTCAATTGGGAGTGAGATTGTGCGCCAAGTATTTTCTTTCAAACCTGCAAAGTTAATACTGCTCGACCAGGCTGAAACGCCTATATACTTTGTGGAGTTGGAGTTGTTAGGTAAGTATCCGAGTCGAAGAGCCCAAATAGAGGTGATTGTTGGCGATATTACCGATGCTTCACGCATGCGTCAACTATTTGAATCACAAAAAATAGATGTGATATTTCATGCTGCTGCCTACAAGCATGTTCCATTAATGGAGAACAACCCCAAGGAGGCAATCAAAAATAATGTTTTTGGAACAAAAGAGTTAGCCGATTTTGCCGTAGAGTATGGAGTAGAGAAATTTGTAATGATCTCGACTGATAAAGCAGTTAATCCTACAAACATTATGGGTGCAACAAAGCGGATGGCTGAAATATATACCCAATCTCTTGACGGTATTTCGCGCACTCAGTTTATAACTACGCGTTTTGGTAACGTATTAGGGTCGAATGGTTCAGTTATTCCCCTGTTTAAGCAGCAAATTGAGCAAGGAGGTCCTGTAACGGTTACCCACCCTGATGTTACTCGATACTTTATGACCATCCCCGAAGCTTGCCAGCTTGTGTTGGAAGCAAGTGTAATGGGACAGGGCGGTGAGATATTTATTTTCGATATGGGTAAAAGCGTAAAGATTATAGATCTCGCAAAAAATATGATTCGCCTTTCGGGGTATAAGGTTGGGATAGATATTCAAATAGTATATACAGGACTTCGTCCCGGTGAAAAGTTGTATGAGGAGTTGTTGAATACAGGCGAAAATACGTTGCCAACTTATCATCCTAAGATAATGAAGGCGAGCATTATTAAGGTAAAACATAGCACCGTTTCTGCGCATTTACACGACCTTATGGAAAAGATGCGTGGCAATGCCGATAGCTTTACGTTGGTATCAAAAATGAAGCAAATAGTTCCGGAATATATTAGCCAAAATTCGGTTTACTCTATCCTCGATAAGGACGATATTTTGCTAAATTCGAGTAAGGGTGTTCCGGTTGGAACAATGAAAAATTGAGTTTAAATGTTCTCCAAATAAGAGAAAGGCGCTTACATGCGCCTTTCTTATTTTATAAGAACGTGATGTAGACCTCTTTTAAGAACTTATCTTCTAATAGTTGGGCCATTCGTTTTATTACTGTTCTTCTAATTTCGAGTTCAACAGGTAAACTTGGGTCTTGATGCGCTTCGTTAATTCTAGTTCCAACAATAAAATGAATCTCGTCGCTTTCCAGAAGTAGTTTCGTAATTAGGTCGGCTGGACCTTTCCCTAGTTGTGTGCGTTCGTTGTATCCATCAAGAATTTCGTTCGTTTTGCCCATGGTGAGAATGCCTTCAGTTACGAGGTCACATCCTTCCATTTTAGAAATCGGAGGTAGGTCTGGGTCTGTAAAATCGAAGGTGTCTTCAATCGCAACATTCAATTCTCGCGAAAGAATATCTCCTGTTGTGGCTCCGGAGATTATTTTCTTTCCGTTGAACTTCCTGAATTTACTCGCTAGTTTTTTATCATTTTCGGCATCGAAAGGGGGGCCTGTGCAAATAAGCAATTTTCGGGGTTCTCGGAAATAGATTACAGCGCAGCTGGTGTCGTCTTTTGAGTGATAACCATCGTTGACGTATGCCATATTTACCAGCTTAGTGGCTAGCTTTGAGGCCGAAATGTCCGGTTCTGCTTTAACCATTCGTTGGGCAAAACTGTTGGCATTTTCGAGGCCCCATCCAAAAGGATAGTCCTCGGAACCCATTCCGGATTGAATAATTCCATCGCTCCAGAATACAATTCTGTCTTCTTTTTCGGGTTTAAACGTGCAGCTTCTCAACTCTTTACCTGCATTCTTTTCACTTTGCAGTATTATGCATTGCCATTGCGGATCAAATACCTCTTTCCCCCTCATTATGAAGCATTGAGGGTTGTCGTATTCCAGAATTTGAACTTCTCCTTCGTGGTTAATGTCAATTATGGTAAAGGTGGAGTAGCTCATTTGCCTTATACTACATACCGGAAGAGTATTCATTATGATCTCGGCAATGGTATATACCTCTTTGTGTTCCTTGGTAAAGTTCAGCGCCATGGTAGAGGTAAGGGTAGCGAGCATATTTGCCTTTACACCGTGCCCCATACCGTCGGATAGAACAACAATGGTGCGCTCTTCGCCTTTTACTCGCTGAGAAAGGAAGACGTCACCGCAAATTCGTTCGCCTTCATGGTTCTTTTGTTGGCAGCCAACTTCAATGAAAAAAAGGTCGTTCATGGCTAGTGTTTGGGTCCGTCCTTAAATGTTTTCACAATGGAGTTAAGCATCTGCTCTGTCTCCGAGGCTCCTTCGCCAAGCAAGAATCCAATTTTCTGAACCATTGCAAGGTTCTTGTCAATTACATCGGTAACCCGCTTTATAACCTCTTCTTTACGAACCTCCGGTGCATACATGTCGCGAATAATGGCTCCGACAATGCTACCTTTCTTGATTGTGAACACCGACACATTAAGCAACCCTTCTTTATAGCTTAAGTCGCGGTTCATTACATCTTCCCCATTTTGTAAGGTGTAGGAGAATTGATTGTAGATATTGTAGGGGAGAAGTGTTTTTAGGTCAGCACCAATTAAGCCAGGAATAATATCACTAATTTCCAGCGCGTCGTCGCCCAGTAGGTCGATAAAACTTTGGTTGGAGTGGACAATCTTTAGTTTTTTGTCGGCAATAACAACCGCTGATGGCAGTTTCTGAAGCATTGCATCCACTGTTTCCATGGCATCTTTTGCGGCAAGCTGTTCTTGCTTCGATATTTTCTCAGAATCACGGAGCGCTTCCTGTGTTTTTGCCAACTTTTCGTTAGCCGCTTTTAGGCTTTTAATATATTCTTGCCTGTTTTTTAGCGTGTAGTTGAGACACATGTCGGTGTGTGCTAGCCCTTTTGATACGGCAAGTGCAAAGTCGTGACAGGAGTCGTAACCGCAGGCACCACATCCCGATTCGCTTTTGATAAACTCTTTACCAATGACCTTAAGTACCTCCTTGATTTTTTCTTCTGATGGCTCATTAAATCGTTGGTCTTCTGCACGGAAGGAGGTGCTTAAGTCAAGTTTCGAATTTTTGGCAACGGCCAATTCCCACTCCTTCTTGTCGAACGATTTAAGGCGTTTATTTGCATAATCAACGGTAATTGATCTTCGAAGGAATGGTCTGCCTCCACGCGACGATCCGGGCCCCATAATACAGCCTTCGCAAAAGAAGAGGTTGAAGTGCCTGCGTATGGTTTCAATGCTCGATTCAAATTCGCGCACACTTTCCAGCGTATTATTCCGTCCTTCAGCAGTTATAACTTGGCCGGTTAGAAGATCTTCGCTAATGTCTACTGCCTGAAGCAGCCCATTGCTAATAGGGAAGAGCGAGCCTTTGTAGCCAATGGGTTCGTCAAATTCGGAGTATTCCAGCATACTTTCGTTGATGTTGTTCTCTTTAAATAGCTGCCGAAGTTCGACGAATGTAAGCACTGAATCAACCCTTCCGTCGTCATTGTGCTTCAACGCCTCATTTTTATTGGCAATACAAGGGCCAATATATACTACTTTAACATCTTTCCCGTAGGTGTTGCGCACAACCTTGGCTGTGGCTACCATAGGTGATACAATGGGGGCTAGGTTGCTTAAAAGATCGGGGTGAAACTTTTCTACCAACTCCACTACAACAGGGCAGCATGTTGATAGATAGTATTTTCCGTTGAAGTTGTCGAAGAGTTCCTTATACTTTTGTGCTACCAGATCAACACCAAAGCTAACCTCGCAGACGTATGTAAACCCCAGAGACTTGATCATCTGAACAAATTTCCTGTAGTCGGTAATATCAACAAATTCACCTGAAATGGAGGGGGCGCATATGGCCACAACCTTTTCTCCCGAGTTGAGAATACTCTTTGTTACCTGAATAGAATCGCGGTAGTCGATGGCATCAACAGGACAGATGTTGAGACAGCTGCCACAACCAACACATCGATTGGGCAAAATTTTGGCTACATTTTCTTCCGCTTTTACTTCAATTGCTTTCACCGGGCAAACCCTAACACATGCATAGCAGCCGATACAGGCATTTTCCTTTATCTTGAATAGTTCCATCTCGTTGCCGGTTAAAAGCCAAAGGCTTCGTTTAATATATCAATTACTATGGCCGGGGTTACTTTGTTGTATAGTTTGCCGTTAACCTCTACTTTAGGGCCATCGTTGCAATCGCCAAAGCAGTGCGCTCCATGGAAAAACACTCTGTCCTTAACCTGTTTGGCTTCAATGAACTTATTTATATCCTGAAGAATGGTACGATTGCCGCGCGAAAAGCATGAACTTCCGAGGCATATTCTTATCTCAACTTTTTTTTGATCAACCATTGTGTTAATGTTTTTGCTAATTAGCAAACAGCGGTGGAATACCTTCTGCCAAATTTACTTTTTTTTTCAATGGCACGATGGCATTGTTTCCTTTTGTTGTTTTGATAACTCGCTTATTTAAAAAGTGTTTAAATAATTCTTTGAACAAAAAAAAGAATATAGGAGCTGATCTAATTCGGGTAATTTTTTTAAATTTCAGAGCGCAGATTTACTACCTGTGTTATAAACAAATCAGTGCTAGCCAACTCTCAATAAAACGCTATGGTAAATAGTAACGTTGATGCAGTTTTGGAAAAGTACCTGCACCACGGCAGGGAAAGTTTAATTCCTATCCTCCAAGAGATTCAGGATAGTTTAGGGTATATTCCTGAGAGTGCTCTAGAACAAGTGGGGCATACGCTTCATATTCCTACCTCAAAAATTTATGGGTTAGCGACCTTTTACAACCAGTTTCGGTTTGTGCCAAAGGGGACGTTTCACATTACATTATGCAAAGGTAGCGCATGCCATATGATGGGAGCATCGACGCTTCTGGACCACTTGGAAAAAGTGCTGAAGATTAAACAGGGACAAACTACTCGCAATGGTTTGTTCAGCATTGAGGTGGTGCCATGTATGGCTGCTTGTGAGCAAGCTCCCCTCTTTTCTATAAATGGGCAATTCTTTGCAAAGTTAACTATCGATCGAGTTAACGAGATACTTGAATCGTTTCGCAACAATCAGTAAAGTATGGTATACGCACCCGGTTCGGATGGGGATTTTATCCCACTCATAAAAGAAGTTTTGGCCACAGAGAATGGGCAGAGCTATAGTTCATGGAAGGAGAGGCGTCCTTACTTTAAGTTCGATAGGGTCGAGAAACCAATCCTGTTTATATCAACAAATTCATCTGCAAATGTTTGTGGCGCTAATGAGACGAAAAGCGCTCTTGAAGAGTATATTTCTCAGCGAGAAATAGACGCTCATGTTGAGACTGTTGGAAGTTATGGGCTGATGGCGCTTGAGCCTTTACTTGAGGTTCAACTTCCCGGAATGGCGAGGGTTGCTATTGCTAACGTTCAAGCGCACGAGGTTGAAGCGTTGTTAGATCCTCTGTTTAGCCGATTTCTACCAGAAGGAAGAGCCGTTTTTCAACATAGAAACGATTTGCATCAAGCATGGCCAGGTGTTCCATTCATGGATGAGTTGCCTTTCTTTAAGCAACAGTTGAGAGTTGTGCTGGGGCTTTGTGGAAAGTATAATCCTACATCGCTGCCACAGTATATGGCCAATGGTGGATTTTTTTCGTTTGCTAAAGCACTAAGAAGCTATACTTTTTCTGATATATGCGATATCGTTGAGAGGGCTGGTCTTAGAGGTCGTGCCGGAGCAGGCTTTTCTGCTGGGAAAAAATGGCGAATGGCCTTGGAAGTTGCTGCTGAAAGTCGTTACGTAATATGTAATGCCGACGAGAGCGATCCCGGTGCTTTTATGAATCGACTTATTCTCGAAGGATCGCCGTATAGAGTGTTGGAGGGGTTAGCCATTGCTGCATATGCTTGCGGCGCAGGGAAGGCGTTTATTTATACGCGGAACCGATATTCCTTGGCTATAAATAGGCTGGAGGAAGCACTTGCCACAATTCGAGAGGCTGGAATTATTGGGGAGAATATTTTTGAAAGCGGCTATAATCTCGATATAAAGATAGTTCGTGGTCCCGGTGCTTACGTGTGCGGGGAAGAGACTGCATTGATCAGAAGTTTAGAGGGAAAGCGAGGAATGCCGTCCTCAAAACCTCCATATCCGACCACTGCCGGATACAAAGGGAAACCTACTGTAGTAAATAACCTTGAGACGTTAGCTAATGTTCCTCTGATTCTTATGAATGGACCTGATTGGTTTCGTACTCTTGGTTCAGAAACAAGCAAAGGGACTAAGGTCTTTTCACTGAGTGGAAAATGTGCAACAACTGCAGTGGTTGAGGTTGAGATGGGAACTACATTTGGTCAAGTGCTTGATACTGTAGGTGGCGTTTTACCCGGTTCTACCATTAAGGCCATTCAAATTGGGGGACCATCGGGTGCCTGTATTCCTCCATCAATGTTTTCGCTTAAGGTCGATTATGATGAGCTTAAGGAGGTTGATATCCCCATGGGGAATGGAGGTATTTTAGTGTATGACGATAAGACCTGTATTCTGGATATGGTTAAATATTTCATGGGCTTTATTCAGAATGAGTCGTGCGGTAAGTGCATTCCGTGCAGAGAAGGTTCTCAGCGGATGGTTGAGATATACAAGAATATAACTCGAAGACCACTTACCGAAGATGGCCACAATACGCTGGAGCGCTTTAAGGGTGTTATTCAACTCGAAGGGCTAGCAGAGGTTATGAAAGATACCTCGGCGTGTGGGCTTGGAATGGCATCAACCTACCCGGTGCTCTCTACCTTAAAGTATTTTAGAGATGAATACGAGGAGCATATTTTTGATAGGCATTGTAGAGCAAATATTTGTAAAGATTTACGCGTTTTTCAGATCAATCTTGACAAGTGCACAGGGTGCACTGCTTGCGTAAAGAAGTGTCCAACGAATGCTATTGTAGGATCGCCACGTATGGCCCATTATGTTGTTCCGGAAAGGTGCATTGCTTGTGGTGCTTGTATGGAAACTTGTATGTTCGGAGCGGTATTAACTCATTAGAAACTGAATTTGGCTATGGTGTTCAATATTGAGGTAAACGGTAAGGAGATTCAGGCTCGAAGAGGCGAAACCATATTGGAGGCGCTTAATCAGAACGGGATTAAGGTTCCTACGCTTTGTAGCATGAAGAACTTCAGTCCAACCGGTGCTTGCCGTATTTGCGTGGTGGAGGTTGAGGGGAAGAGCGGGCTAGTGCCATCGTGTTCACAACCAGTAGAGGAGTGGATGAAAATAAAAACACACTCGCCAAAGGTTATAAAGGCTCGCAAGACTATTGTCGAGCTATTGCTGTCGAACCATCCCGACGATTGCCTTTACTGCGAACGAAACGGTAACTGTGAGCTACAGGAGCTTTCTGCCGAAATGAATATTCGTGAACGACGCATAACCGCAAAGAAGCTTAAGCATAAGATCGATCAAAGTAGTCCAAGCATTGTCCGCGATCCTTCAAAGTGTATTTTGTGCGGTAGGTGTGTTAGAACGTGCGATGAGGTGATGCAGGTTTCTGCCCTTGAGTTGGTTGGAAGGGGAAGCCGTTCTATGGTTACCACTGCGCTAGGCAAGGAGATAAACTTTTCGTCGTGTATTTTCTGCGGGCAATGCATCATGGTTTGTCCAACAGGAGCGTTGTATGAAAAATCTAATCTTGATGAAGTGCAAAATGCACTGAACAACCCTGCAATTAAGGTTGTGGTACAGCTTGCCCCTTCAATTTCCGTTTCCGTGTCGGAAGAGTTGGGCTTTAAACAGGGAAAAGATGTCAATGGTATAATTGTATCGGCGCTAAGGAAGATAGGTTTTAGCCACGTATTTGAAACAGGGTTTGGTGCCGATTTGGTTGCAATGGAGGTGGCTCACGAGGTTCATACTCGGATACAACAGGGAAGTAATCTACCGTTACTCACCGGTTGTTGCTCGGCATGGATTAAGTATATGGAGCAGTTTCAGCCGGAGCTGTTGAAAAATATCTCTACGGTAAAATCGCCTCAGCAAGCACTTGGAGCAATCATAAAAGAGTGTTGGGCAAAGGATGCAGGAATACCATCTCAGCAAATATTCTCGGTGGCAATAATGCCATGCACTGCAAAGAAATTTGAAGCACAACGTGAGGAGATGACCCACAAGGGAATCTCCGATGTCGACGCTGTTTTGACCACACGGGAGTTGGTAAAACTGTTTCATCTTTACGGTATTGATATTCAGAGTTTAGATGCTCAGATTCCTGATGCTCCGTTTTCCATTAGGTCATCTGCAGGTAAACTATTTGCAACATCGGGTGGAATTGCAGAGGCCGTTACTCGAACCCTGCACTTCACCCTTACAGGACGTGAGATTCGAAATATCAAAATATCGCAGTTCAGAAATGTTGTTGGCTATAAAAAGTTTGATATAGAGATAGGCAAACAAACAGTAAAGGTTGGAATTGCCAATGGAATGAAGGGTGCCGTTGCTATGCTTCAAGAAATTGCTTCGGGCCAATGCGATGTTCATCTAGTAGAAGTGATGGCCTGCGAAGGCGGATGCTTATTGGGTGGTGGGCAGCCTTATGTTTCAGAGGATAGGGATAAAAAAGTTCGAGCAAAAGTTATATATGAAATTGATGAGTCGGAGGCTATTTGGGCTCCTTACAAGAATCCTGCAGTGGCCGATATTTATGCAAAGTGCTTAGGCGAACCGGGCGATGAAAAGGCCCATTCAATTTTGCATACTCGATTTTCAGAGCGAAACGTATTGCACTAAAACCTAATGAGCATTTCTGATCGACATAAAGATTTGGTGTATACCATAAAGGAACTCTGCAGGGTATGCTACACCTGTGTTCGGGAGTGCCCGGCTAAGGCTATCAAAATAAACAATGGACAGGCCGAGGTTTTGCCCAACCGATGCATCGGATGCGGAAATTGTATTAAGGTTTGCAGCCAGGATGCTAAGGTTTTTCAGCAGTCGAGGGTCGAGGTGCGCGATTTGCTAAAATCGGCACATCGAGTAGTTGCTATTATTGCACCAAGTTTTCCTGCTAGTTTTCCTGACATAGAGGATTATAAATCGTTTGTTGGGATGGTTCGAGCGTTGGGTTTCGACCATGTTTGCGAAGTGGCCTTTGGTGCCGATTTGGTTGCGCACCGCTATAAGCAATACCTTGAAGAGAAAACCGGAGTGGGTTTTATCTCTTCCGACTGTCCTGCTATTGTTGATTACATTCGCTACTACCACCCGCAACTGGTGGGCAACTTGATTCCTGTAGTTTCGCCAATGGTGGCCATGGCAAAGGTTGTAAAGGAGAAGTATGGCTCCGACGTAAAGGTGGTTTTTGTTGGTCCCTGCATTGCCAAAAAGAATGAGTCGTTTGAGGTCGATGAGGTTATTACTTTTCGTGAACTGCGGGCGATGTTTGATACTGACGGGATTAAGACCGATTCAGTCACGCCTTCCGACTTTGATCCGCCTAAGGCTGGTAGAGGTTCAATTTTCCCGATTACTAGAGGTTTGATTCAAACCGTCAATATTCCTGACGATATTTTTGAGGGTAACGTTATCGTTGCCGATGGTAGGGTCGATTTCCAGCAAGCCATTAAGGAGTTTGAGAGCGGCAATATAAAGAATGTTAACCTTGAACTGCTTTGCTGTGAAGGGTGCATAATGGGACCGGGAATGCCTCCCGGTGGTTCTCCTTTTGAGCGGCGAACGCATATTAGCAACTATGTTCGCAATAAGCTTGGTGATAAGGATGAAATGGTTGAGTGGCAGGCTAATTTTGAGCACTTTGCAAACTCAGTGGATCTCTCCATGTCGTTCTCACCGTTCGATCAACGAACAAGTCAGCCCTTGGACGAAGAGGTGGGCAAAGTGCTTGCTTCCATGGGCAAGTTTACGTTGCGCGATCACTTGAATTGTGGTGCGTGCGGATATGATACCTGCGTTGAACACGCCATTGCGATTGTAGAAGGATTGGCCGAGATAGAAATGTGCTTGCCCTATACAATCGAGGAACTTCACTCTACCATTAAAAACCTTGCTGTTTCGAATGAGAAGTTAGCCACAATGCAGCAAGCGTTGAAGCAAAACGAGAAGTTAGCCCACATGGGGCAGCTGAGCGCCGGAATTGCTCACGAACTTAACAATCCGCTTGGTGTGCTTATTATGTATAGCAATATACTGCTTGAAGAGTGTGCAGAGAATGACCCTAATAGGCAAGATTTGGAGCTTATTGCAACCCAAGCAGAGCGCTGCAAAAAGATTGTTGGGGGATTGCTAAACTTTGCGCGTAAAAACCAGATCCGCTTTCAGGAGGTCGATATCGAAAAAATGGTAGATGATAGCCTTAACTCAGTAGTTGTTCCAACATCTATATCAACAAGGGTTGTAAACAAGGCCGAGAATCCTAAAGCAATGCTCGATTACGACCAAATGATGCAGGTTTTAACTAACTTGAACAAAAATGCCATTGAAGCAATGCCCAATGGCGGTATGTTGGAGATAGTATTGGAAGATACCGAGGAGGTTGTTATTTTCCGCATTTCGGATACCGGTATGGGTATTGAAGAAGGGAATATGGAAAAGTTATTTACCCCTTTTTTTACTACAAAGGAGTTGGGCAAAGGAACAGGTCTTGGGTTGGCAACCTCTTATGGTATTGTTAAGATGCATAGGGGAAAGATTGAGGTTAAGTCGAATGCCGATAAAGAAAAGGGACCTACGGGTACCACATTTAGCGTTATATTACCACGTAAACCATAGCAATT
>JACCEE010242938.1_pt1 | contig 18899 bp, 17 predicted proteins | sample 7449931 | NCBI WGS metagenome assembly JACCEE01 (sample SAMN15323457, study PRJNA562643) | freshwater metagenome | isolation source: river surface water | place: USA:Blue River Watershed | collected 2017-08-19 | reverse complement strand
CTTGTGGATCTTTTTCTTGAATCTTTTGGACGAGCTCGTACCCTATGTGCCATAAGAAAACTAAAAGCCCAACAAAAACAATCTTCAAAACATAATATAAATTTAGATTCATAAAAGAATAAAGGCTAATATAATCGGTTCCAACACTAACCATTAAGTGGAGCAATACCCCAAGTCCAATTGTCTTACCTTTTTTGGTATTTAAATAATTTTTTAATTTATCATAATAATTACTCAAACGATTCCCCCTATGATTAAACCAAACGTTTGAAAGAATAATCAATATTCCTTCCATTTTTCGTTGTTTTATCTGTTATTTTACCAAATTTCACTAAAAATAGCCACTATTCATTTGTATTTATGACATAAAAATACACACTTACAAAATGGTGTTCTATTTTGTAAGTGTGCTCTCTCGCATATCATTGAAACTGTTCTAACGCCTCAAAAATTTCGTCTTTAGTAGGCATTACCTTCAATGCGCCTTTTTTTGTTGTAATAATGGAGGCGGCCATATTTGCATATCTCAACATTTTTGCAAGTTCTTCTTGCCCAAAACCTTCAAGACCTTTTTCTAAAACAAAATGAATACATGTCCCAAAAAATGTATCTCCTGCACCAGTTGTATCTAGCGTCTCTTCTCTAACAAATCCAGCCACTTCAACTACATAGTCTTTATAATAAGCCTTGCTTCCCTCTTTTCCACTTGTTAATAGAAGCATTTGAACATTCGGAAACTCTTTACGAAGATTGCAAATACATTTTTCCAAATTGTCCTCCTCGTAATACCAAACAAGCTCTTCATCTGAAATCTTTAGAATATCACACTGTGTAAATCCGTAAGTGAATTGCTTCTTTGCCTCCGCTAGGTCACTCCACAGAACCTTTCTTAGATTTGGGTCGAAACTTATAGATGCTCCACTCTCCTTCGCAATCTCTATCGCTTTATAAGTTGCTAGACGATTCGATTCATGTGTTAGAGATAGTGTCCCAAAATGAAAAATCTTCGCCTGCTCAATCATTGCTTGGGTCTGTTCCTGCAAGATATCTGCTTCGCAAATCATAATGTCCGCACAGTAATTACGGTAAAATGAGAAATCTCGTTCTCCGTTTGTTGCTGTTTTTACAAACGCAAGAGTTGTTGGGTGTCCTTCGTCCATCATTAGATTCTTAGTTTCGATCCCCAGTTCATAAAGTGTATCTTTTAACTGCTCTCCAAACATATCTTGTCCGACTTTTCCAATAAAACCTACTTGGTGACCAAACCGTTTAACCATTGAAAGTACATTACAAGGTGCTCCTCCTGGATTTGCCTCAAATAATACATTCCCATTCGCACTCATTCCAGAGCTAGTAAAATCAATCAGTAATTCTCCTAATGCGACAACATCATATTGCTTTTCCACGTTCATTCTCCTTTGCCTAATATCTTGATTTATTTATAACACAAATCAAAAACTAATGGTAAATATTTCTAAAAAATGCTATAATTTGTTATAATTTTTATGCAATCATGCTATATTGTTACAATCAACTTTTTAGTATGAAAGGATCTAAACCTTATGAAAAGAACACTTCAACAGTTTGCTCCAAAGTCCATACTTCTTTGTATTGCTCTGATTAGTATTTTGTGGCTATGCCTTCCATTTTCAAGCCTTGCTCATAGCAATCAAGATTCCGATGATTCCATTACTTTTCCCAGGTCTCAGGAATCTTATCAAGATCAGGATGTGCCAAGTTCCATTGATGTTATTGTAGGAAGAGCAAAGCAGGAACCTTTTAATGTCATTGTCACGATACTCTTTTTCCTTGCGATTACACACTCCATGTTGGTTTCCGCAATTCAAAAAATTGCTCATAAATTCGAAAAAAATCATCAATTGCTAATTGAAAAAGGGAAGCGCGATAAGAATTCCCACTCCATTGGGGCAAGTTTATTCCACTTGATTAGTGAAGTCGAAGTCGTTTTTGGTCTATGGTCCGTCGCTCTTATCATTTGTATTGCAATCTACTTCAATTGGGATACTGCGGTATATTACGTGAATTCATTACACTACACTGAACCGCTTTTTATTATCGTAATTATGTGTATTGCGTCAAGCAGACCAATTGTTAAACTATTTGAAGTCCTTCTCGGAAAACTTGTTAAACTCTTTGGTAACACCCTTGAAGCTTGGTGGATTTGTTTACTAGTCCTCGCTCCACTTCTTGGCTCATTTATAACCGAACCCGCTGCAATGACCATTGGCGCCATGTTACTTGGTGACAAATTCTATAGTCTAAACCCTAGCAAGAAGTTGAAATACGTAACTCTCGCTCTCTTATTTGTGAATATATCAATCGGTGGTGTCTTAACAAATTTTGCAGCTCCACCAGTGCTAATGGTTGCTTCTGTATGGAACTGGGATACACCATTTATGTTTTTTCACTTTGGATGGAAAGCAATTCTTGCAATCGCTATCTCCACAACTTTCTATTTTATAATCTGCAAAAAGGATCTTCGCGAACTAAAGCCTGCGTATCAAACGCATTTATACAAGCGTTACATTCAAAAGCGGTTTATTAGCAAGAAAGAATTGGAAGATAGTTTTGATCAGCTCGAACAGCTTGTTGATAAGAATGTGGCCTTTACAAGTGAACTCGATGCTTATAGCCTCATTTTACAAGAAAACATCAAAGAATTAGCAAAAGAAAAACTCACACCTGAAGAATGCGAAAAGTACGATATCGAAAACGCAATCACTGAAAAATTTAATGGTATCAGGGAAGAAGAGTTTTCTAGAACCATCCCTGGCTTATTACCAAAAGAAAAGAGACCTCCATTTTTTGATCCAAACTGGGACCAACGAGATGCCAGTGTTCCTGTCTGGATTATGATTGTTCATTTGTTTTTCCTCTTATGGACCGTACTAAATGCTCATGAACCAGTTCTTTTCCTCGCAGGCTTTTTGTTTTTCCTTGGTTTTTACCAAGTTACAAACGATTACCAAAATCGGCTGGATCTGAAACAACCTTTACTAGTCGCCTTTTTCCTTGCAGGATTAATGATCCATGGAACCTTACAGAGTTGGTGGATTGGTCCTCTCCTTCAAAATATGCCAGAGCTTGGACTCAATATTACAGCCATTATCCTCACATCCTTTAACGATAATGCTTCTATTACTTATCTAAGTTCACTTGTGCCACATTTTTCAGATGCATTGAAGTATGCAATACTAACTGGTGCCGTCACCGGTGGAGGTTTAACAGTCATTGCAAATGCTCCAAACCCAGTCGGTCAATCTGTTTTAAAGAAATATTTTGATTCAGGAATATCTCCGGTCTTGTTGCTCAAGTATGCGTTCATGCCTACTATAATCACTGCTTTGATTTTTTACCTATTTCGGTAATCTAATAAAAGGGGGCCATTCAATGCACGATATGGAAAAGATGATTATTTATGAGAGCAAAGTGGATTCTTCGTTTCAGTCTGTTCATGATACAGTCGATGAGATTATGCAGCATTTCTCTACAAATTTTAATACAATGGGAACTAAAACTTTATTCAAAATCAACTTCCTGCTGCGCGAATTACTCAATAATGCCGTCGAGCATGGTAATCAGTTTCATCCTGACAAGCAAGTCGTCTGTCGTATTCTTCGTGAGAATGACTTTATTATTCTTGAGGTCATTGATGAGGGATTGGGCATTGAGTCAGATCTTAACAACTTAGCTTATGACGTTGATACCGAGGATATTATATTGCGTGAACGAAACCGCGGACTGCAGTTATTAAAGGAAATGTCCCATACTATCAATATTTCAGGTAATCAGATTAAAGTGCATTTAGCATTAAATGAGGAGGATTCTTTATGAAAAAATCAATACAAGGTCAAACACTTATTCTATCCATTAGCGAAGGGTTGACTGCCAACAAAATCGCTTCCTATAACGAAGAACTTGACAAAATTGCTCCTACTTTCTCAGAATTTAATGAGTTGCTATTAGATTTAGAGCAAACCAACAACATCGATTCAACTGGAGTTACCTTTGTTATAGGGCTTTTCAAAAAAGCCAAAGCACTAGGACTAAATTTCTGCGTAATCGGAGCCAATTCAGATGTACAAAGTTTATTTAAATTAATGAAGTTGGACCAGTTTTTTGAAATGAAAAATCAGTAGAGGGGTGATTTCTATGGATTATCATATTCTTATTGCAGATGATGCAACGATGAATCGTGTATTAATTAAAGATATATTGTCACAAAGTCTTAGCAACATTACTTTTGCAGAAGCCGAGAACGGCAAGGAAGTTCTTGAAATCGTCCATAGAATTCAGGTGGACTTAATCATACTTGATTTGATTATGCCCGTATTAGATGGTTATAAAACGTTAGAAGCTTTAAAAAGCAATCCAGAATATCGTGATATTCCGGTTATTGTGAATAGTTCTATCACAGAAATCAAATCCATTGAGGACACGCTAAAAAAAGGAGCTGTAGATTATTTTACAAAGCCCCTTTCAAACAATGATATGAATATTATTTTGCCCCTAAAAGCTAAAAACGCACTGAAAATGTATGAACAAAACCACACAATCAATGCACTAAACAAGCATATAAGTGAAGAATTAAAGAATGCTAACGCCTTCGCTAATATCATGCTCCCAAAATCAAACAATCTTAAAAACATTGATCTCTATATCAAATTTCATCCTTCCTTAGGAATAGGGGGCGACTTTTTTGATTGTGTAGAAATTGGTGATAAGATTCACTTTATGATTGCCGATGTCACAGGGCATGGTATTGCTGCAGGAATGGCATCCTCCATGGTGAAAATTCTCTTTCGCAAATGTATTGAAAACGGCTCCCTTCTACCACACGAAATTTTAGAAGATATGAACCGTTCAATATTTTCGTATTTTGATTTTGCAGGTAAAGATTCTTATGTTGTTTTCACTGCGTTTGTAGGTACTTTGGAAAACAATGTATTATCTTATGCTAATGCTGGTCATCCCTACCCTATATTATATCGATGCAGCGAAAACACCTATGAAGAAATCGAGCAAAATGGATTCCTCGTAGGCGTTATGGAGAATGTAACCTTCGAAACAAAAACCACCCAACTAAAGTCTAAAGACTTCCTACTTCTTTATACGGATGGGCTGTTTTGTTCTGGAAGTGATTCTGATTTCACCGGCTGGAACAAAGTATTCTCCATCTCTCAAACGCTTCAAGAAACATTTGAGAGAAGTCCTGCTGAATACCTCGAAGAAATCTTTTATGCGTTTCACATGATGCATAAATCTCATCACACCACGTTCACAGACGATGTTGCAATGATGCTTATTCGTTTAAGATAATCCCGAAAACACAATGCCTTTTTGAAAACAAAGTATGATCATCAGGATTACAAGAAACATGATCATCCACAAAATGGTAGGTGGTACAATACTAATCTGCACATTATAAGTAATCGTACGATCAACTAGTTTCCCTTTTGCCCAAAATATAGGAATGACAGCTATCAACAATATGGTTAAGACAATTCCTACAACCATCGGCAATAAGCCAATTCCAGGCACTAGTTGATTAAAATCAAAACTAGACCAACCAATCATTTGTAACAAGCCGATGAATAGATAGATGCCAATTCTGGCAGTCATTGGCTTGTTTTGTTTTTGAAAAAAAGCAACTAGTAGATGTGTCAATTGTAAATCAAACCATAAGGTGCTAAGGATAAAAAACATACCAGTGAAAACAATTACAACCCAACGAATCACCTGGTTGTTTTGCAATGCAAATATCCTTGAAAAATCGCCAATTCCACCCAACATAAGGCTATCCCAGAAAAAGTAAGGGATTCCATCCATCATAAAAGTATATCCCATTACTAGAAAAAACATACAACTATACATTCGCTTTTTTAAACGATAAGCCATTACAAATGCCACAACAGAAAGTATTGTCGTGACGACAAACCCTCCCCAATAGATGAGTATTTGTCGTTCAAACATTAATTTGGAAAACTCAATCAACGCATAACCCATTCCATCCACTAATAATGTGAATCCCAAAAACTTGCCACCGAGCATGGCACAAAGCATCCCATGTCCTATTGTTTCATGAAGCCCAACAGCAGCTATAATTCCAAGATATATTTGAGGTATTATCGTTGCAATTAACATACCCCATTTTTTTCTATTCTCATTTTTTTCCATTCTTCACACCGACCTTCTGGTCAAATGCATCATCCAAATAAGTTCTAAATTCTGCCTCTCTTCTTCAAATAAAAGATGTATAATCCCAACGATCCACTCGCTTCAAAAAACATACTAACAAGCAGATCCACCCAAAAAGAAATTTTAAGTTCATCTACTAGCGCGATCCCAAATACCACGCCAAATAGTGCTTTTAAAAACCCTACTCCCATTTGATTTACAACCAAAAATGTATAGGTAAGTAGATTCGCAATATACGTTGCAAAAAAAATCGTAAATATAACAAAAAGCATACTCCCCCATGTAATCTTTTTGGAGAAAAGAGCATGTCCAGTAAACACGCCTAATACAATCATCATTGCAACTACTTGCTGAATATAACCACCTTGACCCGCAATAATCCACAAGATCATACCTGGCAAAGCCCCCATAATAGGAACTACAATACTAAGTATTTTATTTCGTTTGATGTCCGCTTGTGTCTCCCCATAATATGGAGTATTTAAATTTGGGTAGGTCGTCTTCTTTGATTCCGTTGTCTCCGCCGATTCCGTTGTCTCTGTTTTTTCTGTTGTCCCAATAGCGGGAGCAAGTACAACTTCAAACTGATTATATCTATAGAAATCAGTAATTAAGTCTAGGATTTCTTTTATTTCATCAACGCTTCTTGTCATCGGAACAAGTACACTCGTCGACTCTTCCATTGTTTTGCAAAAAATATCAGCGAATAGGAATTTGAATTCTTCTACTAAGCGTTCTCTTAATTCCTCTCCATCCAATTTTTCCCCATATACCGTTAGTTCTATTTCTTCCTCTTTCTCTAGTAATTCAACCGCCACTTGGTAACCACTATAGTCTGCTATATATTGTTTGTTTTCAATTATTGTTAACTTATTTGGATAAAAAATTTGACCGATTCTTTCTTCCATTTTTTCATTCATATCTACTCACCCATATATGCACTTTCTCTATTCTTCTCTTAACATATTTCTCACCGCCCTTCCTTGTTCTATAAGGACAGCATAAACCTTCCACTAAGTGGAGAGTCAATAGTGATTTTATTCACCTAGTAAAATCTGTAATTCAAAGTAACTTGTTTCTTTGAATATATCTTCAAGAAGCTCAATTTGAACAACTTGCGCTACATTCACATTACTCCCGCCTAAATAATCGTTCATTTTCTTGATTTGCTCATCAGCATTGTCTCTAGAATAACTGATACAAGCATACATACCTGCTGGTATCATCTTAAGCTTGCTGCTATTTTGACTATGCACTTCAATAAAGTACTCTTTCGGATAAAATAAGTCATCTTCTTTTTGAAAAATCTCTTTTGTTCCAGTTCGTAATGCTTTTAAAGCTTTCAAAATATCAACGTATACAAATTGCACTTTATTATAATATCGATATTTTGTAAAGGAATCCACATAGCTTGGTTTTAAAACCCCAATCTCATCATAAAATCGTAGTGTTTTAACACTAATCCCTTTCAATTTTGATAGCTCTCCAATTGAGTATAACTGATTTTTCATCAACATATTCCTTTCAAAAAAATGAAGTTACGATTTTCATTGAAGCCTTCATCTGCTATAATTGCTATAATAAAAAAAATTACATTTTAGGAGGCGCCTTTGGCAGCATTAGCAAAAAAACAGCACCAACAAAACAAGTATCGAAAACGAAATTTCTATTTAATTCAGATGTTTCCAATTTTTATTATTGCTTTAGCAAATACAATGGATTCACCTCAAAACATTTTTGATGGATTTCGAAAGATGATCTTTTCTTCCGATATTCTCATCACAGATTATGTTGAACTCGCAGGACTAAGTGCTACCCTGATCAATGCATCTTTACTCTTCATGGCAATTTCATTTCTTGCCTACCGCTTGCAGATTAAATTAAATGGGATGCTGATAGCCGCAATTTTTATGACTGTTGGATTTTCTTTTTTTGGCAAAAATATTTTCAACGTGATCCCCCTGTATCTTGGTGGATATATTTACTCTAAGATTCAAAAAGTGGACTTTAAAAATATTTTTGTAATTATCATATTCTCTTCTGCCCTAGCTCCCGTCGTCAGTGAAATAGCTTTTGGATTGTCTCTCCCACTCTATTATTCAATACCAGCTTCCATCTTATTTGGCGCTTTTTGTGGTTTTATTATTACCCCACTATCCGCTAATACAATCGCTATACACGATGGATTTAACCTTTACAATGTGGGATTCTCTGCCGGTCTCATTGCTCTCGTAATCAATTCAATCTTTAAAACTTTAGGAATCAACCTAAAACCTTCTCAAATACTATCTACCGAGCACTCGCTCTTTTTCTTTGTTATGTTGTGTCTCTTATTCACTTTGTTTATTGTAGTTGGATTTACATTATCCAAATTGTCCTTCAAAGAAACGCTCAAAAAGTACACTCGAATATTTCACTATTCCGGCAAACTAATTACTGATTTTACACAACTTGAAGGATACGGCATCACCTATATCAACATGGGAATCATGGGATTTATCGCTCTCTTATTTGTTTGTTTAACAGGTGGCTTAGATTCCTTAAACGGTCCAATTGTAGGTGCAATTTTTTCAATATTTGGATTCTCAGCGTTTGGTAATCATCCTAAGAACTCAATCCCGATTTTTGTGGGCGTATACCTATGCAGTCTTCTCCACTTATGGGATGCCAACTCCACCACCTATATAGTAGCAGGACTTTTTGCAACTGCACTAGCTCCTATTGCAGGTCGTTACGGAATCATTGCAGGACTTTTTGTATCCTTTTTACACTTAGCGGTGGTCACTAATTTACACACTGTGCACGGTGGCTTAAACCTATATAGCAACGGTTTCTCTTGCGGATTAATTGCCTCCATTGTATATCCAATCTTTAATATTTTTAGCCCATCCCACAAAAAAAGAAAGGTATAACCATTATGACCCACGAAAATCAAAAAATTGCAAGAATTGCAAATGCTCTTTTAGAATACTTTCTCTCTAACGATGCAAAAGGATTGACCCTCTCCATCAGCGAAGATACAAAAAGTGCTTATATTTCTTTGGAAATCAGTGATATCACTCTGTCTTCACATGAATCTGAAGAGTTGATTGAGCACCTCTATATGGAGCGCCAGGAAGAAATGGAAGAATACTATTGGCATCTTCTTGGTAACGACTCTGAAACAGAGGAAATCAGTCTCATTGGAATGATGGTTGACGAGGCAACGGTTCAGTACAATTATCCTGTAATGAAAATCGATTTGGTGAGACATTTTTAGCAACATCCTTGACGCTAGTCCTACTCAAAAGTTCTTAACTGAGACGTTTGAAACACCCACTCTGGTGTAATCAAGTTTTCTTCAATATTCATGGAAAACCAAGGAGAGTTTTCGCTATCACCAACTAAAATCTGTATATCCTGTGCTGGCATGTAACCCTGTGCCAGCATTACTATTTTCTCCTTTGTTTCATTATGAATTGCTAAATCAACTACAATTACACAGTGTCCCGGTGAGCCTCCTTTGATAAAGACATCCCCTACCTTTACATCGTCTAAATCCTTCGATACTAATTCTTTCTCTAGTGACAACGTAGACGCATACATATACACCACATCTAAATAATCTTGTAAACTCTCATAGGAATCATTACAACTACTATTTGGTACAAATGAAACTTGATTTCCATCTATTTGAATACTATTTCCTTTTGACCAAGTTTCAAAATCGGCCAAAAATCCATTTACAAAATGGAACTGAATATCCTCTTTTCTACCCTGTTTATAAAGATACTCAGCCCGTAATCGCATAATGGAGTCAGCACATTGTTGCAAATCTTTAGCTCTCAAATCATAATCTACAACTGCCAAATATACATTTGCACTCTTAATGCCACCATCATAATAATGTACTCTTTCACCCGCTTCTTTGAGTGGAAGCGTCTGAAGAAATGTTTCAAAGCTCTCTTTGGGATATTCAACCCTCGTATATCCCTGGGGAACCAAGAATCTTTTCTGAAGTTCACATTCTGCAGGGACAATCAAATTAGCGAAGATATCTTCTTGTTCGGCCTTGTCTTGTTCGGCATTATCTTGTGCCTCATTGTCTTGTGCCTCATTGTCTTGTGCCTCATCTTCAATCGGATTGTCTTGTGATACACGAACAGCATCTTCGCTATTATCCACCTGATATACTTTGTTATTCTTACCACATCCCACAAAAACAAGTAGTGTCACTAATATCATATATACAAGTATTTTTCTTATTAAACGATTATGGAATAAATTCATTCAATCCTCCACTGTGATTGGTTCAAACGATACTTGGTAATTCACTAAAACAACTTCTATATAATAGTATAAACCTTTGAGAAACGATTAATCAACAAAACATTCCTTAATTTATCTTAGGCAGGCAAAGTAGTTTCTTTACAAGTATGATTCCCAACAAACAAAGCGCTAAAATGAAGTAGAACACCTGATTAAATCCCACAAAATGATCCATCAAAAATCCAGAGATCAGTACACCAATGATTGCACCAAATCCATATGCACTAAACACAATTCCATAGTGCTTACTATAATGGGTCTCACCAAATTCTTTTATCGTTGCCGTAGGCGCAATTGCAAGGAATCCACCCAGCGTAAACCAGTATAGTGCAAAAGAGAACGAATAAAAAATCAAGCTATGCTCACCCGATAATAGAAATAAAAGTGTCGCTATCGCAATTATAAGATAGGCTGTCCGCATCGCCATAACAACTGAAAATCGATCTGTGATCCACCCAAAGAACGGTCTGCCAGCTCCATTAAAAACCGCAAACACGGCAATATAGAGGTGTATTTTCGTAGAAGAAATTCCAATCATTTTAATTCCAACTAGACTCGTCATACCAATAATCATTAGTCCAATCATTGTTCCAATCAAGAAATTAAGGTAAATTCCCCAAAATTTTCTCATTCTAACAAAATCTTTGATTTTATAGTCCGGTTGCGCATGGTGAATAACTTCATTTAGAACCTGTTCGGGATAGGAAAACGAAACAGGCAACAAAATTGCTATACCAATCATGATTAATCCAAGTATTCGAAACGTCTGCATGACTCCAAACGTGTGAATGATGCTTCTTGCAAGCGGTGCCGTGATGAGTGGTGAAAGTCCAAACCCCATTAATACAATTCCTACAAAAAATCCTTTCTTTTCGTGAAACCATAGAGACGCCATTCGAATCGGTACTCCATATGCGATTCCAACACCCGCGCCACTAATAAGTCCATAGGTAATTGTTAATAAGAGAATATGTGTGGTGAAGGAAGATAATATCCAGCCAATCCCCACAAGCAGACATCCAACCATTACAATATATTTGGGTTTCACATATTCAATGATTTTACCTGTAAGTACCATAAATCCAGCATAGGATGCAAGTGCAATCATATAGGGCAGCCCACTATCCGCTGAGCCAATGGCAAATACATGCTCAATTTCCATTCGAAATACACTATACGAGTAAACAGTTCCCAAAAAAATCATAATCAGAATACTAAATGCCAAGTAAATCCATTTCTTCATAAGCTTCTCCTTAAAAAAACAACCGATAAGGTTTTTCCCTATCGGTTGTCATTATTTAATGTTTAGCAAACGCCCTGTGCATTCATTGCTTCTACTACTTTTTCAAATCCAGCAATATTCGCTCCTGCAACATAGTTTCCTTCTAATCCATAACGCTTTGCAGCATCATCTGCTTTTGCAAAAATATCAATCATGATGTTCTTTAATTTTGCATCCACTTCTTCAAATGTCCAGCTTAATCTCTGGCTGTTTTGTGACATTTCTAATGCAGAAGTAGCAACACCACCAGCATTCGCTGCTTTTCCTGGCATAAATAACATTCCATTTTCTAAATAGAAATCAGTAGCTTCTTTTGTTGAAGGCATATTAGCACCTTCAGCAACTGCGAAACATCCGTTTTTCTTTAGTGTTTTTGCATCTTCTAAGTCTAACTCGTTTTGAGTAGCGCATGGAAGAGCGATATCACAAGGAATTGTCCAAATACCAGTTCCTGCAGTATACACTGCTGAAGATCTTACATCTGCGTATTCTTTAATTCTTCCTCTTCTTACTTCTTTGATATCTTTTACAAGTTCAAGATCAATTCCGTCCTTGTCATAGATATATCCTGCTGAATCACTTAGAGCAACTACTTTAGCTCCTAATTCTTGAGCTTTCTTTGTTGCGTAAATAGCAACGTTTCCAGAACCAGAGATAACAACAACTTTATCCTGTAATGTTTGTCCACCATTGTTTTTAAGCATTTCTTCAACAATGTATACTAATCCATAACCAGTTGCTTCTGTTCTAGCTAAAGATCCACCATAAGTTAATCCTTTTCCAGTTAAAACGCCTTCATATAAACCAGTTAATCTTTTGTATTGTCCATACATGAAACCGATTTCTCTTCCGCCAACTCCGATGTCTCCAGCTGGTACGTCAGTATCTGCTCCAATATATTTGCTAAGTTCTGTCATAAAGCTTTGGCAAAATGCCATTACTTCTCTATCTGACTTTCCTTTTGGATCAAAATCAGATCCACCCTTACCACCACCGATTGGTAATCCTGTTAAAGAGTTTTTGAAAATTTGTTCAAATCCTAAAAACTTAATGATTCCTTGATTTACAGAAGGATGAAGTCTAAGTCCTCCCTTGTATGGTCCAATAGCACTTGAAAACTGAACGCGGAATCCTCTATTTACCTGAACCTGTCCTTTGTCATCTACCCAAGGTACTCTGAAAGAGATTACTCTTTCTGGCTCTGTAATTCTTTCAAGAATTGCTTCTTTTTTGAATTTTTCTTCGTTCTTTTCAATAACTACTCTCAATGATTCTAATACTTCTTTTACCGCTTGGTGAAACTCTTTTTCGCTTGGATTTTTCTCGATAACCCGGTCAAGCACTTCGTCAACATACGACATTGTATTACCCTCCATATTTATATAATTTTCGCGTACAATATATTGTTCACTTTTCTAAAACATTATAATCTTTTGATGTTTTAAAGTCAACAAATTCTGAATATTTGTATACGCGTATTTTTTTATTACGTTATTACGTTATAATCTCTATTTACAGATAACTCGCTGGCTCACAATGTCAGAATATATTTCCATTCCTTCCATCTTAGATACATGAATAACATCTTCAAAGCCTTTGCACTCAGAACATATATCATTCACTATATTGTCCCTTTCTAACACTTCTTTTGGGTTGTAAAATACATTCCTTTTTCCCTCAAAAAGTGCCACATAGAATATTCCTGTCTCAACTAAATCCTGGAAGAAATGACTCCCAAAAGATAGTTCCGGCATAAATCCTTCTTTTGAAGATACCTCAACAATAACACCCATATTGCAAAGCTCCGTAAAATGAACCGGAACTCCAAGGGACGGTGTCGTTGTTCCCCATCTTCCAGGACCGATCAGCAATGCGCTTTTTCCTTTCATAAAATGATTGATTCGACCAATTTGTCTAGCAACTTTATATTTTGCCTGATTATCAAGACGACTATAATTGGTAGGATCTACATAAACAACATAGTCAATTGTAAAACGAACATTTCCCCCCATAAATTCTCCTTTTGAAGAAAAGAAACAGTCTTCTTCCTTTTCAATAATAGGAAGGGTAACTGTTTTACCAAGACCAATCGTTTGAAGTGGCCTGCACTGTAACAGATTGATCTTGTATTGATTTTTCCTGTTAAAGTTAATGGTAAATTCAATATCAACTGGATAATCATAAACAGTTGATAGCGTATGTAAAATGTCTTTCATCTGCTCTGCAAACTCGGTTTTTCGGAGTAATTTGTCAAAATCAATCAAATAAGGAGTCTTAAAGTGTCCCTTCCCCATCTGTGAGAGATATCGAATCGTTTCCTCGTCTTCACTAAAAAATATAGCTTTATCTGTTTTTAAATCATGCTCATAAATCGTTTCAAACGGGTAGCTATGAAGTGCATTATCTTTTAAAGAAAGAACATCCACAAGTCTTTGGGAAAACTTCTTGCGATCCCCATAATTTACCAGGGGTAGTCTAAGTGGATCATCCAAGGTAACAATTTTCGCGTAATCTTCACCTGTTCGATCTACAGATCGTGTTCCCAACCCAAATACAAGTCGCAACATCCCAGCACTCATATCAATATTTTTGTTCCATAAGTATACATTCGTAGAATTACCAACCCCAGCTGCATGTGGGAAAAAGTAATCACCATAATAGTCGCCTGATACTCTTTGAACAAGAATCGCCATCTGCTCATCCTTATCCATCAGCCCACGATTCTTGCGATATGCCAAAGCATCCTCACTCATCGTACTTGCATACACCGCTCGAACCGCCCTCTCAAATGCGCGAAACCTTTCTTTTGGAGTCCCTTGATTTACACAGAACACACTCTCGTATTTTCCAGCAAACGCATTTCCAAAGTTGTCCTCTAGCAATGAAGAGGATCGTACAATAATTGGGGATTGTCCAAAATACTCAAGCATTTGAATAAATTTTTCCTGAATATTTTCTGGAAAAACTCCTTCTAAAATTTTTTCTTTCAACTCTGGTGCATAAACAAAATATCCTTCTTTTGTTTTTTGTCTGGTAAGAAGCTCCCACCAACCGTTTTGAACAATATAGGTATAAAATACATCCGATCCAATATAATAGGAATCATGTGGTTCAAAGAGCTTTTCATACTTCTCTCGCTCAATGCTCATGAGAATTTTGCGTGCAATTAGCATACCAACACTCTTCCCACCTATGAATCCAGTTCCAACCTCTCTAGATGCAATGAGTAAGATATCTTCTAATGTAAAATACCGATCACAAAGAGCAAACATCCTACTTTCCGTTCCAATCAATATTGACATAAGCGTTCTCTTAATGGTTTCCTGCTGCTCAATTGGAAGCTTTAGTTTGTCTCTCGCTTCTTGAAACAAAACATCCCAATGATCAAGGCGTTCCTGTGCCCTTTGTATACTCGAAAAGAGTTCTGCTGCTTCAGAACTTGCAGTGATACTAATCGCTTCATCCCCTAAAATCAGATGTGGAAAAAACATAGTTGGTGAATATCGCTTCAGAACTTTTAGTGGGTGGATATAAAGCTTTTCATTCACCATATACAAATCCAATAATAGTTGCGTCGTTTCTCGAATTCCAGCAATGGTACTGTTCGTATGCGTATTTCGAATAATTGCAAAATAGGCCACTGTATCAAGTATAAATAAATAAGGACATGTCACCTTGAAAAAATTTCCAATCATCAAATCCGATTTCCAATACTCAAGCAAGTCCGAAAGACAGTCAAATACATAGAATGCTTTTTCTCCCTGTGCTTCAATAATTGTATGGATATGCATTGCAAAGTGTTCAAATCCTTTTGAAGCATCTACCTCTATAATCGTAATGCAGTCGTCACTTGTAAAAAGCGGAGCATGGTTTCCAAAACGAATATAAATAATATTTCTCTGATCTAAAATCGCCTGTTGAACATATGGACGTATGACCTCTTCATAATTTTTGATAGAATCAACTTGCCAAACGACATTATCACCCAACCTAAGGTAATCCACCATCTCATCAAACCCTTTTAATCCTGACAATACTTTATCCCTTATTCCCATATACTAATCCTGCCTTTCTAGCTTACAAAAAGCGACAAAAATATACTTAAATGTATGTTTTGTCGCCTCTGTCAATGCACTATCCTGTTGTAAATTATTATATCAATTATATGGTTTTTTAGAAATACTTTGTCAAGAATTCGTCCTAGAAATTTGATATCTGAATTTTCTTTGCTTGCATCACAGTCGTTTAATTGCGTCCATTGCCAGTAATGACCTCTCACATTCCTCGGCCGATAACGTAATCTGCCAGCAATACGGACTTCCCTTCATATACTTGGCTGCATAACTTAATCCATTGGTTCTTTCATCCAAAAATGCCTTGTCAATTTGCTTTGGATCACCTAGCAGTATAATCTTTGTGTCTTTTCCTGCCCGAGTAATAATTCCCTTAATTTGATTTGGTGTCATATTCTGTGCTTCATCAATCACTAAATAGGTTTTAGCAATAGAACGTCCTCGAATAAAATTAAGTGCTTCCGTCTGAATAATTCCTCTCTCAAATAGTTCCATTACTTTATCTGCTAATGCGCCTTCATCTTTGTAACGCTCCTTTTCATCCGAATCAAGTATCTGCTCTAGATTGTCAATAATGGGCCTCATTAGTGGAGCTATTTTGTCTTGCTCACTTCCTGGCAAAAAACCAATATCATCGTCAAATTGTGCGTTAGGTCTACATATTAAAATCTTGCGATACTCATTACCAGGGTTATTGTATACCTTCTCCATTCCTACCGCTAATGAATAAAATGTTTTCGCCGTTCCTGCCATTCCTTTAATGATTACAAGTGGTGCTTCTTCCGCACTAGCCATCAATGCTTCTTGCATAAAGTATTGCCCAACATTCTTTGGAACAACTCCATAAGGCCTGCTTTTTCGATATTCAAGCGGAATAATACTGGTTCCTCGGACTCTTCCTAGCATCGTCTTCTTTGGTTCAATATCGGATTGTACTATTACAAACTCATTTTCATACAAATGTATCGGTTGATGAATTCCGGTTTGATCCGTTACATATACCGACGTGCAATCAATTCCTTTTTTCTTAAACTCTTTCATTTTATCATCTGGAATAAAAACCTGACAACGCCCTGTATAATTAGACTCAATGCGAACAGTCCCTCCCTGCTCTAGCTCAACAAAATCAAGTAAGTTTCCTCTCGTTCTGCATTTTTCAAGAATACGGACCGCGGCTCTTGCATTAGCGCCCTTCTCTCCTTCTGCCTTTTTCAGCTTATCAAGTTCCTCAACTACTACTAACGGAATCACCAAATCATTGTCTTCAAAGCTATATAGAGCAATTGGAGACTGGATAAATACATTTGTATCAAGAATATATGTTTTCTTCATAAACATAACCTCCAGCAATAGATTGTAATTTCATAGTATTGCAAAGATTATCTTTATACTATCTGCATGAAGTAAAGAGCTTACGAAATTTGTGTAAATACAATTTCGTAAGCTCTTTGATAAAACTTTTCTGTAATACTACTTATTCTTTACAGGTACCCAAATCTCTGAATAATAATTTTCATCCTGCGTTCCATTTGGATACTTCGCTGCGTCATCATACATTTCGATACAATATCCTGCTGCCACATCATATTCTTTTAAAGCTGGTAACCATTCTGAGTATATTTTGGTATTTACATCCTGAAGTGCCATTGGCATTGCACCTTTACACGGAAACACTGCCCACGTAAGTGCTGGTATTGTTTTCGTCACAAACCCTTGTGGAACATCCTTATATGGGTGATAAACATCTGCAATCAGATATTCAAACTCCTCACTCCCCATCTGTTCGTCAATGTTAATTCCAAACATTCCACACACATGCTCGCCATTTCCACAAGCATAATGACTCTGCCAAAATTTAGGTATTTCCTGTTTTGCATTCTCATACTGAAACTTCTTGGATACACCAAGTACTGTAAAACTGTCTTTTTTTGTAATTCTGTAATCCATAAGATAACCACCTTCCAACGATATTTTTAGTTTTAGGGGAGCAAACGATTTAAGCATAATATTGTCTTTGCGAATCATGGTTGGGGTAACGTTGTGGAATCTTGTAAATGCTTTCGTAAAGCTATCTGGGGAATCATATCCATACTTTAGCGCAAGATCGATGACCTTGACATCGCTTGTAGCTAACTCTCCACCGGCAAGAGCAAGCCTACGATTTCGAATATATTCCATAATTGTATAGCCACACAACATACTAAATCCCTTTTGAAAATAAAACGGCGATATGCATACATGGTTCGAAATATCCTCCACTGTAAGTTCATCCGTAATATGCTTTTCAATATAATCCACCGCTTCACATATTGATTCCATCCAATTCATGATTATCAACTCCTCTGTAAACACAGTATATCTTAGAAAAACTGGATCTTCCCGACATTCCTTGCTATCTTTTGTCGTTGTACTGATTGCATTATTTAATCCATCAAATTATTGATAAGAACAGCAGTAATCTGCAAATTCCTTAACGATAATTTTAAATTTTGATCCTGATTTCACAACAAAACTCTGCCCCTTACCATAGGTTGTATAGGTCTCTTCACCTTCAAGGCAAATATCCATTTCACCGTTTAACACTTCCATTAATTCCTGTGTATCCGTTCCAAACTCATAATCTCCAGCCAACATAAATCCAAGTGTCTTACGCTCTCCGTTTTGAAAAAAAACGGTACGACTAGTTACTTTTCCACCAAAATATACATTTGCCTCTTTTACAACATCCACATTTTCAAATTTCATGATTGTTCTCCTCATTATTTAAATTTTTCAAAATACACGATGCTCAAAGTATCATGTGTTTTTTTTACGTATGTTTTTTTATATCCCATTTTTTCATAAAATGCAACATTTTTTATGCTTTGTGAACCAGTGAAGAATCATCGTTTGTACTAATTTCATAGATTCTTGAGCTCTCACCCCAAGGATGAAAACCATCTCCAATATATACAAAACCATACTTTTCATAATATCCCACATGCTCAGTGCATAAAAATAGTTTTTGATACCCCAAT
>JACCEE010294754.1_pt1 | contig 18907 bp, 18 predicted proteins | sample 7449931 | NCBI WGS metagenome assembly JACCEE01 (sample SAMN15323457, study PRJNA562643) | freshwater metagenome | isolation source: river surface water | place: USA:Blue River Watershed | collected 2017-08-19 | reverse complement strand
GTCCAAGAAGCAGGCCGATGCCCACGCCGAAGTCCAGTATGAAGAGTTCGCTGCCCGTCGCAGGGCATTGTTGGAGGCCGAGGGAGAAGCGTTCAACATGCGCGCCCTGGAGGACGCAGCGAAAGCCTTGCCCAAGTCGAAAGGCAAGTGAACGCCCAGGCCTCAGGCTGCCAAGGCGTTTTCGTCTTTCAGCTTGGATGTCCAGCCCTTGGCGCTTTCCTTGGCAACGATGCGCTGGTGGCAGATGCGTTCAACCGTGTTGATGCGGTCGATGACCGAACTGATTGTGGCGTTGCCATCATGCTTGGCCAGGAAGGCCAGCCTGGTCAAGGTGTCAGGCGCCTTGGGCACCTTGCCCGTGCGCTCCCACAAACTCACGGATTGCTCGGTGACGCCCAGGAGCTTGGCAATGCCGCCCTGGCTCATGTTCATCGTGGTTCGGAGGAATCTGAACTCTTTGCCGGTGAGGCGATGTGGCTTGTCACACAGGCTGAGCGCGATCACCCTGTGCAGATCCTCCACGGCGTCAATGGACACCGCGTTGCCGTAGGCGGTCTTTTTCTCGGTGTAGCCGTTTTCCAGCCACACGTTGTCGAGCCCGCACATCGTGTAATGGTACATAGCAGCCCTCTCGGCTTTCTTCAGCCAACAACCATCACGGTCACGACCAACAAGGTCGGGTCTTCGTCATCAAGCGCCACGCAAGCGGCCAGGTTTCTGCCCGCGACATAGCGCTCCATCCGGCACACCAGATGCCCGGTCTTCATGTCCTCTTCCGGCGCGATTCGGATGGTGCCCGCCAGGAGGCAGGCATAGACTTCAGACGAAAGCACCTTGCGCTCTTTCATCCGCTTGGATGCATGAACGGTGATGAAAACGTTCGCCGAGTCTTTGGACAGCTCACGGATGTGCTTCTGGAGTTGAGGCCTCGACTTGGTCTTGAAACTCATAAAAATTATGGGTTTAATGGTACCGCAAAAGCGATGCAGTGACCATGCGGTGGTGCTTCAATGGCCACTGAACCGAGTGGCTTTGTTGGTTGGGCAGCCACTATCTCACGTTCTTCGAGGTGGACCTTGATTGGTGGCACCCTCGGTGGGTGGCCCCACAGGTCACCAGCCCGTTGCATCATCCTTTGGTCGTTGGTTCAAGTCCAACACGGCGTCGTCGAGCACACGCCGCCATGGAGCGTCCTCCGGTCAGCGGCGACGACGGCGATGCCGCTTCCACAGCACGGACATCTTCCAGACCGCAGAAACCAGGAAGTAGGTCGTGATGCCAACGGCAGTGGCCAAGACCGCCAGCCCCACCAGCAGCGGCTTGCCCACCCCGAGGACGCGACGAGATGTGGTGCGCCACCAGCTCTCTCCGCTGGGTTCGTCCTGGGTGACCGTATCCGGTGGCGGTGGGGCGGTGTCAACGGGCTCGCCGAGGATGGTGCTGCCCACTCGCCATGCCGCGTAGTAGATGGGCCCGAAGGTCACTGGATTGGTCACGAGCGTGCTGGCCACCGCGACCGGCACATTGGCCCGCAATGCCACGGCGGCGGCGACACTCAAGGGGATCTGGGCCAACGGGATCAGCAGTCCGAAGAAGAAGCCCAGTGCCATGCCCAACGCCATCCCACGCCGGCTGAGGTGCCACAGCTTCGGATGGTGCAGTGCCGGACCGAGCCAGCGCAGCCACCGGTTGGCCCGGAGCGCCTCGGCGCTGGGAAGCAGTTGTCGAAGTCGTTGCATGGGTGTCCGCAGATTGCGCCAGTCTGTGGGGCGTCGGCGTTGACGCCCAATGGCGCCAGGGCGATGGGCCAAGCCGTGAAGACTGACGGTGGAGAAGTGTAGGGCCTGGTGCCTTGCCTTGAAGCCTTGTCTCACCACGTCAGGGACACCAGCGGTACAGTCGGATCTTTTCTTGGTGTCGCAAGTCGCCGCTGGGCGTGTGGATGGTGGGTGACGATGTTGTCAAAGTGGTTTCGATCTTTCCTGCTGCTTGTCGCCTGTGCGGCGGGCCCGGCACTGGCCGATGAGGCGCAGATCTGGTTCAACGCGGGGAGGCCGACAGCCGAAGCCAGGCAGGCCGTTGACATCCTGTTGTCGGCTGCCCATGAGGGCCTGAGTCCAGGTGACTACCAGGCCGCCATGCTGGACTCACAGTTGAGCGTGGCCCAGCAAGGGGCCATGCAGTCCGATGCGGAGGTGGGGGCGCTGGATGCCACGCTGACGTCGGCACTTCAACGCTACCTGACAGACCTGCACAACGGCCGGATCGACCCACGCCAGATTCACGCCGATTTTGACGTCCCCCTGCACGCGCCGTTTGATGCCAAGGCCTTCTTGCTCGACGCCATGGCCGCAGGCCGTCTGCCCGAAGCCTTGCGCGAAGTGGCGCCCCGATTGCCGATGTACCGCGAATTGCGCCAAGCGTTGGCTCGCTACCGGGCGCTGGTCAATCATCCAGCCTGGCAGACGCCTCTGCCGCCCTTGCCTCGCCGCAAGCTGGAGGCAGGGCAGACCTATGCTGGCCTGATGCTGCTGGCTCAGCGCCTGGAAGCCCTGGGCGACCTGCCGGTGGGAACATCCCTAGAGCGCTTCGACGGCATGCTGGTGACAGGCTTGCAGGCGTTTCAGGAGCGCCATGGCCTGGTCACCGACGGCGTGCTGGGCCGGGCCACGCTGCAACAGTTGAACGTGACGCCTGCCGAGCGCGTGCGGCAGATCGAACTGTCTCTGGAGCGCCTGCGCTGGACGCCGCTGTTGAATGCGCCGCGCATGATCGTGGTCAATGTGCCGGAGTTCGTCCTGCGTGCTTACGAGGTGCAGGACGAGCAAGTGAAGGTCCAGTTGACGATGAGGGTCATCGTGGGCAAGGCGCTGGACACCCACACGCCCCTGTTCGATGCCGACATGCGCTTCATCGAGTTCAGCCCTTACTGGAACGTGCCGCCGTCGATCGCCCGAGAGGAAACCGTGCCCAAGATCCGCCGCGATCCGGCCTATTTCCGTGAGCAGGGCTTTGAGTTTGTGACACCCAGTGGTCAGGTGGTCACCACCTTGGCACCTGCGCACCTGGATGCGGTCCTGCAGGGAGGTTGGCGCATCCGGCAGCGGCCTGGTCCCAAGAATGCCCTGGGCGACATCAAGTTCGTTTTCCCCAACCACGACAACATCTACCTGCATCACACCCCGGCTCCGCAGTTGTTCGAGCGCGAACGGCGGGATTACAGCCACGGCTGCATCCGCGTTCAGGAGCCGGTCGGCTTGGCCCGCTTTGTCCTGCAGGACCAGCCCGACTGGACCGTGGAACGCATTCAAGAGGCGATGGAGAAGGGCGAGTCCCGCACGCTGCGCCTGAAGCAGCCACTGCGCGTGCTGATCGCGTACAGCACGGTGGTGGTCAAAGGCGGCCGGGTCTTCTTCTACCCCGACCTGTACGGGCATGATGCGATGCTGGACCAGGCGCTGCGTGAGCGTCCCACGGGATTGCCCCCACGGGATCAGCCGAAAATGGAAGCAGAATAAAATCTGCTTTTGCCGATCCGAGATGCCTGTGTCGCTGTCACATCCTGCCCGTCGACTGTTCATGCGCCGCACCGCACAGCTGGCGGTGGCGGGCATCGCCGTGCCGCTGGCGTGTCAGCCGGCCCTGGCCGCCGAAGATGGCGTGCGCAGTCTGGCTCTGGACCACACCCACACCGGCGAGCAACTGGCCCTGGTGTATGCCCAAGGCGCGCAGTACGTGCCCGATGCCTTGGCCTCGTTGAACCATTTCCTGCGCGACCACTACACCGGTGACGTGGGCGTGATCGACCCGAACCTGTTCGACCTGTTGCACCGGGTTCGACTCGAACTGGGTGTCTCGCAGTCGTTCGAGGTGATTTCCGCTTACCGCTGCCCCACCACCAATGAGTCGCTGCGCACGACGCGCAGTGGGGGCGTCGCACAACGCAGCCTGCACATGGATGGCAAAGCCATCGACATCCGCTTGCCCGGGGTGCCGCTCAGTGAGCTGCGCGACGTGGCCTTGTCGCTGCGGGCAGGAGGCGTCGGCTACTACCCTGACGACCAGTTCCTGCATGTCGACACCGGCCGGGTGCGCAGCTGGCAAGGCTGATGGGGCATGCCCACCGCCGCCAGGGCGATGAGCCGCGTTAGCCCACCACGGGCGCCAGCGCGTCTTCCGTCACAAAGTCGGTGTACCAGGCATCGACCAGTTCGCTGACACGGGCCGAGGCCACGTCAGAGCGGGCGCGCAGCCAGTCGATCAGGGCGTCACGTTCTTGCGCCGACACGCTGCCGCGTTCGGACTTGGTGATGAAGCCGCCATGGGCCCAACCACCAAATTCCAGGCCTTTGGGCTCGATCACTTCTTCCAGCAAGGCGTCCACGAACAGCTCCTCGCGGGCGCCTTCTTTCAGCTGGGTCTTGAAGGCAAAGCCGAATTCTTGGAATTCGCCGACGTGCAGTTTCTTGCGTTGGCGGCGGCTGCGGTGTTTGGTCATGGGGGGCTCCGATAAGGTGATCTGGTCATGCGACCAGGATGCTGGAGTATCCCTCACGCGCCAGCACTGCCGATCGATGGCGATGTTGCCGGCGCGATCCGAGGCGAGAGCTCAGAACTTGTAGCTCATCCCGACTTCGACATGGCGTTCTGCACCCGGAAAGATGCCGTCCGGATTCCGGCTGGCGATGTACTTCTTGTCGAAGAGGTTCCGCACGGTGCCGAAGAACTTGACCTGCTTGGACAGTGTGTAGTTCGCACTCAGGTTGAACGTGGTGTAAGCCGGAATCAGGCCACGACGACCATCCACGCTTTCAGTGCGCGTGTTCTCAGGGTCCACATACTGCTGGGACGTGTGATGGGCAAACACACTGCCTTGGAAGGCACCCTGGCGGTAGCTGACGCCCAGGTTTGCCACCAGTTCGGGCGCATAGGGCAAGCGATTGCCTTGCCGGTCAACGCCGCTGACGACCTTCTGGCTGTTGTAGCGGGCCGTCGGCACATACGTGGCGTTGGCGTTCAGGCGCCATCCCTGACCGAAGTCGAATCCGACTGCAGTCTCGACGCCGCGATGCAGGGTCTTGCCCGCATTGGTAACGGTCGCCCCTACACCGCCCGATTCAGACTGCGGCACGATCTGGTTGGAGAAGTCCATCTGGAAGGCCGTGGCCTCGTATTGCCAGCGATTGACCGTACCGCGGATGCCCACCTCCACATTGTTGGACCGCTCGGCATCGAGCTCCTGGTCCTGGCCGGACGAGCTGATGGCGGTGGCCACCATGGCGGGCGAGAAGGCCTTGTACGCCCCGGCAAACAGCTGCGCCTGGGGGCTCAGCTGCCACGTGACGCCCAGGCCCGGCATGACCTCGGTGTTGCTGGATTGGCCCGACGCCTGGGTCAGTTCATTGCGGCGCTTTTGGTCATACGACTCGATGCGCAGACCCAAGGTGGTCGCCACGGTCTCCGTCAGCAGGAACCGATTTTGGCCATAGAAGGCGACGCTGTCGGCTTCCTGGGAGTCGTCGCCGGTGAGCGTGCCCGTGCGTGCATCCGGATCGGTCTTCGAGCTGACGGTCTGGTTGCTCAGCTTGTCACGGTGCAGGCGCACGCCCAGCTCGGCCTCGTTGCGGATGCCGAAACCGTCAAAGTTGACAAACAGACGGCTGTCGGCGCCCATCATCTCAAAGCTGCGGTTGCGGCCCACCATGCAGTTGACCGAGCCGTCACAAGGCTTGAAGGTCGTGCCCTCTGCCGTGCGTGCCGCCACCTCCCGGCGCCAGTAATCCCGCTCCAGCTGGCTCCAGTAGGCAACGGTTTGCAGCTTGACGTCGGGGTGGATGTCCCACTCGTGGTTCAGGTCAAACGAGGTGCGGTTCGTCAGGAAATGGTCATGCGGGGCGGGGTTCTTGCTGGGGTCGTTGCGGTACTCGCTGGGGCGCAGTCCCACGTAAGAGGTGTTGATGTCGTTGTCGTAGTAGGACAGCTTGGCGCTGAGCCACTGTCGGTCTCCCAAGGCCATGCCGCCTTTGAGCACCACATCGTTCATCTTGAAGCCGTTGTGGCGCAAGCCGTCGCCCTCGGCGGTGACGAGGCTGATGCCGCCCACAGCGTCACCGGAGGAAGTGACCCCGCCGGCATCAAGACCCAGCAAGCGATAGCCGTGCGTGCCCGCCTTGCCCGTGACCTTGACGCCTTCCTCAGGCTTCTTGGTCTTGTAGTTGATGACGCCGCCGATGGTCGTCGGACCGTAGCGCAAGCCTGCGGCGCCTTTCAGCACCTCGATGCTCTCCATGCGTTCGATGCGGGGGCTGTAGTAGGACTCGTTGGCCAGGAACAGGCCAGGCGCCACCGGCACGCCATCTTCCAGGACCAGCAGTTTCTGACTGCGGTTGGGATTGAGCCCGCGCATGCCAATGTTGGGGATGAAACCATAGCCTTCTTCCTCTCGGACCACGATGCCGGGTACGGCTTTCAGGGCGTCCTGCGTCGAGGCCGGTTGTGCGAGCTCAAGGTCCTGCTTGCTCAGGCGGCTGACCGAGCCGGGTTGCTTGCCCATGGCGCGTTCGCCTTCGCCCACCACGGCAATGGTCGGTAACTCGACTTCACGCGCATGAAGCTGAGGCGAGAAGCCCAGGGCGGCAGCCACCAGCAAACAGAGTTCTGTCTTCCTGGGGGCCTCGACCCGGCAGGCTTTGTACGGAGTCAAACAACGCATGTGCAACCTTGTGGTGAAAACTGAAGCAGCTCTTTTGAGTAAGGATGCAAATCATAATGCGAGGCATTCCCATTCACTCATGTGCGCACCTGAACTTCGATCTCGTTTGACGTGGCGCAAGTTGGGCTCGCGCGCGCACTGGCCGATGCCATCACAGCGCTCAAGGCTTTTGTGACTGCTTGAGACTGGTTATATTGGTCTACAAATTAAATCAAACGGGGTGCAACATGACAGAGCTGCGTTACCGACACGAGATGCGTCGCATGATTGACCGGGCCGTGCAGTTGCTGGAGCGCGGCGAGCTCACCTGGAAGGCCGTCGCTCAATGGTTTGAAGCCTATCGGGTGCCGTTTGAGGTCACTTGCCGGGTGCTGGCGCCTTACGCCAAGAAGTAAGACGCGTCGCACCGTGTGCTGTCTGGCGGCGCAAACTGTGCACTTTTGCCACGCCTGCTGACGGTGAGGTGCGATGTCTTGCACGACCTTGCCGTATTTCCGCGTCCGTTCGTTCCACCAACCGGCCATTCGGGTAAATTGAATCGGCTGAATTGAACGCAGAACGGAATCACAACATGAAGCTGGACGACATTCGGGTGGCCCCCAAGCTCTGGGGCACCATCATGGGTTTGCTGATCGTGATGTTGGCTGCCGCAGCCTTCACCCAGAACCGGGCGAGCGTGGCCATGCTCACGGCGTTGGAGCAGGTGCAGGAGAACGAGGCGGCCATCGCCCGTGCGTTGCGCTGGCAGGGGCTGACCGAGGTGGTGATCGAGCGGACCACGGCAGCGCTCAACGTGCAGGACGAAGCCGCATCCAAGATTCTGGGTGAGCGTTCGGCGGCCAATTCGGCGAACATCACCGAGTTGCAGCAAGCCGTTCGCGAGAGCCTGGTCACCGAGTCCGACAAGCAAGCCTACGAGAAGGTGGCGCAGGCACGCACCGACGCCGTGACCTTGCTCAAGCGGGTCCCGGAAATCAAGGCGTCTGGTGACAGTGCTGCCATGTTGCAGTTCACCCAAGAGCAATTCACCCCCGCCGCGAATCAGCTGTTGAGCGCGCTCAACGAATTCGTCAAGCTGCAAGAGAAGGACCGCGATGAGGCGGTCGAACTCATGCACGAAGCGCGTCGCAAGGTGGCCATCATGGGCCTGATTGCTGCCGCCTTCTTGCTGGCCGTGGCCGTGAGCCTGACGCTGATCCTGATCCGTTCCATCGTGCACCCCTTGCAGCAGACCATCGCCGTGGCCAAGGCCATCAGCGAGGGAGATCTGACGCAGAACCTCAGCACCCAACGCCATGACGAGTTCGGTGACCTGCTCAAGGCCTTTGCCCAGATGAGCGATCGCCTGCGCAGCTTGGTCTCCGAAGTGCGCTCGGGCGTGGATTCTGTATCGACAGCATCGACCGAGATTGCCAATGGCAACCATGATCTGTCATCGCGCACAGAACAGACGGCTGCCAATCTTCAACAGACTGCCGCCAGCATGGAGCAGTTGACCAGCAATGTGACCCAGTCGGCCGAGACGGCTCGCCAGGCCAACCAGTTGGCGCTGAACGCCACCCAGGCGGCCACACGCGGCGGCGACGTCATGGGCAATGTGGTCACCAGCATGCAAAACATCTCGGACAGCTCACGCCGCATCTCCGACATCATTGGCGTGATTGACGGCATTGCTTTCCAGACCAACATCCTGGCCTTGAACGCGGCCGTGGAAGCTGCTCGCGCCGGTGAGCAGGGCCGAGGGTTCGCGGTGGTGGCCAGCGAAGTGCGCAGCCTGGCGCACCGCAGTGCCGAGGCCGCCAAGGAGATCAAGACCTTGATTCAGCGCTCGGTGGAGAGCGTGGAGTCCGGCTCGCAGCAGGTGACCGAAGCGGGCTCGGCCATGCAGGACATCGTGATGGGCGTGCAGCGTGTCGGCGACCTGATCGCCGAGATCTCGGCCGCCGCCAGCGAACAGCAGCAGGGCATCAGCCAGGTCAACCAGGCCGTGGGCAACCTTGACCAGATGACGCAGCAGAACGCCGCGCTGGTTGAAGAGTCGGCCGCAGCTGCCAGCGCCTTGAGTGATCAGGCCCGCAAGTTGGGTGAGGTGGTGTCGCTGTTCAAGGTCAGTGGTGCGTCTTACACGGCGGCCACGTCGGCCGTCTCGAGCGTCAAACCCACGACAGGCTCTGCGCGCCCGGCCTCCGTGACTGCGCCCACCACGGCACGCCCGGCGGCCAAGCCGGCCATGGCATCGACGGCCGTGGCCGACAGGGGTGAAGCCGCTGTGGTGACGGCGCAGCCTGTGAAGTCGCCGGTGAGGGCGCCCGCAGCGCCTGTGGCGGCACCTGCACGCTCCGCGCCCAAGGCCGCGGTGGTGGACGATCAGGACTGGGAGACCTTCTGATGGACCGTGCCAGTGTGCGCTCAGCGATCATCGTGCTGGGGGCGCTGGCGGTAGCGGCCGTGCTGTATGCGCGGCTGCCTTTTGAGGCCGAGGTTCGCAAGAGCCTTGGCCTCACTGTCTTCATCGGGCTGCTCTGGCTGACCGAGGCACTGCCCCTGGCCGTGGTGTCCTTGATGGTGTCTCTGGGGGCCTGGAGCCAGCTGTCATGACCGGCATGCACGCCCCGACGCTCTTGCTGGTGGTGGTCATCATCAGTTTTGCGTGGGCGCTGGCCCTGGCCAGTGTCGGTTTGCCTCGCAAGAAGGACCTGATCCTGTGCGCCCTGGCCATGGCACTGCATGGCGTGGCGTATGTCTGCTTTGCCCAGACCGGCAAAGCCCCGCCTTTCGTGCCGGTGGTGCTGGGCAACACCGCCATATTGGGCTCGCTGGTCTTGCTCGTCGAGATCTTTCTTGATCTCCGTGCGGTGCCGGCCCGGCGTTGGTGGTGGGCACCCGTCGTGGTCTTGCCTTTGGCTTTCGTTTTCCTGCAATCGCCCTCTCACCTGGCCTTGCGCGTGGCGATGGCAAGCGCGGTGTTTGGCGGGCTGTGCGTCTGGCTTGGGTGGCTGTTGTGCCGGCCCCATCCGGCACTGCCGGGCCGAGGGCGCTACATTGCCTTGACGGGTGTGTTGCTGGTGCTGCTGATTTTCGTGCTGCGCTTGCACGGTGCACTCACCGAGCAACATCCCGCCTTGTCCTTCCGTGACGCCAGCTTCTTGCAATCGTTCACCATCATGGCCGCCCTGGTGGGCATGACGTTGCTGGTGCTGGGCGTGTTGCTGATGAGTGAGGCGCGGCTGGCCAAGGCCCTGGTCCTCAGCCACACCAACTACCGCTTGCTGGTTGAAAACGCCTCCGAGGGCATTGTGGTGGCGCAGAGCGGGCGGGTGCAGTTTGCCAACCCCATGCTGCTGTCCTGGCTGGGTTACACCGCCGATGATGTGCTGGGCCAGAACCTGCTGCAGTTCGTGCACGAGGATGACCGCGCCAAGGTGCTGGAGTCCTACAACTTGCGTGTGCAGGGTCTGGCGCAGGGCTTGAAATACCCATTGCGCGTGTTCACCCATGACCGGGGTATGCGCTGGTTTGAGATCAGCGGCACGCAGTTCGAGTGGGAGGGGCGTCCGGCCACACTCAACTTCCTCACCGACATTCAGGACCGTGTCGAGATGGAAAGTCAGATCCGTGCCCTGGCGTATCACGACAGCCTGACGCAGCTGCCCAACCGGGTCCTGATGCGCGACCGACTCAAGCAGGCGCTGGCCAGTCACAAGCGCGTGCCCCGCTATGGCGCGTTGATGTTCCTGGACCTGGACCACTTCAAACCCGTTAACGATGCCCACGGCCATGCCGCCGGTGATCTGGTGCTGATTCAGGTGGCGCAGCGCCTGATGCGTTGCGTGCGCGTGGCCGACACAGTGGCCCGCTTCGGTGGTGACGAGTTTGTGGTGATGTTGTCTGATCTGCACGAAGACCGACCGACCTCGTTGGCCCAGGCGCGCGGTGTGGCCGACAAGGTGTTGCGCAGCTTGTCCGAGCCCTACCACCTGACCTTGCCTCAAGACGATGGCAGTGTGCGGACGGTGACGCACGAGTGCGGTGTCAGCATTGGTCTGGTCTTGTTCCACAGCGAGACTGGCTGCGAAGATCGTCTGCTTCAGCGGGCGGATTCGGCCATGTACCGCGCCAAGGACGCCGGACGCCACACCATCGTGCTGGGCGATCCGGAGCCCGGTGATACCGCATGCGCATAATGACGATTCCCTTGCATGGAGGATTGCACCTTGCCAGTTTCCACCCGACGCGAAGATGAAGATGAGAGTGACGGCGACGTTGTGCCGTTCCAGGGTCTGCTGCGCTACGAGCGCCAGGTGCCTGTGCGGCAGGTGTCGTACTACATCTGTGGTGAGCTGAAGGAGCCGCAGTACTACACCGAGCTGTTTTTCACGCTGCGCACGGCCAGCGAAACCGACCTGATCTACCTGCACCTGAACTCGCCCGGTGGTGACTTCAACACGGGCTTGCAGATCATCAACAACATCGCGGCGTCCAGCGCGCGGGTGGTCACGATCCTGGAGGCGCGCGCTTACTCGATGGCGGCGCTGATCTTCTTGAGCGGCGATGAGCTGTTTGTGCACGACAACTGCCAGCTCATGTTCCACACCTACTCCGGCATCTTTGCGGGCAAGGGCAACGAGCAGCAGGCCGAGATCGCTGCCGTGGGGCGCTGGTTCGAGAAGGTGATGCGGCGCATCTGCACGCCCTTCCTGACGGACGACGAGGTGGACCGCATCCTCAAGGGCGCCGATTACTGGATCGACTCTGACGACATCAGTCGCCGCCTGTCACGCCGACCGGCTGCGGCCAAGACGCGCAAGCCAGCCGCCAAGAAGACCAAGGTGACGGTCAGCGCAAAGGGCTGACCAGCGGGGCGATCACATCAGCAGCAGCCAGTCCTCGAACAGGACCCCGTTGATGCGCTGGGGCAGGCCCTGCTGCGTCAGGTAATCGTTGAGCGTGTACTCGATGTAGCCGCCCATCTCGGTCATGCTGTCCGGACCAGAGAGATCCTGGTAGGTCAGTTCGGTGGTCAGGTTGGCGACCATGCTGCGAAAGGCCGGGGCGTAGGGGCCCAGCACCTGCTGGTCCTTGGGGTCTTTGAGCTGCAGGCCGAACTTGAAGGCCAGCACGCTGCCATCGGACATCTTGGACTCGATCTTGTCGATGCTCAGATAGATCGGGGCGGGGCGCACCAGCTCCTCTGGCGGGTGTGCGTACTTCTGCCAGCCCCATGTGCCCATGGCCAGCGTGGCGATCAAGGCGGCACCGGCCAGAATCACGGTCCAGGCACTGCGGTTGCTGTCGGATTGGGCGGTCGCCGCACTCATCCAGAAATCTCCTGTTGGCTCAAGCTGCCACCTTACACCCTGCAGCTTGCCCGGCGCGATGGGTGGACGGCGCAGCGCGGGACTATGTCACGTGCGCAGCCCAGTCGCGGGGGTCAGGACAGCCAGGCAGGTTGATCGGTGGGGGCCTGAAGCAGCTCGATTTGCTGGTGCAGCAGGTCGGTTTGCTGTTGCCAGTAGTTGCCGCTGCCAAACCACGGGAAGGCGGCGGGGAAGGCCGGGTCGGCCCAGCGGCGCGCCAGCCAGGCGCTGTGGTGCAGGATGCGCAAAGTGCGCAGGGGCTCGATCAGGCGCAGCTCGCGCCAGTCGAACTCGGCCACGGTTTCGTAGCCATCGAGCAGGGCATCGAGCTGGCCACGGCGGTCGGCTTCGTTGCCGCTCAGCAGCATCCAGAAGTCTTGCACGGCCGGGGCCATGCAGGCGTCGTCCAGGTCGACGAAATGCGGCCCATCGGGCGTCCACAGCACGTTGCCAGGGTGGCAGTCACCGTGTACGCGCCGGTAGCGCAGGTCGGGGATGCGGTCGAAAGCGGCTTGCGCCAGGTCGAGCGCCTGGTCGGCCGCGGTCAGCCAGCGAGGGGCCTGGTCGGGTGGCAGGATGTCATGCGTGACCAGCCAATCGCGGGCGCTGCGCCCGGTCTGGTCCACGTCCAGGCGCAGGCGATGGACGAAGGACTGTTCGGCACCCACGGTGTGCAGCCGTGCCAGAAAGCGCCCCAGCCAGCGCAGCACGTCCGGGTCTTCGAGTTCGGGGGCGCGGCCACCACGGCGGGGGGCGACCGCCACGCGGTGCCCGCGGAAGGCGCCCAGCGTAGGGGGCGTGCCAAGCAGTTGCGCGCCTTCGGCATGGGTGTCCGTCAGGGTGAGCGGGGGCACGGCGGGCACCTCGGCGTCGGCCAGGGCTTGCGTGAAGGTGTGCTCCTCCAGAATCTGCGCGTCGCTCCAGCGGCCCGGGCGGTAGAACTTGGCCACCACAAAGCCACCGTCGTCCACCCCCACCTGGAAAACGCGGTTTTCGTAGGAGTTCAGCTGCAGCATCCGACCGTCCACCGCCTGCCCGAAGGCTTCGAGGGTGTCGAGGACGAGGTCAGGTGTGAGGTCGGCGTAAGGGGTGTCGGCGGCGTGCATGCCGCATCTTAGGCGACGAGCGGGCTCAGTCCAGCTGGGCGGCGTTGCTCATGGCTTTCAGGATGGCGCCGTTCAGGTCGGGGAAGGTCAGCAACAGCTTGTCGGCCACTTCCTTGATGTCGTAGATGATGCCGGCCTCGATGGCCTGCACCAGCTCGAAATAGGGCTCGTAGGGTCCGGACTGGTCAGCCAGGGCCTGGTAGACCCGCTCGGGCACCGGGATGGTCTTGAGCAGTTCGCTGAAGGGCTGGCGGAACATGCGGTCGAGCAGGGAGAACACGCCGCAGATGAACAGCTCGTTGCGCATTTCGTCGTCGCCGCTGATCTTGGCGAGCTCTTCCATCAGCATGCCCCGGCGCACGGCGGCAAACATCACCGGGCGCATATTGGGGTCCTTGCTGGCGGTGGCCAGCAGCAGGGCCAGCCAGCGCTTGAGGCGCTGGTAGCCCAGGATCATGATGGCGTGGCGGAACGAGCTGATCTCGACCGACAGGCCAAAGGCCGGCGAGTTGATGTAGCGCATCAGCTTGAAGGCCAGGGGCGGATCGCGCTTGAGGGTGTTTTCGAGGTCGTCGATGTCTTCGCCGCGGTGCAACTGGTCGATCAGCTGAACGATGACCTGCAGGGCGGGCTGGTCGGCGGGTTTGCTGGACTGGTCGATGACGTTGTCGATGGGCCAGCCGAGCACGGCCAGCGCGCCCTTGCGGAACGACAGCTCCATCTCTTCGATGCTGGTGATGCCGGCCTGAACGTGGCTGATGCTGCGGACCGTGCCTTCGGGCGCGGTGCTGGGCAGGTTCGGGTTGCCTTGCTGGATGCGGCGGTCATCGGTGTAGTCGATGATGGCGTGCTTGAAGCAGGGCAGGACCTCGCGCGGCAGCTCCTGCAGCGGGCGCCCCTTGAGCAGCAGGGTGTTGCCGCGGCCGTGCAAGGCGAGCAGCGCCTCGCTGTTGGCGCTGTCAAGGGCCATGAAGGCAGGCACTTCGATGTAGATGTGCGCCGGAACTTCGGTTTGCAACAGATCCTGCAGCAGGCTCTCGCTGAGCACGTTCAACCACAGTTGCTGCCCTCCATCCGGCCAGGTTTCCGCCAGGGCGGCCAGCAGGGCCGAGGCGTCCAGCGCCGCCCCTTGGGTCAGCGGCATCACTGTCAGGCGCGTGGCGATGACGGTGCGGTTGCGGTCGATGACAGGGCTGTAGGCGAGGGCGGTCTGACCCAGAATGGGATGGTTCATGGAAGCGTCGCAGCGGGGAACATGTTTCAGCTAATGTACTGGAACAGCGACATTTTCTGAATCGACGCGTAGCTCTGAAGTGCGGCTTCGTACCCGGTTTGCTTGTTTTGAAACTGCGAGAAGGCTTCCACCATGTCCAGGTCTTCGGCGTTGGACTTCTCGGTCCGGGCGGCCAGCTTGCTGACCGCCAGGCGGCCTTCGATGCCGTCCATGCGGTAGAGCATCTCGCCCACCTCCGAGCGCGCCGACTGCACATTGCCCAGGATCTTGTCGAGGTCGGAGAGGCCCTGGTTCACGGTGGCCTGAGCGGCCGAGCCGGTGATGGCGGGGTCATTCAGGTCGGAAATCGCCGTCGCCAGGGCATCGAACACGTTGACATTGGACAGGGTGCCGTCCTGCTCGCGCCCAAACATCCAGATGCGCTCCCCGTCCAGGGTGAGGTTGACCTTTTCGGTGGACGCGGCTTCGATCTGTCCGGGTTGGCCCTGGAATGTCACCGTGTTGGGCACGGTCGCCGACGATTCGACAAACGGAGGCTGGGTGGCCCCTTGTCCACCGAAGACGTAGCCGCCACCACCGTCCGGGCGGTTGGACACGGACAGGAGCTGCTTGCGGATTTCACTCAGTTTGGCAGCCAGCGCCTGGCGCTCGGACGGGGAATAGGTGCCGTTGCCGGCGGCCACGATCGTTTCCCGGGCACTTTGCATCAACTCCACGGCATCGCCGAGCACGGATTCCGCAATCGTCATGGCGTTCTTGCTCGCGTCCACCGCGCGCTTGTCGGCGTCGCTGCGGGCGATGGAGGCCAGGGCGCGTTCGGCGCGGGCGGCGGCAGTCGGGTCGTCGCTGGCGGCATTGACGCGTTTGCCCGAGGTCAGTTGCATCTGGGCGGTGCTCAGATCCTGCTGACGCTGCTGCAGGTTGCTGATGGACTGCTCGTAACGGAAGGCGGTGGCGAGGCGCATGGTCTCTGTCCTTAACGGGTGATGTTCAGCAGGGTGTCAAACACGGTCTGCGCGACCTGTAACACCTTGGCCGCGGCCTGGTAACTTTGCTGAAACTGGATCAGCCGGGAGGCTTCTTCGTCGAGGTTGACCCCGGCGGTGCTGCTCAGGGTCTGGTTCGACGAGTCTTCCAGTGTGCGAGAAATGCTGGCAGAAGTGCGTCCGTCCTGAACGATCACACCCAGGTTGCCGATCATCTGAGCGTAGGCGTCGGTCACCGTGGCGTTGCCCAAACCACTGTTGATGCTCACGAAGGCCTGATCGCGCAAGGCCAGCATGGCCAGGGCGTTGCCGTTGTTGCCCGGGAGGGTGCTCGCGGTGATGGTTTGGATGGTCAGCGTGTCGCCGGGCGCGGGAGCGCCGTTGAGGTTCAGGCTGAACGGTGGGTCGAAGCTGCTGCCATCCAGTGCGGTGCCAGGAACCCAGGGGGTCGAGGTGGCCGGTACGGGGCCACTGCTCGGATAGATCTTGTACTCCAGGCCCGCGCCAACTGTCAGAAATTCGACAGTCAACGGCATGGTGCTGCCCGGCGGGACCGACAAGGTGCCGGTCATGCTCACCCCGCCCACGCTGGCTGTCCCGGTGTTGGCCGTGCTGGCGTAGGCAATCAGGGGCGAGGCTGCCGCCAGGTCCTTGGGGTTGCTCAGATTGACGCTGAGGGCGGACGGTGAACCGGTGTTGCTGAAAATCGGATCGCCGTAGGCGCCGTCCGGCGTCATGCCGTAAGAATGAATTTCGTTGACCTTGTTGGCAAACTGCGCAACGAACTGGTTCAGCTCTGCGCGCGTGTTGCTCAGGTCTTCATCCTGGAAGCGCAGCAGGCCATTCAGGGCACCGCCGGTGATCTGGCTGGAGGCCAGGACACGGGTTTCATTCAGCGCGGCGTTGGTGACCAGCGCCACCCGCCCCTTGGTGGGGTCTGCCGCATCGCGCTCGACCCTCAGCGTCTGGGCGTTGTTGCTCAGCACGAGCACCTGCCCGCCGCCCATGAACACGCTCAGGCTGCCGTCATCGGCTTCCACGGTGTTGACCTGCACCAGCTTGTTGAGGTCCTTGATGAGGTTGTCGCGTTGGTCCAGCAGGTCGTTGGCCGTGTGGCCACTGCCGTTGTAGACCGCAATCTGCTGGTTGAGTCCGGCAATCTTCTGCGTCAGGCTGTTGACCTGGCTCACGCTGGTCTGCATGTCCATGATCACGCCGGCCTGCTGCTGGTCGAGCTGTTTGGCAGCCGTGTTGACCCGGTTTGCCCATTCCTGCGCACGCGACAGCGCCACCTGCCGCGCCGACATGTCCTGAGGCTGGTTGGACACGTCCACGAAGGTGTTGAGAAACTGTGTGGCGGCGTAGCCCAGGCCGTTCTTGCCGGTCGGGAGGATCTTCTCCAGCTGCTCCAGCTTGCCCAGGCGCGTCTGGTCCGCGGCCGATGAGGCCGTGTTGACGTTGGCTTCCTTGATCAGAAACTCGTTGGTGGAGCGGGTGACGGTGGCGATGCGCACACCACGGCCAAAGAAGCCGGCACCGGTGTACATGCCACTTTCTGTGGCCAACTCAACCTGCTGGCGCGAATAGCCCGGCGTGTTGACGTTGCTGATGTTGTGGGCAGTCGTGTCCAGCATGGCCTGACTGGCGAACATCGCCCGTGTGCCAAGGGAGTAGATTCCGGATCCCATGCGTGTCTCCTCTCAGGCGTCAAGCCGAGCGCTGTTGCAGACGCAGGGCGGTGTTGATCACCTGGGTCAGCTTGTCGGCATACGCCGGGTCGGTGGCATAGCCGCCGCGCTGCAGACCTTGGGCATAGCCACGCACAGAGTCAGTCTGAGCCATCGCCTGACTGTAGCGGGGGCTCTGGCTGAGCAGGCGGGCGTGGTCCTTGAAGGCCTCTTCGTACGAGTCATACGCACGGAATTTGGCTGTGACCTTGCGGGCCACCCCACCGATGTACTCGGTGGTGGTGACCTCGGCCACCTTGCCTTTCCAACTGGCCGTCGCCTTGATGCCGAACAGATTGTGGCTGTTGCTGCCGTCGTTGGCGCGAATCTCACGCTTGCCCCAGCCGGACTCCAGGGCCGCTTGCCCCAGGATGTTGGCGGACGGGATGCCCGTGGCGCGCTCGGCGGCATCGGCCGCGGCCTGGTGCTTGCGCACGAAGCTTTCCGCCGGGTTGAGCTTGCGGTTGCCCTTGACGTCAGTGGCGGCGGTTTCTGCCAGTGTGGCGGCAGGCAGGCGCGCCTCGATGGTGCGGTTCAAGGGCAGGCTGGCGGAGACGTGCTGACCGTCGGTGCGGCTCAAGCTCAAGGTCGGCCGCGCAGGCAGATCGTTCAGTGAGGTGGCGGGCGCAGCGGCGTTGTCGGCCGCGTTCACACCCATCTGGCGTGACAACTGGCGCTCGATCAGAGCGCTCAGGCCGCGCGGCAAACCGGTCATCTGTGTGGCCAGCTGTGTGTCGAGCATGCTCTGGCCCATCTCGGTGCCCGAGTTGTCGAGCATGCCGCTGCTCATGGTCGTGGCGCGCATGCTTTTCATGAGCTCCTGCATGAACAGGCCCTCCAGCTGGCGGGCCGTTTCCTTGATGGTGCTCTGGCTGGCGGCGTTCTGGCCGGACGCGGCCTTGAGCCGGTCCAGTGAGCGCAGGTCCATGGTCAGACCGCTGTTCTGGCCTGAAAGGGTGGGGCTGCTCATCAGATCACCTCCAGTTCCGCATTCAGGGCGCCGGCCACCTTCATGGCTTGCAAGATGGCCAGCAGATCCTGAGGATTGGCGCCGAGCGTGTTGAGCGCCTTGACCACATCGGTCAGCCGCGTGCCGGCCGGCATCTGGATCAGGGCACCCGGCTCCTGATTGATCTGGATGTTGGCCTTCTCGGCGACCACCGTCTGGCCCTGCGACAGCGGGTTGGGCTGGCTGATGACCGGGGTGGAGCTGATGGTGACGGACAGGTTGCCGTGCGCCACCGCGCAGGGACCGACGGTCACCGCCTGGTTCAACACCACCGAGCCGGTGCGCGCATTGATGACGACCTTGGCGGCGGGCGTGGCGCGGTCGATGCTGAGGTTTTCCAGATCGGCCATGAAGGCCACGCGCTGGCCCGGCTGCATCGGCAGGTTGACCGCCACGGTGCGGCCGCTGATGGCCTCGGCGGTGCCCGGGCCTTTCACGCGGTTGATGGCATTGGCCACTTCGCGGGCCGTGTTGAAGTCATCGGCACGCAGGTCGTACTGGATCGTGCTGCCCTGCAACCACGGGGTGGGCACGCTGCGCTCGACCGTCGCGCCTTCCGGGATGCGACCGGCGCTCAGGTGATTGACCTGCACCTTGGATCCACCGGCCGAGGCGCCTGCACCGCCGACGACCACATTGCCCTGCGCCATCGCGTAGATCTGACCGTCCGCGCCCTTGAGTGGGGTGGCGATCAGCGTGCCGCCGCGCAGCGACTTGGCATTGCCCATGGACGAGACGTTGATGTCGATGCCCTGGCCGGGTTGCGCGAACGCGGG
>JACCEE010387905.1_pt1 | contig 18924 bp, 18 predicted proteins | sample 7449931 | NCBI WGS metagenome assembly JACCEE01 (sample SAMN15323457, study PRJNA562643) | freshwater metagenome | isolation source: river surface water | place: USA:Blue River Watershed | collected 2017-08-19 | reverse complement strand
GATGTCGCGCGGCTTGATGCCTTTGCGGATGGCTTGCACCAAAACGCGTGCCGAATCTTTTGCCGATTGCACTTTTTCGTCGTGCACGTTGGCCATGGTGGAAGAGTAGGGCAGTGAAATGCCCAGTGCCTCAAAAGCCGACGACATGGTGTTCGCGGTGTACATGCCACCGCAGGAACCGGTGCCGGGGATGGCGCGTTTTTCAATTTCTTTCAGGTCAAAGTCGCTCAACTTGCCAGCGGCGTTTTCGCCGACAGCTTCAAAAACGCTGACGATGTTCAAGTCTTTGTCTTTGTAACGGCCCGGCAAAATGGTGCCGCCGTAAACGTAAATGGCGGGCACGTTGGCGCGCAGCATGCCCATTAGGCCGCCGGGCATGTTTTTGTCACAGCCGCCGACCACCAACACACCGTCCATCCACTGGCCTTGCACGCAGGTTTCCACGCAGTCGGCGATCACCTCGCGGGACACCAGTGAATACTTCATGCCTTCGGTGCCCATGGCCATGCCGTCCGAGATGGTGGGGGTACCAAACACCTGTGCGTTGCCACCGGCTTCTTCGATGCCCTCAATGGCAGCATCGGCCAGCTTTTGCAAGCCGCTGTTGCAGGGCGTGATGGTGCTGTGGCCGTTGGCCACGCCGACCATGGGTTTGACGAAATCGCCTTCTTCGTAGCCCATGGCGTAGTACATCGAGCGGTTGGGGGCGCGGGATTTGCCCTCGGTGATGTTGGCGCTGCGGCTGTTGATGGGGGTGATCGGGATGATTTTGTCGCTCATGGTGGTGTCTCTGTAAATGCCCAAAAGAAAGTCGCCACATTCTAACGGGCGCTTGGGCGCAACGCTGTCTTGAACAGAGCCTTGTCCGGTGCACAATCCGGGCATGCTGATTCATCCTCAAATCGACCCCATTGCACTGCAACTGGGACCGTTGGCCATTCATTGGTATGGCCTGACGTATTTGGCCGCTTTTGCTTTGTTTTATGCCTTGGGCACGCGGCGTTTGGCGCACCTGCCGTTTGCTCAATTGCCGCAATGGACGCGCCGCGACATCGAGGACATTTTGTTTCTCGGCGTGTTGGGCGTGATCCTTGGTGGACGCTTGGGTTATTGCCTGTTTTACAAACCGCTTTACTACGCGGCCAACCCGCTGGAAATTCTGGCGGTGTGGCAGGGCGGCATGAGCTTTCATGGCGGCATGCTGGGGGTGATCGTGGCGATGGTCTGGTTTGCAAGATCGCGGCAACGGCCTTTCTTGCAGGTCATGGACTTTGTCGCGCCTTGTGTCCCCGTGGGCTTGGCCTCAGGCCGCATCGGGAACTTTATCAATGGCGAGCTGTGGGGGCGAGTGGCCGACCCGTCTTTGCCGTGGGCCATGGTGTTTCCGGGGGCGGGGGGAATGGCACGTCACCCTTCACAGATTTACCAGTTTTTGTTGGAAGGCCTGCTGCTGTTTGTGCTGTTGTGGCTTTATGCCCGCAAGCCCCGTGCAGAAGGCCAAGTCGGCGCGGTATTTTTGCTGGGCTATGGCTTCTTCAGGTTTGTGGCGGAATACTTCCGCGAGCCCGATGCCCACTTGGGCTTGCTCAGCTTGGGCATGAGCATGGGGCAGTGGTTGTGCGTGCCGATGGTGCTGGGCGGTGCGCTGCTTTGGCTTTGGGCGGATCGCCAAGCAGCCAAAGCAACGCATTGAGGGCGGCCTCAACGGTCCAATGCCAAGACCGTGCTTTCTTTGATTTCTTCCATCACCACATAACTGTTGGACTGCGCGGGCACCGGGATTTTGTTCAAGATGGTGCCCAGCAATTCCCGGTAGTCGTTCATGGCGCGCAGCCGCGCTTTCACCAAATAGTCGAAGCTGCCCGACACCAAGTGGCACTCCAACACCTCGGGCATCAAGCCCACTTCGCGCCTGACGGCTTCAAAAATTTGCGGTGATTTTTGCGCCAAGGTGATCTCAATGAAGACCAGCAAGGGCTTGCCCAATTGGCTGGCATCGACTTTGGCGTGGTAGCCGGTGATCAAGCCTTGTCTTTCTAGGCGCTTGATCCGCTCGGAACACGGCGAGGTGGACAAGCCCACTTGTTCGCCCACTTCGGTGACCGACATGCGGCCATTGCGCTGCAACAAATCGAGGATTTTGAGATCGATGCGGTCGGGTTCGGACATTTTGCGGTGGAGCCTTAGAAAAAACGAAAGTTTCAGCACAATTTACTGGATTTTTCCATTAATTCAAAAAAATATCGTCTTCCCAATTCATAACATCACCAAATTCCAAGTCAAACAGGAGTCTGGCATGAAAGTGATGGTTCTCGGTGGGGGTGTGATCGGGGTGAGCACCGCATGGGCTTTGCTGCGTCAAGGCGCAGAGGTCACGCTGATTGACCGGCAGGCCGATGTGGGCATGGAGACCAGCTTTGCCAATGCGGGGCAAGTTTCGCCCGGCTATTCGACGCCTTGGGCGGCACCGGGCATTCCACTCAAGGCCATGAAGTGGTTGTTTCAGCGCCATGCCCCCTTGGCCGTTCGCCCCGATGGGAGCCTTTTCCAGTGGCGCTGGATGGCGGCCATGCTGGCCAACTGCTCGGCCGAGCGTTACTCCGTCAACAAAGAACGCATGATGCGCCTGTCTGAGTACAGCCGCGACTGTTTGCGCCAATGGCGCGCCGAAACAGGCATTGCCTACGATTCCCGCAGCCAAGGCACTTTGCAGTTGTTTCGCAGCCAAGCGCAGTGGGAAGCTGCAGCGCGAGACGTGGCCGTGTTGCAAGATTGTGGGGTGCCCTACGAGTTGCTGGACGCGCAAGGGGTGGTGGCGGCAGAACCCGCCTTGAAATCGGCCAATGCCGATATCCGCGGTGGCCTTCGACTGCCCAATGACGAGACCGGCGATTGCCATCTGTTCACCCGCCGATTGGCAGAGCTGGCCTGCGCACAGGGCATGACCTGGCGCAGTGCTTGCACAGTTCAGGGTCTGGTGAGCGATGGACAACGCATCACGGGGGTGAATGTGCAGGACGACCTGCACCCTGCGGGTGAACAGATCAAGGCCGACGCCGTGGTGTTGGCGGCCGGCAGTTATTCGCGCGATTTGCTTTTGCCATTGGGGCTGGATATTCCGGTTTATCCGGTCAAAGGCTATTCGCTCACCATGCCTGTGCGCGATGCCGCGATGGCACCGCAATCCACTGTGCTGGACGAAACTTACAAGATTGCGCTCACCCGTTTGGGCGATCGTTTGCGGGTCGGGGGCATGGCCGAGTTGGCCGGGTTTGATCTGCGGCTCAATCCGCGGCGCCGCGCCACGCTTGAAAAAGTCACGCGTGAGTTGTTTCCTTGCGGCGACCTCAGTCAAGCCCAATTTTGGACCGGCCTGCGCCCCATGACGCCCGATGGCACGCCCTTGGTGGGCGCAACGCCTTTGCAGGGGTTGTACCTCAATACCGGTCACGGCACGCTGGGCTGGACCATGGCCTGTGGCAGCGCGCAGCTGTTGGCCGATGTGATCTCGGGTCGCCAGCCGGCCATCCGCACCGAAGGACTCGACATGAGCCGCTATGGTGCGCGGAGGGCCACAAGCCGTCCGGGTCGGTTGGCGGTCGCCTGAGATTTCACGCTTTTTTGCCCCTTCTTGCAGGGACTTTTTGACCGGTCTGCAGCCTGCGCCGTCTCACTTTATGATGCATGTCACCACAAATTAGGAGACAGCTCATGACCGTTCATTTTGATGCACAAGCACGCCGTGACTTTATGAAAAGTCTGGCCGCCATCGGCGCGGGTGCTGGCGTTCCGCTTTGGGCCCAAGCGCAAAGCAACTGGCCGACGAAACCGGTCACTATGGTGGTGCCTTTCCCCGCAGGCGGCGGCACCGACGCTTTTGCGCGTCCCATGTCCGCACAATTTGCCAAGCTCACGGGCAAACAACTGGTCATTGACAACCGTGGCGGGGCAGGGGGAACCTTGGGCGCTGGCGTGGCCGCCAAATCGACACCCGACGGTTACACCTTGTTCATGGGCGCCGTGCACCACACCATTGCTCCCAGTATGTACCCCAAACTCGACTACGACTTGGAGCGCGATTTGGTGCCCCTGATCCAGGTGGCCAGCGTGCCGCAAGTCTTGGTGGTCAACCCCAAAAAGGTCCCGGTCGCTGACTTCAAGGCCTTTGTGGAGATGGTCAAAAAGAACCCCGGTCGACTCAATTACGGCTCGGCCGGTGGCGGTACTTCCCACCATTTGGCGGGAGAGTTGTTCAAGCTGCAAACACAAACCTTCATCACCCACATCCCTTATCGCGGCGCAGGCCCGGCTTTGCAAGACCTGATTGCGGGCAATGTGGATGTCATGTTTGACGGGCTGGGTTCTTCAGCAGCCCACATTAAAGGCGGCCGCATCAAAGCCTTGATGGTCTCGGGCAGCAAGCGCAATGCGGCGTTCCCAGATGTGCCCTGTTCTGCCGAGTTGGGCTTGCCCGATTACACCGTGTCGACCTGGTACGGCGTCTGGGCGCCGAAAGGCACACCTGCCGATGCACAAGCACGGGCCATTGAAGAAATTCGCCGCTCTTGTCAAACCGACGAAGCCAAAGCGGTCTGGGCCAACCAAGGGGCAGAGTTTCCCAACTTGACCACCACGCAGTTTGAAGCCTTCATCAAGAAAGAGCTGAACAAGTGGGCCCAAGTCGTGAAGGCTTCTGGCGCCAAGCTGGACTGAGAAAAAAACACACAAACGCAAGCCCCTCACGGGGCTTGTCGATTTGCTGAGATGTGGACACCATGACCTCCAACAATTTGTTTTCGGCCTTGAGGGCTGCTTTTCCTGCGGACATGACGCGCACCGCCGTCGAGACGGACGAAGGCCTGTGCTACTCCTGGCAAGACCTGGACCGTGCCACCGCGATGATGGCCAATTTGTTGCAATCGCTGGGTTTGCCAGACGGCAGCCGAATTGCCGTGCAGGTCGAAAAATCGGTCGAGGCCTTGATGCTGTACTTGGCCACTTTGCGTTCGGGCTATGTTTTTTTACCGCTCAACACCGCTTACCAAAGTGCAGAAATCGCCTACTTCATTGAAAACGCAGAACCGGCCGTGGTGGTTTGTGGTCGTGCTCAATTTGGCTGGGTCAGCAAAATCGCGTTCAAGGCGGGAACCCAACATGTCTTCACACTCAATGACGACCGCACGGGCAGTTTGCTAGACCGGGCAGCACACCACAGCGACCGTCACCAAGTGGTGCCCCGCACAGCCGATGACTTGGCCGCCATTTTGTACACCAGCGGCACCACGGGGCGCAGCAAGGGCGCGATGTTGACGCACGGCAATATGTTGAGCAACGCCCTCACGCTGAAAGACTACTGGGGCTGGACCACCAAAGGGGGGCCCGAGGGCCATGGGGATGTGTTGATCCATGCCTTGCCCATCTTCCATGTGCATGGTTTGTTTGTCGCCATACACGGGGCCTTGATCAACGGCAGCAAGATGATTTGGCTGTCTAAATTTGATCCCAAGCGGGCCATTGCGCGCATGCGAGAGGCCACAGTCTTCATGGGGGTGCCCACCTTGTATGTGCGCATGCTGGCTGAACCCGCATTGAACCGCGCCGCGGTGCAGTCGATGCGTTTGTTCATTGCAGGGTCGGCCCCTTTGCTGATTGAAACCTTCAACGAATGGCAGACACGCACGGGCCACACCATCTTGGAGCGTTACGGTATGAGCGAAACCGCCATGCTGACCTCGAACCCCTATGCGGCAGACCCGCGCTATGGGCATCAATCTGAGCGGCGCGGCGGCACGGTGGGCTTCCCCTTGCCTGGTGTGCAATTGCGTGTGCGCGGCGACGACGCCAAAGACTTGCCTGTCAACGAGATTGGCGGCATTGAAGTGAAAGGGCCCAATGTCTTTAAAGGCTATTGGCGCATGCCCGAGAAAACCGCAGAAGAATTTACGGCCGATGGTTTTTTCAAAACCGGCGATGTCGGCAAGATCGATGAAAAGGGCTATGTGACCATCGTCGGCCGCAGCAAAGACTTGATCATCAGCGGGGGCTACAACGTCTATCCGGCTGAAATTGAGGGCTACATCAACGACATGCCGGGAGTGGCAGAAAGTGCGGTGGTGGGCGTGCCACATCCTGATTTCGGCGAAGTCGGTGTGGCGGTGATCACCGCCAAACCCGGTGCAAGCGTCAACGCCGAGGCCATCTTGGCCGAACTCAAAGCAAAACTGGCCAACTTCAAGATTCCTAAAAAAGGTTTTGTAGTGCCCGAGTTGCCACGCAACACCATGGGCAAAGTGCAAAAGAACCTCTTGCGCGAGCAACACAAATCGCTCTTTGCGAATTAATTGGGATCTGACCCCAATTTCCACGGAGTGCAGGGACGATTGTGGAACGTCCCTGCAGCGGGTGTTTAGCGCAGCACCAAGACCGGCAATGTGGTGTGTGTCAGCACTTGTTGGGTTTCGCTGCCCAGCAACAATCGCTTGATGCCTTTGCGGCCGTGTGAGGCCATCACAATCAAATCGGCTTTGTGTTTTTTGGCGGTCGCAATGATGGCGTCGGACACCACATCTGATTTCACCGTCACGGCTTTGCAGGTCACCCCTTTGGCTTTTGCGGCCTTGGCCACCGCGGCCAGTTGGCTCTCTGCCGCTGCGGTCCATTGCGACTCCACACGCGAAATCTCTTCGGCAGTGAGGGGAATGCTGCCTTCAAAATAGGCTTGCGGGTAGCGCGGCACCACCTTCATGGCGATCAATTCGGCACCGCAAGTCACCGCCCATTGAAGGGCGCTGGCGACCGCTTTTTTGGACAAGGGCGATCCGTCGGTGGCAACGAGGATTTTTGAGTACATGAGCGGCTCCTGAGGTTGAAAAGATCTTCAGCTTAGGGGCCAAAACGGCTTTGACAATTGATGCATGTCAAGCTTTGAAGAGGTGAGCTGTCGTATCTTTGGGACATGACTCAAGTCAATGTTTTGCCCCCCCAAACCGATGCCGAACGCCTGCAATTGCTGGATTCGCAAGACGAGTGGGCCGAGTTCAGCCATCCCGACACTGTCTCTGCGGGCTGCTGGAGCTCTAGCGTGGTGTTTGAGGGCATGCATTGCGCAGCATGCGCCATCAGCATCGAGGACGCATTGAGGGCGGTGCCTGGGGTCAGTGCGGTGCAAATCAGCTCGGCCAGTCACCGCGGCAAGATCACTTGGTCGCCTGAGCAAACCCGGCCATCCGAGTGGATGCGTTCGGTCGAGCGCTTGGGCTACAAAGCGCTGCCCGCCAACGATGCCCATGCCCACGAACGTCGTCGCCAAGAAGCGCGCCGCATGCTTTGGCGATTGGCCGTGGCGGCCATGGGCATGATGCAAGTGATGATGTACGCCACGCCGGTGTATCTCTCCGCCCCCGGCGACATTTCAGACGAGGCCATGCACCTGCTGCGGTGGGCCTCATGGGTCTTGTCTTTGCCCGTGATGTTTTTCTCATGCACCCCCTTTCTGGGCAAGGCTTGGCGTGATTTGCGCGAGCGCCAGATCAGCATGGACTTGCCGGTCGCCTTGGGCATGGTGGTGACCTTTGTGATCAGCAGTTTGGGCACCTTTGAGCCCGAGGGGCCCTTTGGTGCCGAGGTCTATTTCGACTCGCTCACCATGTTTGTGTTCTTTTTGCTGATGGGGCGTTGGTTGGAGTTGCGCTTGCGCGACCGCACCGCTGGCGCGCTGGAGGCCGTTTTGAACCGTCTGCCCGACAGTGTGCGCAGACGCAGTGCAGGGGGAGACTGGGAGCGCATTTCAATTCGCCGTTTGGCAGTGGGCGATGTGATTGAGGTGATGCCGGGCGAGGCCTTTGCAGGCGATGGTCAGGTGCTGGCTGGGCAAACCCAGGTGGACGAAGCCTTGCTCACGGGGGAATCAATGCCGCTCCTGCGTCAAGTCGGCGATCGGGTGATTGCAGGCAGCCACAACCTCAGCGGAACGGTGGAGGTGCGCATCGAACAAGTGGGCACGGCGACCCGCTACGCGCAAATTGTGGCGTTGATGGAAAGTGCATCGGTCTCGAAACCTTCAATGGCTTTGCTGGTGGACCGATGGGCCAAACCTTTTTTGGGGGTGGTGTTGCTGGCTTCATTGGCGACGGCTATTTATTGGTGGCCCACAGATCCCGCTCACGCTTTGATGGTCGGTGTGGCCGTGTTGATCGTCACCTGCCCATGTGCTTTGTCCTTGGCCACACCCGCAGCCATGTTGGCCACCGCGGGGGCTTTGGCGCGCAGTGGGGTGCTTGTTCGGCGTCTTGAAGCGCTGCAAAACTTGGCCACGATTGACACCGTTATTTTTGATAAGACCGGCACCTTGACGCGCGATGCGTTTCAGGTCGTTGCCACCCATACGCGGCCTGGCGTCAACGCCACACAAGCCTTGCAGTGGGCGTCCAGCTTGGCCAGACATTCTTTGCATCCGGTCTCGCGAACTTTGTGGGCAGAGGCGCGAAGCCAAGCCAAAACCGCCGAGCAACAGATCGCGCTTGAGGCCATGGTGGCGCAAGACGTGTTGGAGCAATCCGGGCAGGGTATGCAGGGGGTGTTACAGCATGCAGACCAAGCCGGTTTGTATTCGCCCCTGCATTTGCCTTTGCGTTTGCGTTTGGGTTCGGCTTCATTTTGCGCAGCGCCTGCATTTGGCGGTCAAAACCTGCAGGTCAGTTTGGCGGATGCAGACGGTTGGATCGCCACATTTGAGCTGGCCGAAGAGGTCAGGCCCGAGGCCCGTGCGGTTGTTGCTGCACTGAAAAGCCAGGGCCTGAGCATCAAGATTTTGTCGGGCGATGGGCCCAATGCGGTGAACCAAGTGGCGCAGCAAGTGGGCATTGACGATGCCCGCAGTGCTTGCCAGCCGCAGGACAAATTGCAAGCGCTCATGGCTTGGCAAGCGCAAGGGCATCGGGTGGCCATGGTCGGTGACGGGCTCAACGATGGGCCTGTATTGGCAGGTGCCGATGTGTCCTTTGCATTGGGTCAGGCGGTGCCGTTGGCACAGTCCAAAGCAGATTTTGTGTTGATGGCTGGCCAGTTAGAGGCGGTGGTCAGCACGGTAATGCACAGCCGCCAAACCGTGCGGATCGTGAAGCAAAACCTGTTGTGGGCGGCTGTTTATAACGCCGCCTGCATTCCTCTGGCCTTGATGGGCTGGTTGCCCGCATGGGCGGCGGGCCTGGGTATGGCTTTGAGCTCGTTGTTGGTGGTGCTGAACGCCTTGCGATTGGCAAAGCCCCCAGCGCCTACAGCAGCAGCTGCTCCTGCATTCGAATTAAAACTGATTTGAAGGGTCACCACCATGGACATTCTTTTTCTGCTCATTCCCTTATCGGTGGCTTTGGTCTTTTGCATCTTGGGCGGGCTGTGGTGGGCCATTCACCGGGGTCAATTTGAAGATATCGAAGCAGAAGGTGAGCGGATTTTGAAAAACGATTGATTTTGATCAAGTGGAAAAGTTCTCTCCAAGGTCAAACTCACGACAGTCATTAAAAAGAAGAGGTGAAAATGAAATTTGCCAATGTGCAGGCGACTTCCTACAACGACACCGTTGTACGGCAATTCGCCATCATGACGGTGGTGTGGGGTGTGGTGGGCATGCTGGTTGGCGTGATCATTGCAGCCCAGCTGACCTGGCCCGAGTTGAACTTGGGTATTTCTTGGCTCAGCTATGGTCGTTTGCGTCCACTGCACACCAACGCGGTGATTTTTGCGTTTGGTGGTTGCGGCCTGTTTGCTTCGGCCTACTACGTGGTGCAGCGCACATGTAACGTCCGTTTGTTCAGCGACAAGTTGGCTGCATTCACTTTTTGGGGCTGGCAAGTGGTCATTTTGGCCGCGGCCATTTCTTTGCCATTGGGTTACACCAGCGGCAAAGAATACGCCGAACTCGAGTGGCCGATTGACATCTTGATCACCTTGGTTTGGGTGGCTTTTGCGGTGGTGTTTTTTGGCACCATCGGCACCCGCAAGGTGCGTCACATTTACGTGGCCAACTGGTTCTTTGGCGCCTTCATCATTGCGGTGGCTTTGTTGCACTTGGTCAACAGCGCGGCTTTGCCCGTGGGCATGATGAAGTCGTATTCGGCTTATGCCGGTGTGCAAGACGCCATGGTGCAGTGGTGGTACGGCCACAACGCGGTGGGTTTCTTCTTGACCGCTGGCTTCTTGGGCATGATGTATTACTTCATTCCCAAGCAAGCGGAACGCCCCGTGTACTCGTATCGCCTGTCGATTGTGCACTTCTGGGCCTTGATCTTCACCTACATGTGGGCGGGCCCACACCACCTGCACTACACCGCTTTGCCCGACTGGACCCAGTCGATTGGCATGGTCTTTTCGCTGATTTTGTTGGCGCCCAGCTGGGGCGGCATGATCAACGGCATCATGACTTTGTCGGGCGCTTGGCACAAGCTGCGCGATGACCCGATCTTGCGCTTCTTGATCGTGTCCTTGTCGTTCTATGGCATGTCGACCTTCGAAGGTCCGATGATGTCCATCAAAACGGTGAACGCTTTGTCGCACTACACCGACTGGACTGTGGGCCACGTGCACTCAGGCGCTTTGGGCTGGGTGGGGTTGGTGACCATGGGCTCGATGTACTTCCTGATTCCTCGCCTGTTTGGTCAGAAAAAAATGTACAGCGTCAAGGCGATTGAGCTGCACTTTTGGACCGCCACCATTGGCATCGTGATTTACATCGCTGCGATGTGGATCGCCGGTGTGATGCAGGGCCTGATGTGGCGCGCAGTCAACGCCGACGGCACTTTGACTTACACCTTTGTCGAGTCTGTGAAAGCCACCTACCCGTTTTATGTGTTGCGTTTGCTGGGCGGCTTGTTGTACCTGGGCGGCATGTGTGTGATGTTGTGGAACGTGTTCAAAACTGCGACCCAAGGTCGTTCGGTTGAAGTGCAGATTCCCAGCTTGACGGCCCACGCCTGAGGAGAAATAGAAAATGGCTCAAAACCAAAAATCGGGCGGTCTCTCCCACGAAAAAATCGAGACCAGCAACTTTTTGATGATCGTGCTGATCCTGATCGTGTTGCTGTTTGGCGGCATGGTCGAGATCGTGCCCTTGTTCTTCCAAAAATCCACCACCCAGCCCATCGAGGGTCTGAAGCCCTACACCGCGCTGCAAGTGGCGGGCCGTGACGTGTATGTACGCGAGGGCTGCTACAACTGCCACTCGCAAATGATCCGTCCTTTCCGTGCGGAAACCCTGCGCTACGGTTCTTACTCGGTGGCCGGCGAGTTTGTTTACGACCACCCCTTCCAGTGGGGCTCTAAACGCACCGGGCCGGACTTGGCCCGCGTGGGAGGACGCTACAGCGATGAGTGGCACCGCATTCACCTGAACAACCCCCGCGATGTGGTGCCCGAGTCCAACATGCCGGCCTATTCATGGTTGGAAAAGAATCCTGTCGACGGTGCCAGTTTGCCTGCGCACATGAAGGGTTTGCGCACGCTGGGCGCGCCGTACAGCGACGAGGAAATCGCCAAGGCCGCAGAGGACGTTAAGGGCAAAACTGAAATGGATGCCGTGATCGCCTACCTGCAAGGCATGGGTATTCACCGCAAATAAACGGAGCCCGCTATGGACATCAACCTTCTTCGCTCTGTTGTGACCGTGCTCACCTTTGCCATCTTTATGGGCATTGTGTGGTGGGCCATGTCCCGCCGGAACCAGGCCCATTTTGACGAGGCGGCGCAGTTGCCGTTTCGTCAGGACGACTGAATTGTCCTCAGCCTCAAAAAAACAAAGGAACCCCAATGAGTGACTTCATCAGCAACTTCTGGCACTTGTATGTGGCCGGCATCACGCTGGTCAGCATCATTGCCTGCTTGATCCTTCTCTGGTTCAGCGGCAAAGCCAAGGCCATGACGGCCAACGACAACACCACCGGCCATGTTTGGGACGGTGATTTGCGTGAAATGAACAACCCGCTGCCACGCTGGTGGGTGGGCCTGTTCATCATCACCATTATTTTTGCGCTGATTTACTTGGCCATGTATCCGGGTGCAGGCAGTTCGGCAGGTAAGTTTGCTTGGACCTCGGCCGGTCAATACGATGCCGAAGTGGCCAAGGCCAACGCCGAAGTGGCGCCTTTGTACGCCAAGTTCAGTGGCATGCCCCCCGAAGAAGTGGCCAAAGACCCGCAGGCCCAGGCCATTGGCGACCGCTTGTTCATGAACAACTGTGCGCAGTGCCACGGCTCAGATGCACGCGGCAGCAAAGGCTTTCCTAATTTGACCGATGCCGATTGGTTGTACGGTGGAACGCCCGACCTCATCAAGGCCACATTGACGCAAGGCCGCAACGGCAATATGCCCCCCATGGCTGCGGCGGTTGGCACGCCAGAAGATGTGCGCAACGTGGCGCACTATGTGCTCAGCCTGTCGGGCAGCCCACACGATTCTTTGCGGGCCTCATTGGGTAAATCCAAGTTTGGTGCCTGCGCCGCTTGCCACGGCATGGATGGTAAGGGCAACCATGCCGTGGGTGCGCCCAACTTGACCGACGATATTTGGTTGCATGGCTGGGGCGAAAACGCCATCGTGAACATTGTGACCAACGGCAAGGTCAACGCCATGCCAGCCCAAGCCAACAAGCTGACCGAAGGCCAGATTCATGTGCTGGCATCGTATGTCTGGGGCTTGTCCAACCGGACGGTTGCCGCCAGCAAATAAGGTCGTGCCTTTGCATTCCCTCTGAGTTCAGGACACCTGCTGCAGGTGTCCTGTCTTTTTTTAAGGTCAAGGTTTGAATTCCCCAGAAACCCCATCTCGCAAAGTGGTGCCCATCGTGCCCGTGAGTGACGCTGCATCTTCTGAAGAGGATGTGCAGATGGTGTCGCTTTATGAAGCGACCAAAAAAATCTATCCCCGCACGGTGCAAGGCATTTTTGCCAAGTGGCGCTGGATCATGGTGGTGTTGACGCAGCTGGTTTTTTATGGGCTGCCGTGGTTAGAGTGGGGCCAGCGTCAGGCCGTGCTTTTTGATTTGGGCGCGCGACGGTTTTATATTTTTGGTTTGGTTCTGTACCCGCAAGACTTTATTTACCTGACCGCGATCTTGGTCATCTCGGCTTTTTCTTTGTTTTTGTTCACCGCGATTGCGGGGCGTCTTTGGTGTGGCTATGCCTGCCCCCAAACGGTGTACAGCGAAATATTCATGTGGGTGGAGCGCAAGATTGAAGGCGATCGCAGCGCGCGTATGCGTCTGGATGGCGAAAAAATGTCGCTCGAAAAACTTGTCAAAAAAGTCTACAAGCACCTGTTTTGGCTGGCCATTGCCATGTGGACAGGCTTTACTTTTGTCGGCTATTTCACCCCCATCAAAGATTTGGGCATGGCCTTCTTCATGGGCCAAATGGGCTCTTGGGAAGTCTTTTGGGTGTTCTTTTATGCCTTCGCCACTTACGGCAACGCCGGGTTCATGCGCGAACAGGTTTGCAAATACATGTGTCCCTATGCGCGCTTTCAAAGCGCCATGTTCGACAAAGACACGCTGATCGTGACCTACGATGCTGCGCGCGGAGAACCGCGTGGGGCACGCTCCAAAAAAGCCGATGCCAGTCAACTGGGATTGGGCGCTTGTGTCGACTGCACGCTGTGTGTGCAAGTTTGTCCCACGGGCATCGACATTCGAAAAGGACTGCAATACGAGTGCATTGGCTGTGGTGCTTGCGCCGACGTGTGTGACACGGTGATGGACAAAGTGGGCTATCCCCGCGGCTTGGTGAAATACTCTACCGAACACGCTCTTCAAAATGGTTGGACGCAAGCACAAACACTGCGTCATGTGTTTCGCCCGCGTGTGCTGATATACATGGGTATTTTGCTCGTGGTGGTGACGGCCTTGCTCACCAGTTTGGCTCTGCGCAAACCTTTCAAGGTTGATGTGGTGCGCGATCGTGCTGCGCTGGCCCGCATCGTTTCCGGCGGAAAAATTGAAAACGTATACCGTTTGCAGATCATGAATGCCGCCGAAACGCCCTTGAATTTCCGTTTGTCGGCCTCGGGTTTGCCTGACTTGGCTTTGGTCACTGAAAGCGATGTGCAGGTGGCGTCCACCGAGTCATTGTGGGTGTCAGTCAGGCTGCAATTGCCTTACGATGCCGCAACTGCCGGCTCTCATCCGATTGTGTTCAACATCCAGTCGCTTCAAGAGAGTGGGCTGGTGCAATCTGAGTTGCAAGAGAAGTCGGTTTTCTTGGTGCCACGTTGATTTTTAAAAAAAGGTTCAGCATGTCTAACCCTTCTTCTAGCCACCGACCATGGTGGACATTTGGCTACCTTTGGCTGGTGATTGCCGGGCCCTTGGTGGTGATCGTGGCCTCGTTCTTGACCTTTTACGTGGCTGCGAGTGGCCAAGACCCCGTGCTCATCAAGTCGACCGCCGAGGTGCGAGCGGACCAGCCTGACACCTTGACCACCTTGGCCCCGGCAGTGCAGGCCCGCAACCATGCGACCACAGGTGCCTTGCCGGTGCCTACCGCAGAAAACAAGCCCTGAACGGGCAACTGGAGACCGCTATGTTGGCGAAAAGACTGATGTGGATCGCATGGCCTGCTTTTCTGGTCGCAGGCTTGTTAGAAATCATGGTGTTTGGTCTGGTCGACCCACACGATCTGCATTGGTTTGGGCACCCCTTGGCACTCTCAAGGCAAGGCGTTTACACCTTGGCGTTTTTTGCTTTTTGGGCCTTGACGATGGTTTCGAGCGGCTTGACCACCTTGTTGTCCATGTCGCCTTTTGAGGTCAATCGCTGCCCAGTGTCGCCAGATCAGCGACCCGCTGAGTGCGCTCGGCAAGACGGATGCTGCTGAAGACGGCTCAGCTTTATAGCCCGCTCAGTGGCATTGGTTGTTGTTGACCAAACGCTGCAGGGCTTCGGTATCCAAAATGCGCACATGACGTTGCTTGACTTCAACAATGCCGTCTTCCACAAACTTTGAAAAAGTACGGCTCACGGTTTCAAGTTTCAAGCCCAGGTAGCTGCCGATTTCTTCCCGAGTCATGCGCAAGACCAATTCGGACTGCGAAAACCCACGGGCATGCAAGCGCTGCACCAGGTTCAACAAGAAAGCCGCCAATCGCTCTTCGGCGCGCATGCTGCCCAAGAGCAACATCACACCGTGTTCGCGCACGATTTCCCGGCTCATGATTTTGTGCACATGGTTTTGCAGCGCGGTGACTTCACGCGAAATTTCTTCGATGCGGTCAAAAGGCATGACGCACACTTCGGCATCTTCCAAGGCCACCGCATCGCAGGTGTGCTGGTCATTCACAATGCCATCCAGCCCAATGATTTCACCCGCCATTTGGAAGCCCGTGACTTGGTCCCGCCCGTCTTCGGTGGCCAAACAGGTTTTGAAAAACCCGGTACGAATGGCGTAAAGCGAGGTGAATTTTTCGCCATTGGTGAACAAAGTGTCGCCGCGCTTGACCTTGCGGCGAACAGCGACCAAATCGTCGAGACGGGTCAAATCTTGGTTGGAGAGTCCCATAGGCATGCACAACTCCCGCAGATTGCAGTTGGAGCATGCGACTTTAATGGCTTGGGGGTTCATGGTGTTGGTCTCATGGTGAAGCGAGGGCTTTGCCTTAGATCAAGACAGAAGCATAAACCTAAACAGCGCCTTCAACGGGTGAATGCAAATTCGAATGATTAAAACCTGAGAAACCCTTCAATTATTTGACCTGAGTCAATGCCCAAAAAATGTCTGGCGGGCACATTTATGCCGTTGATCTGAACACAATTGAATTAAGGGACTGTTCAATGGCCGTCATCACTCCAGATTTGCTGACACGTTTCGATGTGCCTGGACCCCGATACACCTCTTACCCGACTGCGGACCGTTTTGTCGAAGCCTTTGGCGAGCAGGATTATGTGGATGCACTGGCTCAGCGCCAAGCTGCTGGTGTGGGCAAGCAGTTGCCCCTTTCTGTCTATGTGCATATCCCGTTTTGCGAGTCCCTTTGTTACTACTGTGCGTGTAACAAAATCATCACCAAACACAAAGAACGTGCCCAAGAATACCTGCGTTATCTCCGCATGGAAGTGGCGCTGCACACACGCCATTTAGGGCGAGGTCAAGCGGTCAGTCAATTGCACCTTGGCGGCGGGACCCCCACCTTCATGAGCGATGATGAACTGCGCCAACTGATGTCGATGTTGCGAGAGCACTTCGAATTTGTCCCTGGTGGCGAATATTCCGTCGAAGTCGACCCACGCACGGTGGATGAAAAACGGTTGGCGGTGCTGGCCGAGTTGGGGTTCAACCGATTGAGCTTTGGCGTTCAAGACTTTGACCCCACCGTTCAAAAAGCGGTGCACCGTGTGCAACCGGCTGAACAAGTCTTTCAACTGGTCACGTCGGCAAGGCGTTTGGGTTTTGAATCGGTCAATGTGGACTTGATTTATGGATTGCCTCTGCAAACCCCCGAATCCTTTGATCGCACCTTGGCACAGGTGAACCAACTGCGCCCAGACCGAATTGCCCTGTACGCCTACGCCCATCTGCCGGCGCGCTTCAAACCGCAACGACGCATTCATGCCGAAGACTTGCCCGCGGGCACCGACAAGGTGTCCATGTTGTCGCGATCACTGGAGGCACTCACGCAGGCCGGTTATGTCTACATTGGCATGGACCATTTCGCTTTGCCAGACGACGCCTTGGCCATTGCCAAAAGACAAGGCCGCTTGCATCGCAATTTTCAGGGCTACAGCACCCAGGCCGACTGCGATTTGATTGCATTGGGCGTGTCTTCAATTGGCCGAATTGGCTCGACCTACAGCCAAAACGCCAAGACCATGGAGGAATATTGCGACTGGCTTGACCGGGGCCATTTCCCAGTGGTGCGGGGGCTCAATTTGAGCCGAGACGACTTGATCCGTCGCACCGTCATCATGGCGTTGATGTGCCAAGGGCATTTGGAGTTTGAAACCATCAACACCTCTTGGTTGATCGACTTCAAAAGCCTCTTTGCACAAGAGTTGTCGCAGCTCGAAGAGATGCAGGCACAAGGCCTGGTGCAGCTCACCGATGCGGGCATCCACGTCACGGCGTTGGGCTGGTTTTTTGTCCGCGGTGTGGCGATGGTGTTCGATCGATATCTGCAAACCGACCGCAACCGCAGTCGTTTTTCTAAAATCATCTGATTTGGCTTTTGTCCCTTGATCGTGAAGTGTCCCTAAAACGGGTATCTCCGACCCAGGGGCTGACGACGATTCAGGCAACACACCATGCAAAGTTCTTTGGCCATCACGGCCTTGATGATGGGCATTTTGGGCGGGCCACATTGCATCGCGATGTGTGGCGCCGCCTGCGCCGGATTGGGCCAAGCCGCAGGAGAGCGGCGCGCCCAAGCTTTGCTCGCTTTTCAGTTTGGCCGTCTTGTTGGCTACGCCTTGTTGGGCGCAGTGGCGGCGGCCAGCGTTCAGGGCTTGGGCTGGCTGACCACACAGTCTGCAGCGTTGCGACCGGCTTGGACGCTGCTGCACCTTGCGGCGCTGGCTTTGGGCTTGTTGCTTTTGTTTCAAGCCCGTCAACCGGTTTGGCTCGACAGCGCGGCCCGCGGTTTGTGGGCCCGCATTCGCACATTCAACGCTCGCTGGGGGCGCGCTGCGCCTTGGGTGGTCGGAGGGCTATGGGCCCTGATGCCTTGTGGCTTGCTTTACTCGGCCTTGATGGTGGCCGCCTTGACCAGTCGCCCTTGGGATGGGGCCATGACCATGGCCTTATTTGCCTTGGGCAGCAGCATCAGTTTGTGGGCAGGGCCTTGGTTGTTCTTGCGCCTGCAAACTTTAGGAGATGGTTCTTGGGGCATGCGCCTCGCAGGCTTTGCCTTGGCAGCGGTGTCGGTGTGGGCCTTGTGGATGGGCTTGGTGCATGACCAAGCCCCGTGGTGTGTGACCCCCGCCGCTTAACTCGCGATGCCTTTGTACAACATATAGGCAGCCAGCAAATAAAGCACGCTGGCAAAGACGCGCTTGAGTTGTTTCACCGGCAGTTTGTGGGCCGTTGCGGCACCCAACGGGGCCATCAGCACACTGCAGGTGGCGATCACGGCCAATGCGGGCAACCAAAGGTAGCCAAAGCTGTAGGCGGGCAGGTTTTCAACGCCTTGCCCACTCGCCACATAGCCCGCCACGTTGGCCAGCGCGATGGGAAAACCCAAGGCGGCACTGGTCGCCACGGCATTGTGTATGGCCACGTTGCACCAAGTCATAAAGGGCACGCTGATAAAGCCGCCACCCGCACCGACCAAGCCCGACAACAAGCCAATCAGTCCGCCGGCTCCCAGCAAGCCGGTGAAACCGGGAACTTGCCGAGTCGGCGCTGGTTTTTTGTCTAAAAACATTTGCGTCGCGGAAAAACCGACAAACAGCGCGAAGAACAAGGCCAAATAAGTGCCCTTGGCAAAAGCAAAAATGGCCATGCTGCCAAACAAGCTGCCCATCACAATGCCCGGCGCCAAACCTTTCACCAAGTCCCAGCGAACGGCTTTTTTCTTGTGGTGTGCCCTGACACTGGAGACCGAGGTGAAGATGATGGTGGCCATGGAGGTGGCAATGGCCATCTTGACGGCCAAATCAGGACCGACGCCCCGAGCCCCGAGCAGGTAAGTCAAAAAGGGCACCATGATCATGCCGCCCCCAATGCCCAGCAGGCCGGCCAAAAAACCAGTGCACAGGCCTAAAACAGCCAACTCGGCCAACAACAAAGGTTCAATGATCATGAGGGGAAGGGGGACGGGTGAATGAGAAGGTGTCTGCGAGTGCCACCGGACCGGCATCCTGAACCGGGGTTCAGGTGGGCGAGGGCAGACTGGCGTTGGGTTCATCTGACGCGAGACGATCACGCTCACCAGCCGATGTACCAAGCCCGG
>JACCEE011521934.1_pt1 | contig 18927 bp, 20 predicted proteins | sample 7449931 | NCBI WGS metagenome assembly JACCEE01 (sample SAMN15323457, study PRJNA562643) | freshwater metagenome | isolation source: river surface water | place: USA:Blue River Watershed | collected 2017-08-19 | reverse complement strand
TCTCAACGATTTCAATCGCGCGATCTACTCCAGCGCAAAAACCTCTTGGCTGAGCAAGCAAAATTTCTTTGTCCATGCTTTCTCCCTCAATACCTTTCCCAACAATCGCACACCAGATAGGAAAAACAAGTCGCGATAATACTCATTAAATACGTCAGTGCAAAATCAATGACAGCGCTAGTGCGGTCACATCACACCAATAATACGCACCTCGAATTTTACGTGCTGACCGGCTAATGGGTGATTGAAATCAAACAGGGCATCGTGCTCGCCCATCTCACGCAACACACCTGCAAACCGTCCGCCACCTGGGGCCGCGAAATCAACCAAATCCCCGACGGCATAGTCCGCATCGGCATCGGAGTTTTCACGCAAAGTAGCTAGTGAAACCCTCTGCAATAACTCAGGATTGCGCGGACCAAACGCCTGCTCCGGCGATAGATCAAATATCCGGTGAGTGCCTTCAGCTAATCCCATCAGGCACTGCTCAAGAAAAGGGGCAAGCTGACCTAAGCCGATCTGCAGTGTTGCCGGATTTTCTTCAAACGTACTGACAATCGACTCACCCTGCTGAGAAGACAATCGGTAATGAAGCGTCAGGAAAGACCCTTCGGTAATCATAGGTTGTGGCGTAGTCGGCATAAAGGTACGTCTAAAACGAGTCTCGCGCTATTGTAAGCCAGCCAACGAGTCAGGATTTATAACGTCAGCGTTTTACTTCGCTAGGCTGTGGAGTTCCACGGTCGGGGCTGTCTCGGTTCATATCGCAATCACCACGATTTTTTCTGATAATGATTTTTAAGGGATAGAAAGCATGCGAATAAACGATTTACCTGTCGGTGAGCGGCCACGCGAACGCTTGTTGTCCCTGGGCGCTGAAGCACTCACCGATGTGGAACTGCTAGCCATCGTGCTACACACTGGCACAGCGGGTATGGGAGTAATCCAAATGGCTGAGTCGATCATCACTCAATTTGGCTCCCTCGGAAAGCTGATGACAGCACCCGCACGCGCTCTGAATGACATCAAGGGGCTGGGGCCAGCAAAGCGCTCACAAATGCTCGCCGTACTAGAACTAGGCAGGCGTTGCTTCGCAGGTGAGATGAAAGCTCAACCGGTTTTCAAATCACCCAAATCGTTAGAACAGTTTTTACAAAGGCAATTCGCCGGGCAGCAAAGCGAAAGTTTTATCGCCCTTTTTCTCGATGTAGAGCACCGCATGATTGCTTGCGAAACTTTATTCAAAGGCACGCTGACTCGCACCGCTGTTTATCCACGTGAGATCGTGCGCCGAGCCCTGGAACACAATGCGGCTGCCATCATCTTCGCCCACAACCACCCTACCGGCGCAGCCCAACCCAGCGCCATGGACAAAATGCTAACGTCTGAACTTAAGAAAGTGATGGATTGCGTAGAAATACCCATGCTAGATCACCTGATTGTTAGCGGCACTGCGGTGTGGTCCTTTCGAGCCAATGGATTGTGCTGAGCCCTTGATTTATCAGGATATTTTGTTTGGCACCGAACTTGGGAAGATATTGATAAGGCAAGATAAGTCAAAACTTACGCCCAACCTAGGTCAATTGTTAAATTATTTAACAGTACAAAGACACTATTTTAGTTCGCAAGTCATTGAAAAATCTAATTATTTTCAGTATACTCGCGTTCTTTTCCAATGTTGGATGTATAAAGGAGTCTGCCGTGGCACGTGAATGCCAAGTAACAGGGAAGAAGCCGATGGTCGGCAATAACGTTTCCCACGCAAATAACAAAACCAAGCGCCGCTTCCTGCCTAACTTGCAGAACCGCCGTTTCTGGGTTGAATCTGAAAACCGCTGGGTCCGCATGCGCGTATCGACTGCAGGTGTTCGCATTATTGACAAACTCGGCATCGATGCCGTGTTGGTAGATATGCGCGCCCGTGGCGAAAAGATCTAACGATTACATTTAAAGGACAACCACCATGGCTACTAAAGGCCGAGATAAGATCAAACTGGAGTCAAGTGCGGGTACTGGCCACTTCTACACGACTTCCAAAAACAAGCGCACCATGCCTGAAAAAATGGAGATCATGAAATTCGATCCCAAGGCACGTAAGCACGTGATGTACAAAGAAACGAAGATCAAATAAATCGTCGATTCGTTAAGTTAGTAATGTTCGTAAAAAAGCCCCGCAAGATTTGCGGGGCTTTTTTTTGCATGAAGCTTTTGTGCTTGACTCACTTGCTTAAGACTACCGCGACTCCCATCACTGGACAATCATTCAAGCCAGTCTACTATCAAGCATAGCTACGTAAGCGCAGCGAAAACTGCTCCAAAGAACGAATACCAGAAGCTTCAGCACGAGCACACCAATCACGTAACTGGGCGAGCAATTGGTCGCTACTCGAATGAGAACGCTCCCACAGTGCTGCCAATTCAGTTCTCATTTCGTGCATAGTCTTCAGGGCATCGCTGTACTTGAAGATTTCTGACAATTGCTGCTGCTGTGCCGCTTCCAGAGTAGCTGGCTCGCACTGCAGTAATTTTTTCGATGATTTCAACACGTCTTTCTCAAGTGCTGATTTGGCGCGTATGTTGGCAATCTCGTCGCCCCACACTTGTCGCAATGAAAGCGCATATTTCGCCATCACATCGTAGCGATTCGCAACGATGGACTGCAGCGTGTCAAGATCGGCTACTAATTTTTCGCGATCGAAACGCGGAGCAGGTGCGACTTTTTTCACTTTGGCTAGGCCAAAGAAAGAAAGAATAGTGATGTACATCCAGCCAATATCGAACTCATACCACTTCGATGACAGCTTGGCCGAGGTGCCGTAGGTGTGGTGGTTGTTATGCAGCTCTTCACCACCGATGATGATGCCCCAAGGAAGAATATTGGTTGACGCATCTTTGCAATCAAAATTGCGATAGCCCCAATAGTGACCAATGCCATTAATGATGCCCGCAGCTGTCACAGGAATCCACATCATCTGCACCGCCCAGACACATAAGCCAAGCACGCCAAACAACATAATATTAATGACCAACAGCATAGAAACACCCAAGGCCGAGTGTTTTGAATAGACATTGCGCTCGATCCAATCATCTGGCGTACCGTGACCATATTTTTCTATGGTTTCAGTATTGCGTGCCTCAATACGATACAGCTCTGCACCTTCGTAAACGACTTTATCGATGCCCCGTGTGACCGGGCTGTGCGGATCTTCTTCAGTTTCACATTTAGCGTGATGCTTACGGTGTATAGCAGCCCACTCTTTGGTGACCATGCCTGTGGTCATCCACAACCAAAAACGGAAAAAATGACTCGGTATCGCATGTAAATCCAAAGCACGGTGTGCTTGGCAACGATGCAGAAAAATAGTGACGCCCGCAATCGTGATATGCGTGACGATCAACGTGTAAATAAAAATTTGCCAGCCAGACGCGTTTGTCAGACCGTTCAAAAGGAAATCAAGGACAGGATCCAAGCCAGAGGTCAGGCTCATTTTTTCTCCAGAGAGTAGAACAAGGGCGAAGCAAAGTGGCATTCATCTCATGCGACTTACGATGCTTCAATAGTTGAATTGTACGTTGTTTTGGCCTAGCCGGGCTTCTTAAAAAGCAACTTAGTCGGATAAAGGCTTATGAATCAAAGGCTTGTCAGTTTGATCTGAAAATTGTGGTGTTTTTTCTAACACCACCGGAATACGTATGTTCAGCTCTCGTATTAGGGTCAGCAAACCGCTGTTAATCTCGGAAATTAAGCCCGTCGTGCCTAGCTCAGGATCGATAATCCAAAAACCCAATTCAAGCTCCAGACCCTCGGGTGCGAGTCGCTTCACTATCAGCTCAGGCGTTGGATCGGCTAAAACTCTGGAAATACCCAGCATCAAACTTTGGGATTGTTTTGCTAAATTAGTAATGTCTGTCGCATAAGCCACCGTCAGGCCAATGGATAGCCGAACACGACGGTCTGATAACGAAAAATTTTGAACCGGTAGAGACACCATCATTTCATTCGGTATGACTGTCTCTGATCCATCCGCCCCACGCAATATCGTGCAGCGCGCATTAATCTGCACGACTTCACCTTTGAATTTATCGACACTGATGACATCACCCAGTGAAAGACTGCGTTCGACCAAAATCACTATGCCCGACACATAACTACTCACCAATTTCTGCAAACCCAAACCGAGACCAACACCTAAAGCACCACCGAAAACGGACAACACCGTTAAATCAATACCGACTAGCGACAAGCTGGTTAGAACAGCCAACAGTAGAAAAAACGCCCGGCCCGCACGCGCCGCAACAACACGTAGCGACGAATGAAATGTCTCCAGTTGCATGAGCTTTTGCTCAAGCGCTGCTGAAGCCCACAGCGCCAACACCACGGTCACACCGACCGATAATAAGGCCTGAATAATGACCAGCAGTGATTCACGATGACGCCCGATGGGAATCATGGTCTCTTCAAGAATCAATACAAGCTCAGGCCACAAACCTGTCACGTAGAGCGCAAAACTAATCCAAACGATGGTTGCAAATGTTTGCTCGAAGGCTTGCATGAAACGACCTACACGACCCTCTCTGGCAAAAGCTTTGCGCAATAAAAAAAATACTGCCCGAATCAACGAGAATGAAAGCAACAAAGGCACTGCAACACGCAAAAGCCCAACGTGATGCCAGCTTTTCATTAAACCGATAGCCAGCTCTATCAAAATCACGGCAAACAAGGGTGTCAACACAGTTCGAAAACTATCGGCAGGCATAGTCAGTGCGTGTAAGCGCTCGGAGTCCAGCGAAAAACGTTTACTCCAACTGCGCGACAACACCCATCCTGCAAGCAGACAAAGAGCCAACACGAAAAGCTGCGACAAAAAATCCGGGCTCTCCAGATCTGCCAGTAAATCTAGCCATAAGTTATAGGCGGTGGAATAGTTCATTTTTTTTCACTCTCGGTATAAGGCCTTGCCTGTCGCCAGTGCCGTTCCCAATTTTTCGCGTAGCGCTCGGTTAGGCGAGGATTATCACGAAATATCAACAGATTTTCGGCATTCATATTCTGAGCACCCCACGTGAAATTGTAGCTTCCTGTAATCACCACGGGATGCCTTCCAACCGAATCAATTAACACCACTTTGTTATGCGCATGGCGGTAACGTGTTTCCAGCCATACAGGAATATTATGTTGCTCAAGAAGGTCTAACAATGAGCCTGCCGTGTCTTCATGTTGACGGCTATCTGCCATGACTCGCACATCCACACCACGCTGACGTGCATTTATCAGACCAAAAGCAATCGCACGACTCGTTAACAAATACGCTTGTACGAGTATCTGCGTTTTTGCAGCAGCAATTGCATCAATCAACAACGCCTGAGTGTCATCCCACGGCGAAAAAGCAACCTGTACCGTGCCCAGTGCTGGCAAAGTTTCGGGAATACTCTTGGCCTCTGTCGCATGACTCCATGCTGGAGAGCACAGCGACAGCCAAAGTAAACACAAGAATGTAAAAACGGTACGCAACGCTTAGCTTTTCCTTTCAATCACTGCCGCAAAAAATCCATCCGTATGATGGCGATGGGGTAGCAATTTAAGATAGTCATCCATAGCTAATGAAATTTTTTGCTCGGCTAGTACTTCGCTCATGGGACGCAATTCATACTCTGGGTGCGTACTCAGGAAGTCCGTAACAATGGATTCATTTTCTTCTTCCAGCAAGCTACACGTTGCGTACACCACACGCCCACCGGGCTTTACCAAACGCGCCGCACTCGCAAGAATCGACATCTGTAGTTGGCTCATTTGCGCAATATCACCCTCTGACTGTCGCCATTTCATATCGGGGTTGCGGCGCAAGGTTCCTAAACCACTGCAAGGTGCATCAATCAATACACGATCAAGCTTGCCCGACAGACGTTTTATCTTCGCGTCTTTCTCGTGCGCCATCAAGCCGGGATGAACATTCGATAAACCGCTGCGCGCCAGTCTGGGCTTTAATTTAGCCAAGCGCTTTTCTACAACATCAAATGCATATAAGCGTCCGGTGTTTCGCATCCAAGCTCCAAGAGCGAGTGTTTTACCGCCGGCACCAGCACAAAAATCAGCCACCATTTCGCCGCGTTTAGCTCCGACGATTTGCGCCAGTAACTGACTTCCTTCATCTTGCACTTCAACCCAACCATCTTTAAACAAAGGCATGTTTTGAAGTGCAGGTTTTTTTCTAATGCGTAAACCTAATGGAGAATACGGCGTAGGCTCACTCACAATACCTGCAGTCGTAAGCTCAGCCTGCACCGCTTCGAGCGATGATTTAATTGTATTAATCCGAAGATCAAGCGGAGCACTCTCATTTAACGCATCAACTAATTGAAATGCTTCTTCTTCACCTAACTGCGCGATCAATCGACTCATAATCCAATCGGGCATATTGGTTCTAAGTGCAACAGAAAAACTGTGACTATCCAACGCTAATACTTCGTTTAACCATGCAGTCTCTTGCTCTGTCAAACCCGCGATCGATTCCACTCCAACGGCATGAGCCAAACCCAACAAAGCAATACGGCGCATCTGCGAGCCCGAACCTGATTCAGCTAAATGAGTAAACAACGTTCGTTTACGCAATAATGCATACACCGCTTCAGCGACGACTCCACGTTCACGTCCACCCAACCTCGGGTGCTCACGAAAATAGCGCGAAAGCACCATATCCGCCGCCGCGGTAAAACGCAGAACATCGCGCAAGGCTTCTTCAGTACTTGCGATGATTGCAGGTGGCAATCTCATAATTTATTGCTTTCAGAAATGTGAGGCGTTCAACTGCCTAAAATGGAAGGCGAAATAATCGCCAAGATAGAATTCCGTACTAGGTACCTGCGGATCGCACGACCCGACCATCAACTAGCTTGAGCACACCAGACATCAGATCGCTCACAGCTTTAGGATAGATACGATGCTCATGCTCAAGCACACGCGCAGCTAGCGTGTCCTCAGTATCATCGTCGAGTACCGGCACGGCCACTTGCGCAATGATAGGACCATGATCGAGTTCGGTCGTCACAAAATGTACTGTTGCACCATGCACCTTGACGCCCGCATCGATCGCTTGCTGATGCGTGTGCAAGCCAGGAAAACTCGGTAACAGCGAAGGATGAATATTAATGAGTCGTCCAAAATATCGGTTTACGAATCCTGGCGTCAGGATCCGCATGAACCCGGCCAATACAATTAAGTCGGGAGAATATTGATCAATCAGTTCAGCCAATGCAGCATCGAATTGTTCGCGATCAGGGTAGTCACGATGATTGATTGCAGAAGTAGGGATACCTGCAGTGCGCGCCACATCCAAACCTGCTGCCGTCGGTTGATTGCTGATGACAGCCGCAATCTGCGCTGGCCAACGTTCGGCAGCTGCCACTTTCAGCATGGCTTGCATATTGCTGCCGCGTCCGGAAATTAAGATAACGATGCGCTTCATAGCGCGAATTTTAACAGCGCATTCTTCTTAACGAAGCAGAATAAGCGCACTGCGCCTAACTCTGAAAATAGGCTGAAATGAGAGATTGCTTATTGAAAAGAGAAAAACACCCGGAATGGGATTTTTTTCTCAGCCCAGAAATCAGCCGCATCACGAAACACATCCAACAAGTTTTCGCGGGCTTCTTTATCAAATTTCTGAGTACTTGGGAGCTGCTCCAAGACCACCAAAAAGCCAGTTTGATCACCCGCTTCATGTAACACCTTAGTCAGGCATTCAGTCAGCGCATCATAATTTTTGGCAAATTGCTTAGGCAGAAAAAACGATTCAGCAATAATGCCCAGCATTTGTTGACGTGTCTGCCCATGCGCGCAATGAGCATAAAGAAAATGCTGGCCGAGACGAACCGCCTCCTCCTGCAATTCGGTAACCCGAAAGGCGCGGATAGACTGCACCACATTCGTTGGAACGGCGCGAAGCAGACCACTGGCCGGAATAACTTCCTGGACCTCGTCCTCGCGCTGCAAAGGCGCGCTGAGCATGTAAATGTTCACGGTAATTTTTTAACATCAAAAAACGCACGCAATTTCAAAGTAATTGTGAATTTTGCAACGACTGCGTACGCACGTTAGTCCTGATTTGCTGTCGGCTGCCCCTATTAGGCTCTTGATCGCCAGCAACTCATGATGATACCCGTCCTTTGGTCTGGGCAAAACCCCTGAGCGACCTCAAGGGCATAAATACAGGTAGTTATTTGGCAATAAACATCAGAGAGGGGCTGATTTATTGTAATTTTTAGGAGGATTGCTGGGCGCCATCCCAATAAACTAGTGAATTGGTTGGGCTGATTCTCAAAGGCTGAGATTGTCAAATACAAATGGAATAAAGCAGAATCGAATTAAGCCTCAGATGGTTTAAAAAATTGCAACACTTCGTTTTTCCTTTTTAAGACATCAATTTGCCCCAATTCAATTAATGATCGGGTAAAGCTAGCCTCAAACAACAAATACGAAGCAAGTGCAGCACCGCGCTGCTCGGTCGCACCAATCGCTGATAGCAAAGTACGAATCGGCAGCGGCAAACTACCCACATGACGACTGGCAATCAAATCCAAGGGCTGGGACGGTGTTATGGCCAGCATTTCCACAGGATGCAAAGGAGTCAGCGCTCGCTGTTCAGGGGTTAACAATGCTAGCGTGCTGTTAATCCGGTTGAGCCTTTCAATGTCCGACGACAGCCCATCCAAAAAAATACTGGACATGGCATGACCAGCGATTTGTGCAAGGCTGGGGTAACCGGAAAACTGGCTGAACTCACGCTTCACACCGACGTTACCCGCACCAATCACCAGCACCTTGTTGGCACCCAGATGAATAGCCGGCGAAATAGGCGCCACATCGCGCATAGAGCCATCACCAAAATATTCACAGCGTTCATTGCAATACAAAGGTACCGCAGGAAAAATAAGAGGAATGGCTGATGAAGCCAGCAGATGATCAATACTGATTTGCTGCTGAACCGACATTCGCTGCGCCCGCTGCCATGGGGAAATCTCGACTGCCGACTGATAAAAAATGACATGCCGGCCAGCGGTATACGACGAGGCAGACACTGCCAATGCATCGATGGCTCCCCGCTCTAGAGCCGCATCCAAACGCGGCAAATCGATCATTTTGTTTAGCAAATCCGCCAGCGGGGAATTATCCAGTAGTGAATTCGGCGGTTGAGAGTGCCACTTGCGCAGCAACCATCCAAACGAAAGTAAAGAAAGCCAACGCGCCCCTGATCGAATCACGCCTATCGAATCGGCGCGATAAACCTGTTCAACATTCAGTCCACGCCACACATTCACTAAATGCGTAACGCTCTCTTCGAAATTATCTGAACGACTGGCAAAGGCTGTGGCATTGATCGCGCCTGCAGAGGTGCCACACACAATGGCAAAGGGATTGCGCTCGGCCGGCCAACCCGTTTCACTCAACAACGAAAAAATAGCTTGCAGAACGCCCACCTGGTAAGCAGCGCGCGCGCCACCACCTGCCAGAAACAAAGCTGTTTTTTGTGGCTCAGACATACCCTCAGAGTAACAGTACCCGACCCAGGCTAAAAGCCCTCTGCTCTACTATCGCAATGACGCAACATTGCACCACACCGCACCGCACCACACTGCGGCTGCCATAAAAAAAGCGTGTAGGAAGCTCGCTCCCTACACGCCTTGGTTGCATGTGAATGCAATTATTTTGGCTGCATGCGAATCGCACCATCGAGACGGATAGTTTCACCATTCATCATGGTGTTCTCGATAATGGTTTTGGCCAAATGCGCATATTCATGCGGCTTACCCAGACGTGGAGGAAACGGCACCATGCGCCCCAAAGCATCTTGCACGTCTTGTGGCATACCTAACAGCATTGGCGTTTCGAAAATACCCGGAGCAATCGTCATCACACGAATACCATTCCGCGACAAGTCACGCGCCATAGGTAATGTGAGGCCAACCACCGCTGCCTTCGACGCACCATACGCTGCTTGCCCGATCTGACCGTCATACGCCGCTACGGATGCCGTATTGATGATCACGCCGCGCTCTCCTCCAGCATTCGGCTCATGATTACTCATCGCCACAGCTGCCAAACGCGCCATGTTGAACGTACCAATCAAATTGATGTTTACTACGCGCTGAAAAACATCCAAAGGATGCGCACCATCTTTACCCACGGTCTTGACTGCTGGAGCCACACCCGCACAGTTAATCAAACCAACCAATGTGCCCATCGATTCAGCAGCGGCTACTACTGCCAGACCATCCGCTTCGGAGGTCACATCGCACTTCACAAATTTACCGTTGAGTTCAGCAGCGAGTTTTTCGCCAGCCTCAACTTGCACATCGGCGAGTACGACCTTGCCACCATTGTCAACAATCATGCGTGCGCTTGCAGCGCCCAGGCCAGATGCTCCGCCGGTAATGATGAAGACATTATTCTTAATTTCCATGCTCTCTCCAGATCGATAAATAACTCTATAGGCACTAACTCATATTGCGCAAAGCGCTGCCAAGCCGTAATGATAACCGCCAAAAGAAAAAGGCAGCCTAAGCTGCCTTTTTCAATGTAAAACAATCACATCATTAGCCAAAAATACCTTTGGCTGCCAACAGCGGCACGATTAGCAATGCCACAATGTTGATGATCTTAATCAGCGGATTAACCGCAGGACCCGCTGTATCTTTGTAGGGATCGCCAACGGTGTCGCCAGTAACAGCCGCTTTATGCGCCTCGCTACCTTTGCCGCCGTGATGACCATCTTCGATATATTTCTTAGCGTTGTCCCAAGCACCGCCACCGGTACACATAGAAATAGCGACGAACAAACCTGTCACGATGGTACCCATCAACAAACCACCCAATGCCTTCGGTCCAAGAACCAAACCAACCACGATAGGCACAACAACAGGCAGCAATGAAGGAATCATCATTTCTTTGATCGCTGATGCAGTCAACATATCAACAGCTTTGCCGTATTCAGGCTTGCCCGTACCTTCCATGATGCCCGGAATTTCACGGAATTGTCGACGCACTTCCTCGACCACCGAACCTGCCGCACGACCCACCGCTTCCATCGCCATAGCGCCAAACAGATAAGGAATCAAACCACCGATGAACAAGCCGACGATCACCATAGGATCGGAGAGATCAAACGCGATTTCAATACCACGCGCATGCAATGCATGGGTGTAGTCAGCAAAGAGAACCAACGCTGCCAAACCTGCAGATCCAATCGCATACCCTTTGGTCACGGCCTTGGTCGTATTACCAACAGCATCCAAAGGATCGGTAATGTCACGAACGCTATCTGGCAGTTCAGCCATTTCTGCAATACCACCGGCATTGTCAGTAATTGGTCCATAAGCGTCGAGCGCAACGATGATGCCAGCCATCGACAACATCGACGTTGCAGCGACTGCAATACCGAACAAACCCGCTAATGAAAACGATGCAAGGATACCTGCGCAAACAAACAGAACAGGCCACGCTGTCGATTTCATCGAGATGCCGATACCCGCAATAATGTTTGTCGCATGACCCGTAGTCGATGCTTGAGCGATGTGTTTAACGGGCGCGAAATCGGTACCTGTGTAGTACTCAGTTACCCACACCATCGCTGCAGTCAACACCAATCCCACTGCACATGATCCAAACAATTGCATCGCGGTCACCACACGATCACCCACCATCGTGATTGGCTCAGGGAATACCATGGTCGTCACGAAATAGAATGCAATCAGTGACAACACGCCGGCAACAATCAATCCACGATACAACGCAGGCATTACGTTTTTCATGTCAGGGCTGGCTTTAACAAACATCACACCGATAATCGAAGCAATGATCGATACACCGCCAAGGATCAACGGATAAATCACCGCTGCACCGGGAGCGGATGCCACCATTAACGCACCCAATGCCATCGTCGCGATCAATGTCACCGCGTAGGTCTCGAACAAATCGGCAGCCATACCAGCGCAATCGCCAACGTTGTCACCTACGTTATCTGCAATAACGGCTGGATTACGTGGGTCATCCTCGGGAATCCCAGCTTCTACCTTACCGACCAAATCAGCACCGACGTCTGCACCCTTGGTGAAGATGCCGCCGCCGAGTCGAGCGAAGATAGAAATCAACGATGATCCAAAAGCCAGTCCCAGCAAAGGCTTAAGCGTTGCTGAATCAGGATGCTCTAAACCACCGATGAAGTAGTAAAACAGCGAGACACCCAACAGACCCAGACCCACCACCAGCATGCCGGTAATAGCACCGCCACGGAAGGCTACGTCCAACGCCGGGCCAATGCCGTGAGTGGCCGCCTGAGCCGTACGCACATTGGCACGTACCGAGACGTTCATACCGATGAAGCCGCAGGCACCCGACAACACCGCACCGACAACAAAACCCAGCGCCGTTTTAAGGTCAAGAAAAACGCCTATCAGCACTGCTAGCACAACACCAACGATGGCAATCGTTCGGTATTGACGTGCAAGATAAGCCGCAGCACCTGCTTGAATCGCCGCAGCGATTTCTTGCATACGTGCATTACCCGCATCCTGACTCAGGATCCAGCTACGGGAAACCAAACCGTAGATAACGGCGATGAGGCCGCATATCACAGCAAACCACAGTCCTTGTGATGCCATATCTCTCCTCCAATTGTTCGCAACAAAATTAACTTCATTTGCAGCCCAACCTGTACCGGCCAGTACTGCGATCGATGTACAACTGCTACTTACAACCTTTGAAACTGAATCAGCAAAACAACCACCAACGATGACTAACTTTCGCTCATGAAAAAAGCGGACCGAAGTCCGCTTTCATTAACATCTCTTTTACTTCTCCAGCGCGGCAAACGCGCGATCGCGAATTTCATCGACCGGACCTACGCCGGCGATCTTGCGATACTTAGGCGCTCCGGATTTTCCTGATTGCGCCCAATCGTTGTAATAACCTACCAATACTTTGGTTTGTTCGTGATAGACCGACAAACGTTTTTTTACGGTCTCTTCACGATCATCATCGCGCTGAATCAACTCTTCACCAGTCTGATCATCTTTACCAGCAACCTTAGGCGGATTGAATTTCACATGATAAGTACGACCGGAGGCAGGATGAACACGCCGTCCACTCATACGCTCAATAATCGCTTCATCTGGAACATCAATCTCGAGCACATAATCAATCGCGACACCCGCGTCTTTCATTGCATCAGCTTGCGGAATCGTGCGCGGAAATCCATCGAATAAATAGCCGTTGGCACAATCAGCTTGTTTAAGGCGATCTTTGACCAAGCCAATAATAATTTCATCAGATACCAATCCACCCGCATCCATTACCTTTTTTGCGGCCAGGCCCAGTGGCGTACCTTCTTTGACAGCCGCGCGCAACATATCGCCCGTGGAGATCTGTGGAATATTGAAACGTTCTTTTATGTACGCAGCCTGTGTGCCTTTTCCAGCACCGGGCGCTCCAAGCAAAATCAACCGCATTACTAATTCCTTACGTTTTTTATAAAACCGGCAACCACGCAGCTACTGCCAGCAACCGGTGTGTCTCCCGAATAGTCCGCACGAAAGTTACCACAGAATCCATCAATGTCGGGGGTTTGCCCCCGCCAGAGTCTTGCTCAAACGGCAAAATACCGGCGCACTCGCTCAAGATCTTCAGGTGTATCAACGCCTGCTTGCGGGACGTGCGATGTTCGTCGCACTGCAATATGAAAACCATTCCAGAGCACCCTAAGTTGTTCGAGTGCCTCGATATCTTCGAGTGGTGACTTAGGCAATGATGAATAGCGACCGAGGAAATCGCGTCGATACGCATATAAACCGATATGTCTGAGTGGCTCGTAACCTGCGGGTAGATCTTTTATATCGCTCACCGCAAAAGCATCGCGATGCCAGGGAATAGGTGCACGAGAAAACAGCAAAGCATGTCCAGAGCTATCGAGCACAACTTTCACGACATTCGGATTAAATACATCAGCGATCTGATCAATCGGATGCGCTGCGGTTGCCATCGGAACCTGTTCAGTTATCAGCGAGGCGCACTCATTGATTAATTCAGGATCAATCAATGGCTCATCACCTTGCACATTCACAATCACCTGATCATCTGCTAAACCTAGCGCAGTCGCGACCTCGGCAATCCTATCGGTGCCCGATGGATGATCGGCGCGCGTCATGTGTACGGCTATGTCATGCGACTTGCACGCTGCAAAAATATCTGCATGATCGGTGGCCACCACAATGCGCGACGCACGCGACATTGCAGCGCGCTCAGCCACACGTACGATCATGGGTTTACCACCTAAATCGGCGAGTGGTTTATCCGGCAAGCGTGTTGATGCCATGCGGGCCGGAATAATAATTGTGAAGCTCATGAAAAATGGCGTTAGAAATGCAAAGCTATTTAACTGAATCGCTCTGCTGCGAGCTAGCTGCGTTCATATCGCGCGCTTGTTCTGCCCACATAATAGGAATGCCATCGCGGATCGGAAACGCCAGATGATCGGGATTACAGATGAGTTCTTGTGCTTGCTTGTCGAACTTCAATGGCCCTTTGCACAGAGGGCAGACAAGAATATCAAGCAGTCGGGTATCCACGCAATTTCTCCACAAGATGTTCAGAAAACGGACCTGCAATGGCTGCTTCAACAGGTACTACCCACAGTCTGGGATCATCCGCCAAGCCATTTCGCCTACTACATTTTACTGCATCCTTTTCAGTGATCAGAATGATGTCTGCCTGTAATGACACAAATGGATTAGTGGCGTAATCAAAATGATCGGGCAAAGCGATCTGTTCTTGTACGTTCACGCCACACTGTTTGAGCATCGTAAAGAAACGCTCGGGATGCCCAATACCTGCAGCAGCCGCAATCGATACATTGTCTGGAATTTCTTTGAGCGCTTTGGTCTGCGCTCGGTTAATTAACTGCTCAGCATGCTGACCGACGAGCTGCATGGAAAATGAATTTTCTCCCACAGACGCTAATCCATTCAACACGCGAAAATCAAATCGCCGCGATGCCGGCTCGCGCAATGGCCCTGCAGGTAACAACCAGCCATTACCGATGCCGCGTTCGTCAAATAAAAGAATTTCGATATCGCGACCTAGAGCGTAATGTTGTAGACCATCGTCAGAAATAATCACATTCACTTCCGGATGTGCATTCAATAAAGCGTTCGCCGCGCTAACTCTATTGCGCCCCACGACTAACGGCACACCCGCTCTTTGTAGGATAAGCAAAGGTTCATCACCAATATCATCCGGCGACATCTGCGCGTTGATTTCTACCACTCGGTTAGCATCACCACCATAACCACGCGAAATCACACCGGGTACAAATCCTTGATCGCGTAAACACCGGCTTAACCAAATCACCAAAGGAGTTTTGCCGGTCCCACCGACATAAATATTACCGACCACAATCACTGGGACAGGTAAATGCGTTTGCTCAAGCGCGCCCACCGCAAACAACCAACGACGGATCGCAGTAAGTAATCCAAATAGCAAAGAAATCGGCCACAACAACCACGCCATGAGACAGCGACTAAGCCAAGCGCGAGTTAGGAATATTTCAATCGACGATCGCTGCGTCATGCTATGCCTGAGTAGGCTTAAGAAAATAGATGAACATCCGACGATTAGCTAGCGCGCCGCGCCCGACTGAGCAGCGAATACCAATTTAGGTAATCCCGCAATGCGCGCCGCTTCCATCAGCTGCACGACCGACTGATGACTGGCCATCGCATCCGCATGAATCTCCACCGTCATCTCAGCATTTCCGTGGGCTGCCTCACGCAACACTGTGGCCAGCGATGCTGGATCAGTAGCCGCTACGCGCTGCTGTTGAATAGCGTAATGACCTTGCGCATCAACTGCGACCGTAATCGATTTGGGTAATGGGCTTGAATCCGCCTCAGCCGACGGAAGACTCACGTTAAGACTAGTGAATTTACTGAATGTCGTACTCACCATCAGAAAAATCAAAATCACCAACAACACATCGATGAAGGCAATTAGATTAATCTCAGGCGGTGCGCGCCGCTGGCCTTTTCGAAAATTCATCTCAGTCTCGCTGACCGGTAACAGTATCAACAAAGCGCACAGCTTGCTGCTCCATGTCGATCACAAAACCATCGACTAAGGCATGAAAGTGCCGATGAAAAACCAGCGATGGCATGGCCACAGCCAACCCAAAACCCGTGTTATACAGCGCTACCGAAATACCGTGGGCCACTTGCAGTGGATCGGCACCGACACCACCCGTGGCTCCGAATAATTCGATCATGCCGATCACGGTGCCGAACAAGCCCATCAAGGGCGCTAACGTGGCAATCGTTCCTAAGGTCGTTAAATAACGCTCGAGCTGGTGTGCGGCTGCACGACCGGCTTCTTCAATCGCTTCTTTCATCACCTCGCGCGACGCTTCGCGGTTGCGCATACCCGCGGCCAGAACACGACCCAAGGGCGAATTACTTTCTAAGCGCTCCACCACTTCCGCATCAACACTGCCCGAGCGAGTTACTGCAATCACCTCAGGCAGTAAGTTAGGTGGAAGAATTCTAGCGGCGCGTAGATAAAGCAGTCGCTCAATAATCACGGTAACGGATATGACCGACGCGATAAGCAAAAACCAAATCGGCCAACCGGCTGCTTGAATGATCGCAAACAAATGCGTTCTCCTGCACAAAGGAAAGAATGGAGGCGACTGTAACCGCATTGCTAACCCGCAGCAAGCTATGGCGGGCGCTCAGTGCCAATACAGTTGGGTCGAATCGTCGAAAAAAGCAATTACTTACTTTCTTATATCTTAATTGATTATATAGCTTGCCTTAAACTAGTTATACACAGAACGTGTGGGCAAGTCTGTGAATAAGCTTGCTTGGTTTTAGCAAAGTCACTGATTCAACGACAAAAAATCACGCCGCTCACACTTCGCCCGTTAACTAGGCACGAGGTCATAGCTCACGAGCTCATGAGTGCGATAATCACGCTGAGCAGCGACAATACGCACTCATCTTCTACTGCGACCGCATACATGTTCACTGAAAGCCAACCCAGCGATAGCGGCAACTCCGAGATTCTGACCGTCAGTCAGCTGAATCAAGCCGTCGGTCGTTTGTTGGAGCGTAGCTTTCCACTTACCTGGATCAGCGGCGAAATTTCAAACTTCACCCGCGCCGCTTCTGGCCATTGGTATTTCACACTGAAGGATGCATCGGCCCAAGTGCGGGCGGTAATGTTTCGTGGGCGAGCGCAGTTTGTTGATTTTGCTCCACGAGAAGGTGACAAGATTGAAGTGCGCGCCGTAGTTAGCTTGTATGCCGCACGCGGAGATTTTCAGCTGAATGTCGAAGCCATGCGTAAAGCAGGTGTTGGCAATCTGTATGAAGCCTTTTTGAAATTAAAGGCCAAACTAACCGACGAAGGTTTATTCGATACGGATCGTAAACGCGAGCTACCGGTTTTTCCGCGTCAGATCGGTATCGTAACCAGTCCGCAAGCAGCGGCCTTACGCGACGTCATCACCACACTGCGCCGCCGTGCGCCGCATATCCCCATCATTCTGTATCCCACTGCTGTACAAGGCGAAGGATCGGCAGAAAAAATTGCTGCGGCTATTAACACCGCATCTGATCGAGCTGAATGCGATGTGCTGATTGTTTGTCGTGGCGGCGGTAGCCTTGAAGATCTTTGGTCATTCAATGATGAGCGCGTCGCTCGTGCGATTGCTAACTCAACTATTCCGGTGGTTTCCGGTGTGGGGCATGAAACCGATTTCACCATCGCCGACTTTGTGGCTGATCTTCGTGCACCAACACCAACGGCTGCTGCAGAAATGGCCGCTATTCCCACTGAGGATTGGCTGGCCGAGCTGCACCAGCACGCGCTGGACTTAACCGATGGATTGCGACGAGTGCTGGACGATCATTCGCAAACACTGGACTGGATGGCTCACCGATTACTCAGCCCCAGCATGGCGATTGACCATCAAAAGCTGCGGCTATCAAGTTTGCTAAACCGCTTACGCCATGGCGCCACCACACCCATTACCGGTGCACGCTTTCGCATCGAACAAGCACGCAACCGCTTGCAACATGCTTTGCCAGATACCCGCATGCCTCGCGCACGCTTAAGCGCTAAAACGGCGCAACTGCAGACGGCATTTAATTCACGACTCACCGGCTGGCAACACGCCCTTGAATCCGCCAACGATCAACTTGAACTGCTGGCGCCTCAGCGCACGCTGGAGCGCGGTTATGCGATCTTGGCTGATGAATCGGGTCGAGTACTGCGCCAACCTTCCGAAATACAACCACCACAACGGCTCAAACTCACGCTGGCCGGAGGCAGCACCTTGGTGGACATCGCGGCGCGACCCTCCCCTAAAGATTGAGCAGAATCGCGGGATTTTCAGTCCATTCCATGAGAAATTGCCGCTTAGGCTATACTTCGCGCGGATTTACAAGGGCTTCAAATGGATTGAAACCCGTATAAAAATTGACATGTGAAATTTTTGGGAGGTAGTGATGGCTGCAATTCTGCAATCTTTAGGACGAACGATCATCGCCGGGATCGTGATTTTGATCCTTCTGATCTTGATCGCTAGCAGCGTGGCCGGTGCCGGTCCGCAAATGGGTCATGCTTGGGGCGCGTTCTTCATGCGCTGGTTACACGTAGTGTCGGGCATCATGTGGATTGGCCTGCTCTGGTACTTCAATTTTGTACAAATTCCATCGATGCCTAAAATCCCAGACGAGCAAAAGCCTGCGATTGGTAAAGTGATTGCACCAACGGCGCTGTTCTGGTTCCGCTATGCAGCGTTGGCGACTGTTGTCACTGGGTTGTTAGTTGCGTGGATGAATGGCTATTTGGCCGATGCACTGGGCCGGCGCCAGCCAGTACAC
>JACCEE011474371.1_pt1 | contig 18929 bp, 12 predicted proteins | sample 7449931 | NCBI WGS metagenome assembly JACCEE01 (sample SAMN15323457, study PRJNA562643) | freshwater metagenome | isolation source: river surface water | place: USA:Blue River Watershed | collected 2017-08-19 | reverse complement strand
GCTGATATTAATGCGATTCAAATTCTCGCTTGTGGTACTAGCTATTACTCAGGTATGACAGCTAAATACTGGCTTGAGGCAATATCAGGTTTACCTACGCAAGTTGAAATCGCCAGCGAATATCGCTACCGTGAACCTGCTGTTAATCCAAATGCACTCGTTGTTGTGATCTCTCAGTCAGGCGAAACCGCTGATACCCTGGCCGCTTTGAAATACGCCAAAGAACTCGGGCATCGTTACTCACTGTCCATCTGTAATGTCGCTACCTCAGCGATGGTGCGTGAAACTACTTTGTCATATCTGACACGAGCAGGGGTTGAAATCGGCGTAGCATCTACCAAAGCTTTCACCACGCAATTGGTAGCCTTATTTTTGCTGACACTCACGCTAGCAAAACTCAAAGGCCGCTTGGATGCTACAGCCGAAGCAGCACATTTGAAAAATCTGCGTCATCTTCCAGCAGCACTGACTGCCGTGTTGGCGCTCGAACCGCAAATCATTGCTTGGGCCGATGCTTTCGCTCGCAAAGAGAATGCGTTATTTCTGGGTCGCGGTCTGCATTATCCGATTGCGTTGGAAGGCGCTCTCAAACTGAAAGAGATTTCATATATTCACGCTGAGGCCTACCCTGCCGGCGAACTCAAGCATGGCCCATTAGCACTCGTAACTGAAGATATGCCGGTGGTCACCGTAGCGCCAAATGATGCGCTGATAGAAAAACTCAAATCAAATATGCAAGAAGTTCGCGCCCGCGGCGGACAGCTGTATGTATTTGCCGATGCCGATTCGCGCATTGCACCTAGCGACGGCATACACGTCATACGTCTACCGGAACATTACGGCTTACTTTCACCCATCCTGCACGTTGTACCGCTGCAGTTACTGGCTTACCACACGGCCTTAGCTAAAGGTACCGATGTCGACAAACCTCGCAATCTGGCGAAATCAGTGACCGTCGAATAAGTCGACAAAGTCGCACCAAAATAAATCGTTTTTCTTTTCCTTAAGCGCAAGCTTGATGCAGCGCTCTGCGATGGTGCGCACTTTAAAAGTGCTTAACTTTGTTACGCCGATATTCGAACTAATTAATCATCGCGACAATCAAATTTTTTCAAAAAAATTTTCTTACTCAGCGACTTTTTTCATTTTGATGTTACGAACTGGTCTGAGCAGCTTACTGCTAATCAATAACTTTTGATTGTTAAAGCACTCAACCAATTAACTCATCGAATGGAAAACACATCATGCCACGCATAGATAAAAGTATATCTACTAAAAGCAGCTCAGAAATAATCAGTAGCGCAGAGTCTGAATCTGAATCGTCTAGCATTTCTGAAAGTAGTGACGGCTCTGGTGATGAAGGCATTACGATCCCAGGAAGTAATGCGGCCGCAACTAGTGTTACCACTCCAATTGGAGCCACGCTTCCCGCTCATTTATCACCACTAAAAATAATCGTTGGTACTTTTTGCGCACTTACTGCTTTAAGCGGCGGCGTTATGTGTATGTATGCTAGCACCCATCAGGACCAAAATGGATCAATTAAAACAGACTTAGAGCGAGCACTGCTTGGTGTTGGTTTACCCATGACGTTGATCGGTTCTACTTTGGCGATTGGGAGTTGTTTTTACAACCCTGAGACACCTAGCTAATTACATTTGATTTTTCAGCATTACAAAAGGCAAGTGCTTCGCATAGATTGCACTTGCCTTTTTTAAAATCTCGACCTCATCCATGACACCCTTATTTACCGATGCCTGTTACGCCGTGGCTCGCTTGCCCGATCCCCAAATCCGCGATCAGGCGCAACTAGCTGTTAGCCAATTAAAAAAGCTACCTGATTATTTGTCTGAATATAAATTACAGATAGAACAAAACCAAACTCTCGCCGCTTGCCTAGCTATCTCAACGACTGAGTTAGAAAGTGCTTACGAGCAGTCGTGGGTACTATTTCGTCAACGAGAGTTTTTATCTGCATTGCCATTAGCTCTGTACTGCTCGACGTTTCAATCTACTGAGGCGCGCTACGCATTCCTTACTGCATCATGTCTGCAGCGACTACAGCGACCTGAAGAAGCATCAAAACTTTACAAAACCGTGCTTCAGCTCGATGAAACGAATATCGCTGCAGCCTATCGCTTGGGAGAGTGCTTGCTTGAGCTTGGAGATAAAGAAGACGCTGCACATTTGTTTGAATGGACTTTAACGCTCTCACGCGGCAATTTCGAACACCGCCAATTTCAAGATTGGGCAATGCAACGCTTAACAAGCATTCACTAATTAAAAACCAGTGGCGCAAAGCTTTGCGTCGCTGGTTAATATAAATCACTATCCTTTTTCGTTGCTTGTTTCTGTTGCTTCTGTCGTTTCGTTCGACACGCTAGCAATATTCAGCCCTGAGTTTGGTAATAGCACCGGTGTTTGCGATGTTGCTGAGGATGTCGCCGAAGTTGAACTCGAAGTACTATTAATTATCGATTCCTGAATATGGCTTGTATCAGTTGGAACCATGGCGCTACCTGAAAATACTTCCTTTAAAAAATTCTTATCAAAATTCTTGGTCACCCGAGTTGCTCTGCGAACGGCATTGTTATGTATCTCGAGATCTTCAGTCTCTTTCAGTTTTTCAATAAATTCATCAATTGTTTCCAGTGACGTGCCATTGTCTAACACTGCATTTGCTTTGTAAGACATCGCCATTTTTTTTAGGTACTCCACGATTTGATTGTCATTGATCTCTTGATGAGACATCATAAATTCTTTATACCCATTATCTATAAGCCTTAAAAGTGCTTCTGGAAGATGTTTCATTGAATAAAGCTCTTTAATTTTATTCAGTTTGTCTTTTGCTGCTTTTTCTCTAAATTTATATTTTGAAATTTCTTCCATGGCATCGGATGTTTTGAAACCTTCACTGACGGCTCTGTCGTGACGCCTACTTGACTTTAGTCTCATCTCAGAAAATCGCGCCTTAGCTCTTTGTAAATCCGCTTCTTTTTTTTCACGTTCCTCTTCCTTAATTTTTTTAATAGCAGGGGCTTTTAAATTTTCGGGTGCTTTTGAAAACGATACATCAAAGAAATCTTCCGAAAAAGCGGTGATAGCCTCCTGCAATGAATCAAGTATGGCGCTTTGAAGCCAAATTTCTAGTTGTGTTGCAGAGCTTGAAAGTTTAGAGATGATCAATGGCTGCAGCAAACGAATGACTAGCAGATTGCTAATAAAGGAGAACCGTGCCTTATCGATGTCATCCATCGATAATTTTGATGTGGCACTTAAATCGATTAATTTTTTGAAAAAAGCATGGTCGGAAGTCAAAAGAAAATTAATAATTTCTTTCGGCAGAGGGAAATTTTTAACATATTTATTTTTTCCAAAAAAAGCTTCAGCAATACGATCTGAAAAAGGCTTTAACATCGATTTTGCAGCCGCAATTTTATTCGGATCGACCTCGCCAAATTCATATAATCTTAAGGAATCTTTTTCTTTAATTTCGGCATATATTTTTTCAAATTCTTTCCAAGGATTTCCTGATTTTATATCCTCCGCAAATAAGCTCTGAATCAACTTTTCTGATTTCAAAAATTTCTCAGATTTTTTTTCCACATAAGGCATGAGTATTTGAGGCAGGTGTAATACCAAGATTGCACAGTCTTGTCTTCCTACCGTTGTTACTGTTTTTTTAGTAATGGGAGTTGAAGTGACCTGTTTGACCAAAATATCTACTAAATCTTTGGTTGTTTGCAATGGGTCTAGCTTCTGTGATGTTTCGGATCTTGGAAAGGCAATGTTGGCTCGCTTGACCACGATAAATTGCTCCTGAATAGGAGGAATTGGATATGTATTATTTGGCTCATTCGATGATTCTGTTTTTTTTATAACTTGTGATGACGATGAATTTGATCTTTCAACTTTTTTATCATCATCACCCGAAATACAATTCTGTACAGTCTGATCTGACCATTCTTCTGCAAAGTTTTTTTTAATTTCTTCAATATCGATAAAATCTTCTTTTTTTTCTGGCGACTGTTTTTTTTCTTCAGGATTTCGCTTAGGCGATTTCAATGCGCGCGGAGAAATAGGGATTTTCATAGCCGGCGGGCTATGTATTTTTAGTTTCGGAATGTTGATAGGTGCTTTTTGTTGAACATTCTTTTCTGGCGTGGCACCTGTCTTTGAGTCTGAAGTTATCGCTGAACCCGAAGTATCTTTATCTTGTTGGCTTGATTTTGAATCAATCCTCTCATCAGCCTCGTTCGGAAATTCGGGGTTAGGTTTGAGATTAAAAGAAAGTGACATACATTTCCCAAGGTGAGAGTTAGCAAAAGTTTTCTTACCATCCACATACTTTTAAGATAATTGATCGTTAAAGTATGTTTTCTGGGATGCTTGGTAACTGATGAACGTCTGCAGTTCCACACTTGGGCGATGCGATGCCTAGCGAATTCGCTAATCAAAAAAAGTAGTCATACAATGAAACAGCAATGAAGCTGATTAAGTAGGGTCGGCCTTCTTTAACAAAAATCCTATGCGCGGAAAATGAATATGAACCTGACCCAACTGCGCATCTTCGCGACTTAACGTGTAACGAGTACGAGTTGCAGCAACTAAACGTCCCACCGTGGGTTCCAGACCAAAACTTTCTGCCGTAATCACGACATTCGAGCCCAATGCAATGCCGTGATCATCTTGATGAATTTCGTCACCCAGTATCATTGGCGATGAATCACGCGCAATCGCTAGTGCAGCCTCTGCTGTCATCTGCGTAGCCGCTCCATGTCCAATACTAGCCATACGATCCATCCAAGCTAAAACCGCAGGTACGGATTCCAAAATGCTCGCCACTGGGGGCACCTGATGGCGCGTAAACCATAGCGCGTGATAGACCGAAAAATCTGCCACTGATGGATGATCACCTAAGAGCCACGAGTGATGCTCAAGCATATGTGAAATTCGGCGCAGATAACTACGATAGGTAGCAGTAGCGTCAGCTGGTGGCATACGTGGTGCATTGTTTCTCATAGCTGCTCGATCGGCGGCAAAGTGTTTCAGCTTATCGGCATCGGGGAACATGAAAGTCGCTCCTGCAGGCTGAAAGTTGTACGCCATCGCGACCTGAAATAAGGTGCTATCTGCCCACTGCGCCACCGTACGTGCCAAGCCCTTTTGAGCTTCAGGATAAAGCGTCGGTGATGGCTGTCTGTGTTCAAGCACATCGCAGATCAACGCCGTATCGCAATAGATATCTGCGCCGATTTGTAATACCGGTATGCGGCGATAACCACCCGTTAGCGCAACCAAATTTGGCTTGGGCATGATCATCGGCGCCAGCACCGATTGCCATGATATTTTTTTGTAGCCGAATATGAGTCGCATTTTTTCTGCGAATGGCGATTGCGGGTAATGGTGCAGAATTAAATCCGACATCAGGGCTCCAATAAAGTTAGGTAATAACTCCATCCTACCCGAGCATCAGCCACCTCTGTCATAGCTTGCTTTTATGCTAAATCGAAGCAGAGGCTAGACTGAGATTGACCAGGTTTCAGGCTATACTCGAGACTATTGACGTTAACGTAAGCGTCAACCTAGCCGCAACCGCACGGCGCCTATTCCGGAGAACTCCATGACCGATTTATCGGTGTCACAAAAACTGACTTCCTACACACCCGCCAACAAAGTGCGCTTCGTCACAGCCGCCTCACTGTTCGACGGTCACGATGCCTCGATCAACATCATGCGACGCATACTGATGTCGCAAGGCGCGGAAGTCATTCATTTGGGTCATAACCGATCAGTCGATGAAATCGTTACCGCTGCGCTGCAAGAAGATGCGCAAGGTATTGCGATATCGAGTTATCAGGGTGGTCATGTTGAGTACTTCAAGTACATGATCGATTTGCTGAAACAACGTGGTGGCGCTCACATCAAAGTGTACGGTGGTGGTGGTGGCGTTATCGTTCCTTCAGAAATCAACGATCTGCACGACTACGGCGTGGCACGCATTTTTAGTCCAGAAGATGGTCAGCGTATGGGCTTAGCCGGCATGATCAGTTTCATGATCCAGGCGTGCGATACCGATTTATCTGTCCATGCGCCTAAGACACTGGCCGCACTAACGCAAGGTGAAATGAGTCAACGTCAGCGCCCGCTAGCGCAACTCATCACCGCTTTAGAAAATGACAAAGTTTCCGCTGAATTAAAAAAATCTTTGCATGACGCAGCAGCACTCTGCAAAGTGCCTACGCTAGGTATTACTGGTACTGGTGGCGCTGGAAAATCATCATTGACTGATGAATTAATTCGCCGCATACGCATCGATCAAAGCGATGCATTAAACATTGCTGTGATTTCTATTGATCCATCACGTCGCAAATCGGGGGGCGCCTTGCTTGGCGATCGTATTCGTATGAATGCGATTAATCCGTGGGGTGGAAAAGAACGCGTCTTTATGCGTTCACTCGCTACACGTGAAGCAGGATCAGAAATTTCTCAGGCACTGCCCGATGTGATTGCAGCGTGTCGGGTTGCCGGTTTTGATTTAATCATCGTAGAAACCTCTGGCATAGGCCAGGGTGATGCCGCGATTGTTCCGCATGTGGATTGCAGCTTGTATGTGATGACACCTGAATTTGGTGCCGCATCACAATTAGAAAAAATCGATATGCTCGATTTTGCAGATTTTGTCGCCATCAATAAATTTGATCGTAAAGGCTCGCAAGATGCCTTGCGTGATGTAGCAAAACAAGTTCAGCGTAATCGTGAACAGTGGGATAAATCAACCGAAGAAATGCCCGTCTTTGGTACGCAAGCATCGCGCTTTAATGATGATGGCGTCACCGCGCTGTATCAAGGCGTGTTGCCGCGATTAACTGAGCTCGGTTTAAAAACAGCAGCCAGCAAACTTACACCGGTCAGTGTGCGTTTTTCATCAGGTCGTAATGCTATCGTGCCACCGGCACGCAGCCGTTATCTGGCTGAAATTGCTGACTCGGTGCGTGGCTATCATCGTCGCGTAGAAAAAAATGCACTTACTGCACGCGAACGCCAGCAACTGACCGAAGCTAAACGCATGATGCAAGCTGCCGGCAAAACCATTGATGCCGATGAACTCATTACTCTGCGTGAGAATGCTCTTGATGCTGAGGCCAAGCAATTGCTGTCGCAATGGCCTAGCGTACAAGCTACCTACTCTGGCGAAGCGCATGTCACAAAAGTGCGCGATAGAGAAATTCGTACACAGCTAGACTGGAAAACTCTCTCAGGTAACTCGATACGCAAAGTCTCGCTTCCGAAATATGCAGACCATGGCGATCTACTGCGCTGGCTGATGAAAGAAAATTTACCCGGCTATTTTCCTTACACCGCCGGTGTGTTTCCTTTCAAGCGCGAGAATGAAGATCCAACGCGCATGTTCGCGGGTGAAGGTGATGCCTTCCGTACTAATCGCCGCTTCAAACTAGTGTCCGAAGGCATGCCCGCAAAGCGTCTTTCAACCGCATTCGATTCAGTCACACTATATGGTGCTGATCCCGCGATACGCCCTGACATTTACGGCAAAGTCGGCAATTCAGGTGTGTCGATCGCCACGCTGGAAGATATGAAAGCTTTGTACGACGGCTTTGATCTGTGCGATCCCACCACATCGGTATCAATGACCATCAATGGCCCTGCACCGAGCATACTCGCCATGTTTATGAATACGGCGATTGATCAACAACTAGAAAAATTCAAAGCTGAAAAAGGTCGCGATCCCTCCGCTGACGAAGCCACTCAAATTCGCAACTGGGTTTTACAAAATGTACGCGGCACGGTGCAAGCCGATATTCTGAAAGAAGATCAAGGTCAAAATACCTGCATCTTCTCTACAGAGTTTTCTTTAAAAGTGATGGGCGATATACAGCAATATTTTGTCGACCATCAGGTAAGAAATTTTTATTCCGTGTCTATCTCGGGTTATCACATCGCTGAAGCAGGTGCCAACCCCATCTCGCAACTGGCTTTTACGCTCTCAAATGGTTTCACGTTTGTGGAAGCCTATCTGGCACGCGGCATGAGCATTGATGATTTCGCACCTAATCTATCGTTCTTCTTCTCGAACGGCATGGATCCTGAATACACCGTACTGGGTCGCGTGGCACGTCGCCTGTGGGCCATCGCACTACGTGAGAAATACGGCGCTAACGATCGCTCACAAAAACTGAAATATCACATTCAAACCTCAGGCCGCTCACTGCATGCGCAAGAAGTTGATTTCAACGACATCCGCACTACCCTGCAAGCCTTGATCGCCATTTACGACAACTGCAATTCTCTGCATACCAACGCGTATGACGAAGCAATCACCACACCCACCGATGAATCAGTTCGTCGAGCTTTAGCGATACAGTTAATTATTAATCGTGAGTGGGGTCTGGCGAAAAACGAAAATCCTAGTCAAGGCTCTTTCATCATTGAAGAATTAACTGACTTAGTAGAAGAAGCGGTATTACAAGAATTCGAACGCATCGCCGAACGGGGTGGTGTTTTGGGCGCTATGGAAACCGGCTATCAGCGCGGCAAGATTCAAGAAGAATCCATGCTGTATGAACACAAAAAACATGATGGCAGCCTACCCATCATCGGTGTGAATACTTTCCGCAATCCTAAGGGTGACACGGTTCAGCAACAGCTAGAATTAGCTCGCTCTACGGATGATGAAAAACAATCGCAACTCAAGCGGCTGGCTGATTTTCACCATCGCAATCAAAAAGCCGCTGAAATTGCACTCAGTGCGCTTCAAGAAGCGGTCATCCGCGATGATAATGTTTTTGCTCACTTAATGAGCGCTGTGCGTGTTTGTTCTTTAGGCCAAATTACCGATGCTCTGTTTGAAGTGGGCGGGCAGTATCGGCGTAGCATGTAAAATTTGCATAATCAATCTTATCAAGGAACCTTGCCAAAAAATTAGTTACAGAGCGGTCTCTTTAAAAGGAGAATCTGTAATGAAGCGCACTACACCAGATCGTGTGGCGAGCAATCGCTCAGGGGATAACCCGACATCACAAGCGAATGAAGATGATGCGGTTGGCGCCCAAAATGAAGGGAATTGGTACAACCCAAAAATGAAACAAAAGGGTAGGCAAATAAAACCGTTAACACCAGAGGAAATGGAAACTCGTTTATTTCTTACCCTTGCCTCACAATCCGAAATTCAAAATAAAGAAATACATATCAAGATCGGCAGACCAGATTCTGCGATTTCAGTACTTCCGCTCGATATCATGAACAAAATCGCCAGCTTTATTCCATGCAGTAAAGCTCAATCGAATTTTGCGCTTACCAATCGTTCGAATTATTTAAGCCTTGATAAACACCACCCACTAAGACGCTTCCCTGGCTTAGTCAGTGATATGAAGCGTACATGCCAAGGCCAAAAAATGGCTCGCTTGGATCTCATGAAGAAGTTCGATGATCACATCAAAAGTGATGGTGGCTACGATAGTGTGTTGCTTACTCCGTTGTCATCATTAAGTCGCCTCTCCATGGCCATTGCCATGATGGAGTGGGCTCAAAATCAAACAGTCAAAGCTGACAAACTAGCCTGTATCAAGCTAGCTCAAGAACGATTAGTAACAGAATTTACTTCGCTGGCAAATAATACGGCAATCAAGCCAAACGAATTACGTGGCGAATTACGTGACGAGCTACTGGCAGCAATACGTGCAGTACTAACAGCACCCGCAAGTAAAACTAATCGGACGCGCAGCCTTGTTTTTTCTATGGAGATTGGGAAACAAATAATGCACGTTTTAAAGGGCGATCTGCTTGATGAAGCTACTCAGCGAGAAATATTTTTTGAAGTGTTAAAAGCCAACCCGGATGACGAGAAAAATATTGGCTACTTAGAAAAAGAAGCTGGCCGCTGGCCTTTAGAAGATCTTGCAGTAGCGATGATGTATAGACCGAATTCTTTACTTTTCCATCGTCTGACAGAACTATCCCCTACGGAACGTCCTGCAGCCGTTAAAAAAATAATACAGACTATCCTGATAACACCCCACGCTAAATTTCACTCTCATTACGCAAAAAATATTATTCAAGTATGTGCTATGTGTTTAGCTACTCTTAACCATGAATTAACCAGTGAAACAGACTCGCTAATTAATTCGTTTATCGATCTGTTTCGCCATGTCGCAGATCGGCCGTCACCGACAAGCGATGGAATAACAAGTAAAAAAATTAAGCTATTTAGAATTAATTCAATTCATGAAGACCATGAGAGAGAAAGATTTCTTTCCGGTTTTGAATCAGGCGACACGCTAAAAGCAGAAAAAACTCTCGTTACCTTAATTAGTAAATTTTCTTCTTATTTTTATGACTCTCCCTACGAATTCAAAGGCTATGTATATCGCCGAATGATGGACTGGATTAAGGTAATGCCTGATCGTGAGCTTGCAGCCAAAATGACATCTAGTTTGAACAAATCATTTAACGTTTCTGTCTCAAGCACTCAAGATTGATCCGCAATATTTCTCTATCATTGCCCCACCGCTGGTCATTCCTAGCTACCAAGTTGACCAGCGGCTTCGCGTTAACTCACATTAATCCACACCGATCTCACGACGAAAAGAAGCAAAGAAGCTAGGTGGTGGTTAAAATGTCTGCTTAAATCTATTCGCCAGAGCCAGATGGCCACGTCACCCTGAGATCCATGCCGCTCGTTACCAAAAGAATGTCGACCTATCCCCGCAGCTATGCCGCTCGTCAGGGCAGGCCGTCATGAGCCTGGCTGTCGTTTGGTTTAAACGTGATCTGCGGGTTTTTGACCATGCACCCTTGGTCGAGGCTAGCCGTCATCCCGATGTACTGCCTCTGTATGTGTATGAGCCGGAAATCATCCGCGCTCCAGATTTCTCTACCCAACATCTTGGTTTTATTAATGAGTGTCTGGACGATTTAGATCAGGCACTCGCTGGTCGTGGTAGCTCATTGCTGATTTTGCACGGTGAGATAACGACGGTGTTTAAGCGTCTACTTGATAACTTCGGACCGTTTACCCTCTACTCCCATGAAGAGACGGGTAATGCGATTAGCTACGCGCGCGATCGTCGCGTTGCTGACTGGTGCCGCAGTCACAGCATCGCATGGAAAGAATCGCCCACTAATGGTGTTGTTCGCCGATTACAAAATCGCGACGAATGGTCTTCTATCTGGATGCAGCGCATGCGCGCACCTATGCTGAGTGCCCCCGATTTCATTCGTTCGTCGGGTAAAGCTTTATCACCCTCTGGCGTAATGACAGCACGGCAATTAGGCTGCAGAGAAGAAGACAAACCACAACGCCAGCGCGGTGGGCGCAAACAGGCCTCACAACAGGTGAAGCAGTTTTTCACTCGCCACTTACCTGCGTACCGCTACTCCATGTCTAGCCCGCTGTCTGCCGAAGAGGCGTGCTCGCGACTCTCGCCTTATCTCGCGTATGGTGCGCTATCGATTAAAGAGTTGATGCATAAGATATGGAAAACACGCGCGCAACTGCAAGCTGCATCTACTGAGGAATCCTCTTCACGCGTTTTAGCGAGCCTAAAATCATTTGAAAGCCGCTTGCATTGGCATTGCCACTTCATACAAAAACTAGAATCCCAACCAAATATCGAGATGCAGAACATGCATAGCGGATTTGATGGCTTGCGTGAGCCACATTTCAATCAAGACTATTTTGAGCGCTGGAAAAAAGGGGAAACTGGTTTTCCACTGATTGATGCGTGCATGCGTATGCTGGCGCAAACCGGTTGGATTAATTTCCGTATGCGTGCTTTGCTGATTAGCTTTTCCAGCTACCAATTATGGAATCATTGGCGCGAACCTGCATTACACTTAGCGCGTGAATTTTTAGACTACGAGCCAGGCATACACTACCCACAGATACAAATGCAGAGTGGTGTTACTGGTATTAATACTTTGCGTATCTACAACCCCGTCAAACAAGCGCAAGACCAAGATCCTAAAGGTATATTCGTCAAGCGCTGGCTACCTGAGTTGCGCAATGTGCCGAATGAATTTATTTTTCAACCGTGGACGATGCCAATTGAGCTACAGCGCGAAATCTCTTTAACGATGGGCAGTACATATCCTTTGCCTATCGTCGATCATTTAGCAACCGCTAAACATGCGCGCGATACCTTATGGCCTCTGGTGCGTAACCCTTCTATGCGATCAGAAGCACGACAAGTGTTTATCAAACATGGTAGTCGCCACCCTTTCCGGGAAGGACGCTCACGACAAACAACAAAGTCATCCGGAGCAAACACCACGAATAACACTACGTCCCGCTCAGACGCTGAAGTAAAGTCAAGCAAATCAAGTGAGCCGTCTCCTCAACTTTCACTCGGTCTGGATCCCTAATGCTCGCTGGCGTACTCAGTACAGCTGCGGCATTCACTATGTGGGGAATTTTTCCGCTTTATCTCAGGCTATTTCAAAACATACCCGCGCTAGAAATTCTTTCGCATCGTGTGATCTGGTCGATCTTGCTGGTACTAGTCATATTGGCTGTACGCAAGCAGTGGTCGTGGCTAAGCAAGATAGCGCAGCAACCTCGCATAGGACTTGTTTTCGTAGCCAGTGCGGCCATGCTAGCCACCAACTGGGTAGTCTATGTGTGGGCTGTTGGTGAACAGCGAATTATCGATGCCAGCCTCGGTTATTTCATCACACCTTTATTTAATATTTTGTTTGGCATCATGTTAGGAGAGCGCCTACGCAATGCGCAGTGGTTGGCGATTGCGTTTGCTGCGAGCGGGGTAATTTGGTTGACGCTAGGGGTAGGTCAGCTGCCATGGATAGGCCTGACTATCGCTGTCACTTTCAGTCTGTACGGCTTACTGCGGAAAACCGCTCCCTTAGGACCGTTAGAGGGCTTAGCCGTTGAAACATTGGTGATGCTACCGCTGGCTGCCTTATTTTTACTGCTACCCAATAGCGGCTCCTCTCATTCCTTCACTGCGGGCGATCCCGTTCTGAGTGCCTTACTATTTGCGGCAGGCCCTATCACTGCCGTGCCGCTACTCTTATTTGCCTTTGGGGCGCGCCGCATTCCATTGTCCATGCTAGGACTTTTGCAATACATAGGCCCGAGCATACAGCTACTGCTGGGAATCTGGCTGTACCACGAGCCTTTCGGCGGCAATCGTCTAATTGGCTTTGCGCTGATTTGGGCTGGCTTGTTTGTTTATTCCATTCAAGGGATATGGCACTCTTGGAAACCCAGCTCCAATGCTGCCAATCCTGATTGATCTGTACCATAGCTCGCCCTTCGGGTATCCTCTGACGGCTTCGCAGTCTTAGCTGCCAAATTTATTTTTTTACTAGATAATTCACCATGGCTAATTACGTTTTCACCATGAATCGCGTGGGCAAGATCGTCCCGCCCAAACGCCAAATTCTCAAGGATATTTCCTTATCATTTTTTCCCGGCGCGAAAATCGGCGTGCTCGGTCTGAATGGTTCTGGAAAATCGACCCTATTAAAAATTATGGCGGGTATCGATAAGGATATCGAAGGCGAAGCTACGCCTATGCCCAATCTAAAAATTGGTTATCTGCCGCAAGAACCTCAACTCGATCCAACCATGACGGTGCGGCAAGCTGTTGAAAGCGGACTCGGCGAAGCCTTCGACGCACGCGCAAAACTCGACGCCGTGTATGCCGCTTACGCTGAGCCCGATGCGGATTTTGATGCTCTCGCCACTGAACAAGCGCGACTCGAAGCGATCATCTCTTCAGCTGATGGCGGCAATCTAGAGCTGCAACTTGAAGTCGCGGCCGATGCACTGCGCTTACCGCCTTGGGATGCAAAAATTGATGTGCTTTCAGGCGGAGAAAAACGCCGCGTCGCTTTATGTCAGCTTTTACTTTCTAAGCCTGACATGTTGTTACTCGATGAACCAACCAACCACCTTGATGCGGAATCGGTGGATTGGTTAGAACAATTTCTGTCACGCTTTCCAGGCACAGTCGTTGGCATCACCCATGATCGCTACTTTCTGGATAACGCTGCTGAGTGGATTCTTGAACTTGATCGCGGTAGCGGCATTCCGTGGAAAGGCAATTACAGTTCATGGTTAGAGCAAAAAGAAGGGCGACTCAAACAAGAAGAATCCACTGAATCTGCTCGACAAAAAGCACTGAAAAAAGAACTCGAGTGGGTACGACAAAATCCTAAAGGTCGCCAGGCGAAAAGTAAGGCTCGTATTGCGCGCTTTAATGAACTCTCCGAACACGAATACCAAAAACGTAATGAGACACAAGAGATCTTTATTCCTGTCGCTGAGCGTTTAGGTAATGAAGTTATTGAATTTAAAAATGTTAGTAAAGCGTATGGCGATAGGCTGCTGATTGATAAGCTTTCTTTCCGTATTCCGCCCGGCGCTATCGTTGGCATCATCGGACCGAACGGCGCAGGTAAATCAACCCTGTTCCGAATGATCAATGGCGTCGAGACACCTGACAGTGGAGAAATTGCCATTGGATCTACCGTGCACATCTCACTGGTTGATCAATCGCGTGATGCTCTGTCGGATCAAAAAACCGTATTCGACGATATCTCTCAGGGTGCAGACATTTTGACTGTGGGTCGCTTTGAAATGCCTTCGCGTGCCTATCTGGGACGTTTCAATTTCAAAGGTTCAGATCAGCAAAAAATTGTTGGTAATCTTTCCGGTGGTGAGCGTGGTCGCTTGCATTTAGCAAAGACACTGCTCATGGGCGGCAACGTATTGCTACTCGATGAACCGTCCAACGATCTGGATGTAGAAACATTGCGCGCTCTGGAAGACGCCTTACTCGAATTTGCCGGAACAGTGATGGTGATTTCACATGATCGCTGGTTCTTAGATCGTATCGCCACGCATATTTTGGCATTTGAAGGTAACTCTACCGTCACCTTCTTTGATGGTAACTACCAAGAGTACGAAGCTGATAAGAAAAAACGTCTGGGTGAAGAAGGCGCAAAACCTAAGCGTTTACGCTTTAAGCCGTTAACGGTTTAATTCTCTGGCTGAACATACTGCGAGACCACCATCACGCTTCGGCAGTGACTGGTCTCGCAGAGAACCCACTACGCTTATTATTTTCTGCAGTGCCTATCTAGCTATTCATGACGACTTCAGTAATCGCCGCTCTAGATATCGGTGGCAGCAAATTAGCTATCACCTTAGCGAATAGTGACGGTCCGTTAATTCGCCTTGTACAAGCAACCCGCAAGAGCGGCACACCGGATGCCATTGCGCGTCAATCCTTAGAACTTCTTGCAGTCGCTTGTCAGCGCTTAGCGATTGACTTTGCAGACGTCGATCATATCGGCGTCAGTAGCTGCGGGCCATTTGACTATCAGGATGGTTTACTCGGACTTACGCCGCCGAATCTGTGTGGCGGTTTAGCACATGATAAAAATTTACCGAATGACTGGACGTTCATTCCTTTGGAATCCGTTTTACGCGAGCATTTCTCGACCATTCACATTGATAATGATTGTGTAGCCGCTCTTCGTGGTGAACTCTGTTTTGGCGCAGCTCAAAATGAGTCTAATGCCATTTATGTCACCTGGAGTACCGGTATAGGATTTGGTCTGTGTGTTGATGGCCACATCTTGCGAGGCAAATCAGGTAACGCCGGTCATGCCGGCCATATGCTGATGTCTGAAATTTCAAAAGCATTATGTGGTTGTGGGAATGTCGGTGATCTGGAAAGTTTAGTTGGAGGGCGCAATCTGGGTCTGCGTCTTGGTGTGAGCTTAGATAAAATTTTTTCATCTGCGCGATCAGGTGATCAAACCTCGTTAGACATAGTGCACGAAGCATCACAGTGGTTTGGTCGCGGCTTATATAACCTCATCGTCACGCTTGATACGCAATGCGTTTTAATCGGCGGTAGCGTATGGCGGGAAAACGAGGCACTACTCTCACCCATAGTTCAAGCTGAAATCGACTCGCGTTTCCCTGCGCTCACAACCGGCGTACGTATTCAAAGTGCATTGTTGGGTGAATTAGTGACAGATATCGGTGCGCTTGCCGTCGTCATTCCCCTAGCATGGATTGCTGACTGGCGACTGCGACAGCCTTGGCAATCGCTGACATCAGAATTCATAGCATAACGCCGCAGCCGGCAGTATTTCTATCGAACCGTTACAATCGCTCCACATAAAAATTGCAGGAGTTCGCTTGTCAACCGCAACCTCTTTGTTTCCCGATACGCTAGCAGTAACGAATCTGAGTAAATCTTTCGGCGCTCGTCGTGCTGTTGATGATGTCAGCTTTTCTGTACGTGCCGGTGAATTTGTCGCTCTGCTCGGTCCTAACGGTGCGGGCAAATCCACCTTATTTCAAATGTTATCTGGCTTGTTTGTTGCCGACTCGGGTCATGCCTCGATTGCTGGTTCCGATATTGGTCACGATCCGATTGCAGCATTAGCGAAACTCGCCATCGTTTTTCAACAACCCGCACTGGACTTAGATTTATCCGTTAAAGCCAACATGCAGTTTCAAAGTGATCTGCACGGCATAGCGCGCGATGAAGCCAAACTGCGAATTGAACGTTGGTTAAATCGATTCGAACTCACCGAACGAGCGTCGGAGTTATGTCGTCAGCTGTCGGGCGGCATGCGCCGCAAAGTCGAACTAGCACGCGCACTCCTCTCCGAGCCTTCCTTACTATTGATGGATGAAGCCACAGTAGGTATTGACCCTGCCTCCAGAGCTGCGATCGTGGCTGATGTGAAAGCCTTGTGTCGTGAGCGCGGCATGGGTGTGTTGTGGGCGACGCACTTAGTTGATGAAGCTGAATCGGCTGATCGCATCATCGTAATGGCCGGAGGTAAAACGCGCTTTGATGGCACACCGAAAGAATTAATCAAGCTGAATGGGCACACGCAGCTCACGCCTGCCTTCCTACACTTAACTCGCGCGGAGGGTAAATCATGAAATTACTCCATGCGCGATTAGCTCTGGCAGCGATTGCAGGGCGCGAGATTCATAAATTTTTACGTCAGCCCGGTCGCCTTGCCTCATCACTCGTGCGACCTTTGTTATGGATGGTGGTATTCGCTGCAGGTTTTCGCCAAATGCCTGATCTGGGTAGTGTGATGCCATTTGATCCTCAGCTAGACTATCGGCTCTACATGGTTCCCGGCCTCGCATTGATGGTTTGTCTTTTCAATGGCATGCAATCCTCACTCGCTATGGTGTATGACCGTGAAATGGGAGTGATGCGATTACTATTAACTGCGCCGCTGCCGCGCAGCTATCTACTCGCGTGCAAATTAGCAGGTGGTGCGTTTTTGTCGGTAATACAAGCACTAGCTTTTATGATTTTGGTGGTGATCTGGAGTATCGGTCTCTCACCGTGGCAAGTCGTGACTGCACTACCCGCCCTGATTCTGGGTGCGCTTATGTTGTCAGCGTTTGGTTTAGTGCTATCGGTCTATATACGGCAGCTGGAAAATTTTGCGGGCACGATGAACTTCGTGATTTTTCCGATGTTCTTTCTATCCTCTGCGCTGTATCCAATACAAAGGATGCATGATGCAGGAGCGGTGTGGATTTATCGCATTGCATCACTTAACCCGTTCACGCATGCGGTGGAAGCAATGCGCTATGCGCTGTATGGGCAGATGGCCACACTATCGATAGTCGTGATTATTATTTCAACGATTGTGTTCTACATGATCGCTGCTGCAGGCTATGACCCGCAACGAGGATTGGTGCGCAATACACGCGGCGGTTAATTTGCGCTAGCGCAAATAATGATTAACAAAGAGGCCTCAATGCATATGCACTGAGGCCTTTTGTTTTTATGCGGCGTGGCGCCCTACTTCACGCACACCGGTTGTGATTGGTGTGAATTTTTTCAATAGCTCCGCTTGTTTTTCTTGCGCGTTACGCAGATGACGTTCTTTAACATGACCATAACCGCGTATATCTTCTGGCACGCTAGCCAATGCCACCATCGTCGCTAAGTTATCGGCCGACAGTTGCGGCAGCAAACTCGTCAACGTTTCACGATACTGAGTAATTAAAGCTCGTTCAGATTTACGCTCCTCAGTATGACCGAACGGATCGATGAACGTGCCACGCAGAAACCGCATTTTAGCTAGCAGCGGGAAAACCCAGCCTACCCACGAACCAAATTCACTCTTGATTAAATGGCCGTTGGCATCTTTAGCCGATAACAGTGGCGGTGCGAGATGGTATTTGACGCTGTAGTTACCTTCAAACATAGACGCAATACGTTGTTTGAAAGCTGGATCGCTATGCAGACGGGCGACTTCATATTCATCTTTATACGCCATCAATTTAAACAAATACCGCGCAACGGCTTCCGTCAGTTTATACGGACCCTGTGGCGAAATCTTAGTTTCAGCAGTACGAACTTGCTCAACAAAACTCTGATAGCTGTTAGCGTAAGCTTTGTTTTGATAGCTCGTTAAAAAGCTAATACGACGCTTGATGAGGTCATCCAAGCTAGGTGCACGTTTAAATTCAATCACCTGCGCAGGAGCGAGTGCTTTTAAATCTTTTTGAAGCGCATCGATATCATGCGCTGCCAGTCGTCCCCATGCAAATGATTGCTGATTAAAATCGACTGACACACCGTTCAACTCAATCGCTTTTAAGAGCGCCGCTTCCGACAGAGGTACCCAACCACGTTGCCAAGCGTAACCCAGCATAAACATATTGGTAGCAATCGAGTCACCCATTAACGTTGTCGCAATATTGCCGGCATCAACCGCCGCTACCGCTTCGTCGCCACAGACTTTGCGAATGCTATCGGCTGCATCAGCATCGGGATATTTCCAATCGGGGTTTTTAACAAACGCGGCGGTCGGAGCGAGTGTGGAATTAATCACCGCATGTGTTCTACCCTGACCCATGCGCGCAATCGCATCTTTACTCG
>JACCEE010487793.1_pt1 | contig 18931 bp, 15 predicted proteins | sample 7449931 | NCBI WGS metagenome assembly JACCEE01 (sample SAMN15323457, study PRJNA562643) | freshwater metagenome | isolation source: river surface water | place: USA:Blue River Watershed | collected 2017-08-19 | reverse complement strand
TGGTAATACGGGATTTATTAGGACATCAAAGTGTGACGACGACGGAGATATACGCGCACCTAGACCTTGACAGGCTTAGACAGGGCTTGACAAGCCTTGACACGGAGAGCCAAAAGGAGGCTATGCAAAATTGCGCTAACTGATTGATTTAAATGGGGTGAATGATGGGATTCGAACCCACGACAACCGGAATCACAATCCGGGGCTCTACCAACTGAGCTACATCCACCATTATGCAAAAATATGAATTTAAATGGAGGGCGTATTGCGAATGGCGCGCCCGACAGGACTCGAACCTGTTACCCTCAGCTTAGAAGGCTGATGCTCTATCCTGATGAGCTACGGGCGCAGTTAGTAAAATGGTCGGGGTAGAGGGATTTGAACCCCCGACAGCCTGCTCCCAAAGCAGGTGCGCTACCAGACTGCGCTATACCCCGATTACTTACGTCACCTACAAGTTTGATTGTCGTTTGCTTTATAGCAATAACGAAATGAAGCCAAAATTCTAATTGAGCTTAAAACTGTTGTCAAGCATTTTTATAATTTTTTTTGTGATAAAAGTGTTTTGCCGCTTAGATAGAGAATGTTAGAATTTCTTGTTTTCATAAATACCTTTAGAAATTTGTTGATTTGCGTAAAATAGCATAAATTATCTGAATTTTTCTTCCTATTTTCAAAGAGCTTAACGTATCACGCCGCTATGCAAGGCTTTAACTCTAAAATTACAACCCTCGTGGGATTCTGCATTGTTATTGCGTTGTTAGTTGCGATTAGTGCAATTAGCCTAGCACGAATGCAGGCAATGAACTATCAATTAGATGTGATTGTTGAGCAAAACAACTTAAAAACTGAGTTGTTAGGACGAATGCATACAACTGTTTTGCGTCGCACCTATGCAATTTATGCTATGTTGCTCAATCCTGATCCATTTAAGAAAGATGAATTGCAGATGCGTTTTCAGCAGTTAAGTGAACCGTTTATTTCTGCACGTCAACGTTTAGAAAAGTTGCCGCTTACATCTTTGGAACAACGTTTTTTGACTGAGTTAAAAAAACAGGCAGATAACTCAGCCTCACTTCAACAACAAATTATTGATTTTTCAAATAAAAATGAGAATATAGAAGTAAATCAATTGGTAAACGAACAATTACCGCGCGTTGTTAATGAATTATTATCAACACTTGCGGAGTTTAGTAGTGTGCAAAAAGCCTTTAATCAACAGGCACAACAGGAAGTAAAGCGTAGTTATGATTCTGGATATTGGTTAATTGTTGGTTTGGCTATTACGATTATTGTGGTTAGTATTCTTATTGCTTTATTTGTGCTGCGTCAGGAGCAAAAAAATGAGCAAAATTTGATATTTGCCCGCGATGCTGCTCAAGCTTTGGCACGTCAACAGACGAAATTCTTAGAGGAAATGAGTCAGCAAGTTGATGAGCGCACACGGCAATTATCTATTTCTAATAAAGATTTAGAGAAAACCATTCAAGAATTGGAATTAGCTAAAGCAGAAGCAGAAGCGGCAAGCATAGCAAAAGGGGATTTTTTGGCGAATATGAGCCATGAAATTCGTACGCCTTTGAATGCAGTTATTAATATGGCGCAAATGTTGTTAGATACACCGTTGAATCCTGAACAATTGGATTTTGTGCAGACGATTAATAATAGTGGCGATGCTTTATTAAGTCTTATCAATGATATTTTGGATTTTTCTAAAATTGAAGCGGGTAAATTGGAATTAGAGCGTGAGCCGTTTGAGTTGTTAGGATGTGTTGAGTCTGCGTTAGATATGGTTACGCCTAAAGCAGTTTCTAAGGCTTTGGAATTAGTCGTGATTTGGGATGAAGGTGTACCGCCCATTGTGCGCGGCGATGTAACGCGCTTGCGACAAGTGTTAATTAATTTGTTAAGTAATGCTGTGAAATTTACCGAAAAAGGGGAAATTAGTGTTCGGGTTTCCATGCAATCATCAACATCGCAAACGTGTCGTTTACATTTCAGTGTAACCGATACTGGGGTAGGAATTCCGCCGCATAAATTGCATACTTTGTTTGAAACGTTTACTCAAGTGGACGCATCCACGACGCGCCGCTATGGCGGAACGGGCTTAGGATTGGCAATTAGTAAACGGTTATGCCATTTGATGGGCGGTCAATTGACTGTGACCAGTGAACTTGAAAAAGGTTCATGTTTTCAGTTTAGTGTGATTGCTGAATATACGCAAAATCCGATTCCGTCACATTTCAATGCGGCTGTTCCTACTCTGCAAAATAAACGGGTTTTAGTTATTGATGATAATGACACGGCACGCGGGCAATTGGTTCACTGGTTATTACACTGGGGAATGCAAGTTACTGCTTTAAAACAAGGACATGCAGTTTTACCGCTGTTATTAGCAGGGCGAGACGCTACAACGCAACTAACACCTTTTGACTTGTTGGTGTTAGATATGGAAATGCCTGATTTAAATGGTTTAATATTGACAGAACAAATTCGCGAACACTTTAGCGTACAACAATTACCTATTGTCATTATGGTAGCTTTGGGTTCAATTGCGTGGCAAGACATTAAATCTGAATTTCCAGCGCATTTATACAAACCTGTTAAAACAACTCAACTTTACCGTAGCTTATTGAGTTTATTAGCAGAACAAACACCAAAGCCCGCAGAATTATCGCCGCCCGCATCAGTTACGCCGAGTGTGCCGAATGCAGAAAATACACAAACTAATGTATCTACACTTAAAATCTTATTAGCAGAAGATAACATTACTAATCAAAAAGTAGCGTTATTACTGCTTAAACGCTTAGGGTATAGAGCAGATATTGCTAATAATGGTTTGGAAGCCATTCAAGCTTTAGAAAAAATTGATTACGATGTTATTTTGATGGATGTACAAATGCCTGAGTTAGACGGTTTAAGTGCAACTCGCCAAATTCGTCAACGTTGGATAAACAAAGAAGGCCCTTATATCATCGCTATGACAGCTCATGCGCTGAGTGGCTATGCTGAAATTTGTACCAATGCGGGAATGAATGATTATGTGACTAAACCGATTAAACGCGAAGATTTAATTACAGCGTTACAACGTGCAACGCAATTTTGTCAAATTTAAGCAGGTTTAAAATAGAACTTTTGAGAATTTTGGGCAAAAAAAATGCCTCTCATCCACTGAGAGGCTGACCAACCCAACAAGGAGAAACATACGACTTGATACTCCTGTTATAGCAAACGATATACCATGTTTAAAATTTACTGCGTTAATAGGCTACAAAGTGTTTCTATAAAACGTTAATTCATTGTTAATAAAACATAAAATTTTATAGAAAATTAAAAATTTTTTTTATCAAATATTTTTGCTATCTTTTTGTTCCGACAGAAGCATGTAGCAAAACGTACAATTGTATTTTTTTGGTTTGATTTACACCATGAATGCTACTGAAATACGAGTACATCATCCGCTTAAATTACAAGTTGGTTTTTCAAGGTATTACGCGCTATTATTACTCTCTAGTAGTGGGCTAGGGATATTTTTTCTAAGTTTTACCAATTTAGCATTTACCTTAAAAATTGCACTAATTTTGCTAATCATTTTACAAACATGGCAAACATGGCAACGCGACGTATGTGCAAAACACCCTTTTAACAATAGCTTATTAGAACGTGATAGTTTATGGTTAAGTTCAGGGGAAATACTTGCGTTACAAAATTACAGTTTTTATCACAGTTGGTTAGTGATTATTCGGGCACGTTATCCTGATGGACGTGAACAACATTGGATTATCTTTGCAGATGCCATTGACTCGCATATTTTTCGTTATCTTCGAATTCGCTTAAAGCACCCTTTTGTAGAAACTTAGGTACTTTGTATGTTTATTTTTTCTTTTCGTCGTTTATTGAGCACTGTATTAGTCATTAGCTTAAGCATGATTGCTTGCTCACCTTTAGAAACAGCCGTGCAACCCAGCGCACCCCAACCTTCTATTGCTGCAATTAATAATAAATCAACGCCAATTAAAACCATAGAAAAGCCAGTGGCTGCGCCCACTATCAAAGATTTTCAGCTTTTAGTCCGTCAAGCCTATCCTACTCAAGTGTTACTCTCTTTAAATTTGTTAGATAATTGCCAAACTATTGCAGATATACAACAAAATCAACAAGCTGATAAAATCACAGTGGCATTAATGCTGGAATCTTCACCGACGCAAACGAATTGTTCCAGTAGCCCCACGTTAATTCCTTTAAATATGCAAGGTTTGCGTTCAGGTAGCTATCTTGTAGAAGTGAATGGTATTAGTCATGAATTTGAATGGATTCAAGAATTTTAAATTACAAAATCGTTTAAAATAAAACAAAGGCAATCCGCAAGATTGCTCAACGTCATCGGGCGGGGGGTAAAAACACGGGGTTGACTAATCACGTTGAGCGGTTTAACAATACGCTTAGACAGCGGGTCAGTCGTTTAGTCCGCAGAACTCTTTCTTTTTCTAAATCCTTGACTAACCACATCGGGGCAATTCTCTTTTTTATCAATCATTATAATAAATCCTTACCTGTTTAGGATTACCATAAATCCTTTATTTCTAAGAAACATCGTAAATATGAAAGCGATTTAATTTATAAAGTTAAATTAAAAGAATAAACTGCTTATATTATTGTCTTAATTGAGTTTCAATCATCCGTACAACGTTTTATGGCAGTACGGGTTTTGCATTATATGATGAGTTTCTATTTAGATTTAATGAAACAGAAAAATTTAAAAAAATTACCACCGATTTTTCCTATTGTTTTATATAACGGCAATAAAAAATGGACTGCGCCTGTTGAACTCAAAACTTTAATTGAAAACCATGAATTATTGGGTGAATTTGGCATTAATTTCAAATATTTTAAAATTGCGGAAAATGAATTTAGTCCTGACAGTTTATTAAAAATCCAAAATTTAGTTTCAACTATATTTCTATCAGAAGTACATTATGATATTGATGTATTATTAGATGAAATTTTAGGATTATTTGATAAAGAAAACCGTGAAGCGGTCTCACTATTATTCAATTGGTTTAAATACCTTTATGAAAATAAACGTATTACCGAAGATGATTTTGAGCAACTCAATAAGGTTTATTACGACAAAGGAGAAGCCAGCATGTTAATTGAATCCATTAGAAAAGAACGCCGTAACTTCAACAACATCATTAAAAAAGAAAGACTAGAAGGAAAGAATGAAGGTAAACTCGAGGGCAAATTAGAAAGAAACAAAGAAGTTGCCCGCTTAATGTTGTTAAAAGGATTAGATATAAATCTCATTAAAGAAATTACTCAACTTTCAAAAGAAGAAATTGAGAAACTTCATGATTGACTGCTTTATTTTACTTGTTTTAGAACACGCTGTTTTGCTAATCTATTCCTGAAAACCTGCTAGATTAAAAAAACTAGCAGTTTTATCAACTTATGCACACTCAATGTTAATACCCCCCGCCGCAAACAATAAAGCACAACGTCGTTGTTTAATTTAGCCTCCAAATCAATATAATTGAAAAAATATAATTGCAATCAATATTGCGCTCCTCAACTCAACGTCACACTCTCGACTGCTCACATAAGGAGAAACTTTTGAAAATTATCGTTACCGGCGGCGCGGGCTTTATCGGCTCCGCAGTTATTCGCCATTTAATCAATCATACTTCTCATCAAGTCGTTAATTTGGATAAATTAACTTATGCTGGCAATTTAGAATCGCTCGCCAGCATCGCCGATAATCCGCGTTATCGTTTTGCCCATGTTGATATTTGCGATGCTGCCGCTGTGCGTGCGCTATTCACCGAATTTCAACCTAATGCAATCATGCACTTAGCCGCTGAATCGCATGTTGACCGCTCCATCGACAAACCAGCGGAATTTATCCAAACCAACATTGTCGGCACTTATACCCTGCTCGAAGTCGCCCGCGAATACTGGACGCAATTAGCCGCCGACCAAAAAGCCGAATTTCGGTTTCAACACATTTCTACCGACGAAGTCTATGGTAGCTTAGGCGACACAGGCTTTTTCACAGAAGAAACGCCGTATCAACCCAATTCGCCCTATTCTGCCAGCAAAGCCTCTTCTGACCATTTAGTACGCGCATGGCATCACACTTTCAAATTGCCAACGCTTACAACGAATTGCTCGAACAACTATGGCCCGTACCATTTCCCTGAAAAATTAATTCCATTGATGATTTTAAATGCGTTAGAAGGCAAAGCCTTACCCGTTTATGGCAAAGGCGAAAACGTGCGGGATTGGTTATTTGTCGAAGACCACGCCCGCGCTTTATGCCTTGTTCTGGAAAAAGGCGAAGTCGGCGAAACTTACAATATCGGCGGACATTGCGAGCGCAAAAATATTGAAGTTGTGCATACTTTATGCGACTTACTCGACGAATTAGTCCCTACTTCAACCCATCATCCGCATCGCCAATTAATTCAATTTGTAACTGACCGCCCCGGTCATGATTTACGTTATGCGATTGATGCCAATAAAATTGAACAACAACTAGGCTGGAAACCGCAAGAAACTTTTGAAACGGGCTTGCGTAAAACAGTGGAATGGTATTTAAACAATCGCGAATGGTGGCAACGGGTGCGCGATGGACGCTATCAGGGGCAGCGTTTGGGGTTAGGATAATTAAAAAGTGCGGATTTTCAGAACTTAATGAATTAATTAAGAATTGCATTTACACTGAGAATCCGCCATTCTGCTTAATATTACATAACTTTCAGAATATTAGGAATGCCCATGTCACGCCTTTTTTCCTTGTCGTTAATTCTTAGTGTTTTTTTATATGGCTGTACGCCGCCTTCTGAAACTTTAAAACCCATTGCTAAACAAAATAGTCAAAATATTCAAGCTTTAACTACTAATGTCAATGCGTTACTCGCCCTGTATGAACCGATGTTAATCAGTTCAGGGAATGCGATGATGTATCAAAAAATCGCTAAGATGGAACAGGAGTTAATTTCTGTTGTTGGTGCGCCCGTGTTGCCGCTTGACCAAGGTGCAACGTGGCAAAGTTTGTTTGAAGATGCCAATGAAAAACCCGTAGGACAACAAGAGAAATATTTAGACCGCTACCAAAATTCACGCAAAGCGATTGAGCAAATTACTGATGTAGAAGAATTAAAACGCCTCCGCCAAAATGAAGGCTGGATTTTCCAAGCGGCAATTGATAGCAGTTTTACGCCTGCTAAAGCGAAAGATTTATTGCAACAAATCAGTATCTTAAGACAAAATAATCGCGATAAAAATGATGTATTTTATGCCGAAGCGGAAAAAGTTTTTACACCTTATAATCCGCAATTGGGATTTTTGCGCGAGATGTTACAAACAGCTAAAACTTTGTTAAATGGCTTAAAAAATGAACTTGGGCAACAGTTGGAAATTGCAGCAACGAATGCTAAATCTATCAGTGCATTTACTAATGCGGAATTAGATATTAAACAAACGCTTGTGACCGCTTCGGGCAGTGTAGATTCAACTGAGTTGGAAAATACTTTAAATGCGTTAAGTCAGAAATATTTAAATAAATCAACGGTACAAGAGGCAGCGATTGATTACTTAGTTGATGGTGTACAAAAATTGTGGAAGTAATCCGCACGCCATTAACCACACATAAGGGGATGTTATGTTATCGGATGAACAAGTACAAAAGTTTATTGACGCGATGCGCGGGCCTGGGCCTAGTTGGGACCCTGATTGGAAATTGACCCAGCAATTGATTCGTTTAACTGTGGCACAAAATCGGGAAATTATTAATTTACAAGCACAAATTGATGCCTTGACACAAGCAAACACGGCGAGCAGTGCGCAACTTTTTGGGTGTTTGCAACGGCGATTAAATATTGCGCGTAATCAAATTTCAGCAACAGATGTGCAAATTGGGGTGAAAAATATGGATGCGGCGTTAAAAGCCGCTGCTAGTGGACAACAAGTCGCCCAATATGCAGGTTATGCGCTAAAATTTGCGGCTAAGTTGTTGTTGTAGTTTTTGTAGGGTGGAATAGGCGCGAGCCGTATTCCACCGTCTCACCCTGCGGTTTATAAATTGTTTTTGCTCAGCTTTGGTAATTTCATGGTGGAATACGCTACGCTATTCCACCCTACAATGATTCTTTTTAGAGCAACTGATTTGCATCAGTCGGGCGGAGTTTAAGGAAAATGATAGCTATTTTGGAGGTGTTTATGAACGAATATGTGATTATTGCGTTAATTATTGCTTTGGTGATTGTGGCGATTGCTTATAGAGATAGAGTTAGTAGTATTTTTTTTAAGAAAGATGAAAATGGTACGCAAGTTGGTTTTGATGCTGAAAAGAAAAAATCGGGTTTTTTTAATAATCTTTTCGTAGGCTCAAAGCATAAAGTTAAGATTACTGAAGATACGAATGCTCAAAATAATACAATGATAGGAAATACTGAATTTTCTGTTCAAACTTCTAAGAAACCTAAAAAAGGTTAGATATGCTAAGTCAGCATCTTTTAGCGAATCATAAGCAGGAACTGCAAGCGTTTAAAGAATTTCTATTGCCAAATTCAGAGTGTAGAATTTTGTTATTTGAAGCTGAGAGTGGAATGGGAAAAACAACGCTATTGCATAACTTGAAGGCGTTGGCAAGAAGAGAGTTTACACATTATCAAATTGTTTCTTTTGATTTAAAAGGTAATTCTATAGGAATATTAGAGTTATTTTATAAATTAGGGGAGGAACTAGACTGGGATAATTTGAAGTTTTTTTCAGCCGCGATTGAGGAATGTGTTAAGAATTCAACGCAATTTAATGTCAATATTAAAGGCAATTCTTTTATTGGTTTTCAAAATAAATTGCAGGTTTTATTGCAAGAAGATGGTAACCAACAGCATAAATTTTTTGCGTTTGAATTAACTAAAGCTTTATTTAAAGATTTGAAATCTTTGCAAATACCTTTATTGATTTTCTTAGATACTTATCAGCAAGTTTCTAAAGAAGTTCAAGAATGGATTGAGCATCATTTTTTATCTCAAGTTGCTAAAAATGCACAATTACGAATAGTGATTGCTGGGCAACAAGTCCCCGCTGATAATATTGAATGGGGCGCGTTTTGCACGTCGTATTTATTAAAGCCTGCAATGAATCCACAAGATTGGTTGACTGTTTTTGATGCGCTTAAACGCAAAACACCTACACAAGAAACCACGCCATTAGGTTTTTTAGATACAGTTTGTCGTTGTTATCCTAATCAACCTGAATCTATTAAGCAAATGATAGAAGGTTTAACTAAATGTGATGAAGCTTTATGAATTTAACTACGCTTAGTTTTACAGAATTAATGCAGCAATTACCGCTTTTGACTGAAGAGGAAGATAAAGCATGGTTAGCATTGCGTTTTAGTTTAAATCATCTTTCAGCAAAAACGATAAGCGCGGTATTAGCGGCGGCAATTCCGCATTGGTTTGATTTGGGGTTTTTAAATGCGTTATTAGATAGTCCTTTATCTGAAAATGAATTTAATGCTTTAATCAGTTTGTCTTTTATTGAGCCATTTCCCGCACGCGGTGAAAATGCTTATAATGTGCATGAGAAAACACGGAGCTTGCTATTAAAGAAATTATGGGAAGAAGATATTAAACAATATAAGGAATTTAGTAGAAAAGCAGCAGCATATTGCCAAAAGCAACAACATCAAAATCCACTTATATGGACGGTAGAAGCGTTTTATCATAAATTATTGATGAATAGTGATAAATTTGAAATTAAAATTCTTGAGCAAGGTAAAGAATGGCAAGAAAAATCTGAATTAAGAAAATTAGATTTTTTAACTAATACGTTAAGTGAATTAGTTGAAACTGGAAAAATCCCTGCGAATGTAATTGCATTAATTTTTTATTTGCAAGGATTATCTTTTTTGGAAGATAATAAATATACACTGGCAAAAGAGTTTTTTGAAAGTGCGCTTCAACAACCTAAAATTAATGAAGAAATAAAAGCAGACTGTTTATTTGGTTTAGGCACTGCTTATTTAGCTTTAGATTTTTATTTACAAGCAATAGAAAGCGTTGAACAAGCTTTGAAATTATTTGAAAAACATAAAAACACTAAAAACATGTATTTATGTTTAATTCAGAAAGGACAAGCTTTTAGGTTTTTATCAGAATTAACGCAAGCCGAAGAAACAATTAAGAAAGCCTTGTCTTTAATCAAGCATATTAAAGGAAAACATAATCAAACTCGCTTAAGAGCATATGGTATCCGTTCATTAGGCGATATTGATTTTCGCTTAGATAGAACCGAGCAAGCGCAACAGCGTTATGAAGCGGCTTTGGCTCTCTATCAAGAAATTCAAGATAAACAGGGACAGGCGAATTGTATCCTTTCATTAGGCGATATTGATTTTCGCTTAGATAGAACCGAGCAAGCGCACCAGCGTTATGAAGCGGCTTTGGCTCTCTATCAAGAAATACAAGATAAACAGGGACAGGCGAATTGTATCAGTTCATTAGGCGATATTGATTTTCGCTTATCAAGAACCGAGCAAGCGCACCAGCGTTATGAAGCGGCTTTGGCTTTCTATCAAGAAATTCAACATACACTGGGACAGGCAAATTGTATCCATTCATTAGGCAAGATTGATTTTCGCTTAGAGAGAACCGAGCAAGCGCACCAGCGTTATGAAGCGGCTTTGGCTCTCTATCAAGAAATTCAAGATAAACAGGGACAGGCGTATTGTTATTGGGGGCTTGGGCTTGTTGCTTTGAGCATTATGCAAACGGCTGAATACCCGCTTGAAAAAGCAGTTGCATTATTTAGCGAAATTCATTTAGCCAGAGAGGCTTTAATAAGTAGCGTGCTGTTAGCGACCGCGCAGGGACAGGCAACAACCATGGAAAACGCATTGAATCAATTATTAAGCGATAAATTAAATCTGCTTATATTTAAAGATGAGTTTCAAAATATTTTACACGTCTGCGCAAAATATCCTTCTGATTCATTGTGGCAACAATTACAAAATCGCTTACAAAGTGCTTTAAAACTGCCAACTAGCGATTAATCCACCAGTTTTTCACCCACCGCACTGGCGCGCTAATGCGCCATGAGGTGCTTTGATAAACCGCCTCTAATTGATGCGCTAATGCCGTCTTTTCAGTCTGTAATTGTGCATTTTGCTGTTGCAAAGCGTGCAAATAGGCGGTTTGCTGATGAATGCCATACGCCGCCTGAGGATGAGTGCGTAAAGTTGTATTGTCAATTTTAAAATACGCTTCGGCAGAATCTACCGTTTCCGCTAAAGTTAAAGTGCGAAATTGATTCAATCCCCTGACAAATTTAGTGTAATCGTGCAAAGTTGATTGTGAAGGGAAACATGCCATTGCCCGCGCTTTTAATGACACAAGTTCACTAATATCAATCAAAAAATTGGGAAATAAAGGCACGCCAATTTCATAAAAACAAAGCTGTAAAGCAGCTTCATAACGTTGCGCCGCACTTATCGCCGCCTGCGCTAAAGCGTGATGGTCGGGATGCACTTCCCATGGCGAAGTGACATACACTTGCTCAATGCGGTGGCGTTGAAAATAATCGACTAAGCGTTGAATCAACGCTTCATTCGCTTCTAGTTGACGGTCTGGAATGCCCCAAAATTCGGGCGCGTCACAGCCTAAAATTGCCGCTGCGGCTTTACTTTCTCGCTGACGTGAAGCGATATAAGCCGCCCGCGCTGTTTCATCAGGATGAACAACGGCAGCACTGCCATCTGTCACAATCACCACCCGCACCGAATGTCCTTGTTGCCGATGGCGGATAATCGCCCCCCCACAGCCAAAAACTTCATCGTCAGGATGCGGTGCAAGCACTAAAACTGTCGCGGGGTCTAATTCAGTCGTGGCAGTGTAGGGAATAAAAAGATGTTCCATAAGCAGTGGAAAAAACAGAGAAAGGCAAAAAGGGGATAGGAAATTTAAAAAAGCCAGGCAAAACGCGCCACGGATGCAGCGCGTTAAGATAATTTAATTATTTGATTTCTTGGGCTAATTCGCCTTTAACATAGCGGTCAGCCATTTGTTCTAAGCTGTAAGCTTTAATTTTTGCCGCCATGCCTGCGCAACCGAAAGCTTCATAACGTTCTTTACAAACGCTTCTCATGCCTTTTGTTGCTACTTTTAAATATTTGCGTGGGTCAAATTCTTTGGGTTGTTCGTGCATGAATTTACGAATTGAGCCAGTAGATGCCATCCGTAAATCGGTATCAATGTTAATTTTACGCACGCCGTATTTAATCGCTTCTACAATTTCAGAGACAGGTACGCCGTAAGTTTGCCCCATCGCGCCGCCGTAAGTATTGATAATATCTAACCATTCTTTAGGCACTGAAGATGAACCGTGCATGACTAAATGGGTGTTAGGAATGCGGGCATTGATTTCTTTAACCCGTTTAATGGCTAAAATGTCGCCTGTCGGGGGGCGAGTGAATTTGTACGCGCCGTGGCTTGTGCCAATCGCAATTGCTAAGGCATCTACGCCAGTTTGTTTGACGAAATCAGCAGCTTCATCAGGGTCAGTTAATAATTGAGAATGGTCTAATTTGCCTTCTGCGCCTGAACCGTCTTCTTCACCCGCTTCACCTGTTTCTAAAGAGCCTAAACAGCCTAATTCACCTTCTACAGAAACTCCGACCGCGTGGGCTAATTCAACCACTTTGCGAGTTGTTTCTACGTTGTAATCATAGGAAGAAGGGGTTTTCATGTCGGGCATTAAAGAGCCGTCCATCATTACGGATGTAAAACCGCTTTGAATAGAACGGAAGCAAACTGCTGGTTCGCCGCCGTGGTCTTGGTGCATTACAACAGGAATATGGGGATACATTTCTACTGCTGCAATCACTAAGTGACGTAAGAAGGGTTCGCCAGCATAGGAACGGGCACCGGCAGACGCTTGTAAAATAACAGGGCTATTTGTTTCATCCGCAGCTTGCATAATAGCTTGAATTTGTTCCATGTTGTTGACATTGAACGCAGGCATACCGTAGCCATTTTCAGCCGCATGGTCGAGTAATTGACGCATTGAAACGAGCATTAATGAGAATCTCCTCTTTTTATTGGTTACAATTGGTTTTATAAAGGGGGAATTTTAACAGGATTTCGCGCTGTTTTTTTCTATTCGCGCAATAAATAATTGCTTTTAATACACTGGGCTTACTTTGTAGCCTTGTGTACGCAATAGGGCAATAATGCCTTTTTCGGTCGGTAAGTGCATTGCACCTACTGCGATAAAAGCTTCTCCTTCTTGTAGGCGCGGTAACATGCGTTCAACCATGCGTTCATTGCGTTCTTCAATTAAGCGTTTCATAAAGAGTTTATTTAATTCAATATCTTCGCTTTTGTCGGCGTAGCTTTGATAAAAGTCTGCCATTTTTTGCAAATCGCGATTTAAATATAATTCGTGAATACGCTCCAAAACATCGGGCATTTCATTAAGTTGATTAATCGTATCTTTTAATAAACTGAGTTGTTGTTTAATCGTTAACGTCTCAAAAACATTGATTTGTTCATCAATTGTTTCTAAACCATATACTGTTTTGCCTTGTTGTTGGGCGCGTTGGTAAAGCATTAAATCTAAAAACATGCCTGATTGATTTCGTGGCATACTTAAGTTGAGCATAATTGCCCAAATTTTCATCCGTTTAACAGTCACTTCTGGCATACCTTGCTTTTCTAGTTGTGCAAGTAATTCTGTATATTCAGCTTTGTTGTCAATAATGGATTCTAAAGTTTTATCTTCTTCTAAGTACATGGTGCTTAAACTGCGCATCATGGTGTTAAAATCCATTTTTAATTCAAAACTAGCGGTTTCTGCTTGATTAAAGCGTTTTTTTATCACATCGGGTAAGTTTAATATCCGTGAATCTTCGCTGTGAATCGTGCCGAGCAGGTAGCTAGGCGCAACGCCAATTTTTTCAATTTTCCAAAAAATACCTTTAGCTAGAGGTGTATTTTTAGAACTTTCTTCAGCATGAACTAAACTAATATTAGCTAAACTCAAACTGAATAAGAGTAGTAAATTAACGTAACGTATGAATTGAATAGACTGCATTTAAATATCCTGTTTTAAGTAAATAAATTGAATTAGGTATTACGCAATTGATTAAAAAAGAGTGTAATCGCTTTAGCGATTGCAAGGGTTGCCGAGAACTAAACAACCCAAGTTTAGCGAGAGATTCAAATGAAAACAAAGACCTATTAGGTTTCAAAAACGAGCAGGTCTGCCAATTGCAATCACTAAAGCGATTGCACTCCTCATTTCAACTGCGTAACTCCTAAATAATTTGAATTTTAAAAATTAGAAGCAACACAATAGAACGCAGGCTTGTGATTAGCCATGCTATCGCTATTATTGCCTTGTTGTTTTAAAATAGTTTTTATCATTTAATGTATGCTTAAATTTTTCCATTAATACAAGTTTAAGGAAATTTAAAGCAGATCAAAAAGCGTTGAGTCCCTTACAGGGAGGCTCTAAATTCCTGTTAAGTTCACTGGCATATATTCTGCACAGGCTGTTGAGAAGCCGTTAAACACTCTCTTTCCTCTAAATGACGATTTGCTTAAATGACTCTTGAGAACTTATTTTGGAATAAAGATTGGGCAATTGGTTTGGCGGTTGCGCCACTTGTCCTGTTCATTGCATGGTTGGGCGGGGTAACCTCACTCGATAATGCGGTGTATCATCAGTATTTGCGTTATCAAAATCAACCTCCTGCGGCGGCTGTTACCTTGGTAACCATTGATGATGCAAGTTTAGCCCAAATGGGAGAGTTGCCATGGGGACGACAACGTTATGCGCAATTGCTCGAGCGTCTTGCTCCTTATGCAAATGTCATCGCGCTCAATGTGCCTTTAGACCAAGCCCAACAGGGCTTAAATTTTCCTGCTTTGGAAGAACTCGGTCGTTTTTATGATACATCTCCTGCTTTGCAACAATTACCTGCGCAAACTCAGCAATTAAATCAGTTAATTACTCAGCTTAATCAAATTCGTCCCCGCTCAGCACAAGAACGTACTAGTTTAGAACAATTGAAGCGTTTTTATGAGCAATCTATTTTTGCTGCGCCATTGTCAGATGAAGTGACGTTATTGCAAGATAAATTAGCCGCGCTCCGTCAAGAGTTAGCTATCGATAATCAATTAGTAAGTCGTTTACAGACCTATCAGCGTGTGGTTATTAGCAGTACCGCATTATCCACTGTAGAACCTAATACTCCCTCCGTTATTATGCCCGCCCCGCCAGCGTTAGCGCGGCATCAGTTGACTGAAATTAATAACCCGTTTGATGTCACCATGCAATCACACTCTTTGCAAATTGATAATATGCGTGTGCCATTAGCCTCTTTTTTAGAAGCGAGTAGCGGTTTTGCCGTTGTCCCGCCAACAAATGGTATGTTACAACATTATCCTTTAGTAGTACGGTATCAACAAGCCTATTTTCCTACTTTACCGTTGTTATTAGTGGCTAAATATTGGGATATTCACGATATTCATGTGAGTTTAGGACAAGGGGTGCAATTGGGTGAAGTCCGTTTGAATACAGATAGCCGCTTGCAAATTGAACCTTTATTTTATCGTCAGGCTGTACGCAGTATTTCCGCCGCTGATATTTTAATGGGCAAATTCAACCCCGAACACTTAAAAAATCAAATTGTTTTAATTGGAATTACCGCAACGGCGCACAGTTTAAAACAACTTACGCCTTTGGGTGAAATGCCGCAAATTGTTGTGCAAGCGCAAATGGTGTCTAATTTGTTGCAACGGACATTTTATCAACAACCCGAAAGCGGTTTTGCATGGCAAATTGCTATTTTCTTGAGTTTATTAGGATATTGTGTTTTATTATTGCCACGTTTGCGTTCACCATCTGTGCATTGGGCAAGTCTTGCTTTGGGGATAATTTTATTAAGTGTACAGCTTGTTCTGTTATCACATCAATGGCATTTATCATTGATGAGTAGTTTGTTATTATTAGGATTTTCGCATCTGGGGTTAGTGTTAAAACGTTTATTAGTCGCTTATAGTGATGCTTTTAGACTACACCCAGAAGCAGTAGAAAGTAACCGATTGTTAGGTTTGGCTTTTCAAGGACAAGGCGAATTAGAATTAGCCTTTGAAAAATTCCGTTTATGTCCACCCACCGAGGAAATTTTAGGACTGGTTTATAATTTAGGTTTAGACTATGAAATGCGGCGCGATTATCGTCAAGCTGCGACTGCTTACCGTTATTTACTCAGTCATTCTCCAGCATTTCGTGATACTGCACGGCGTTTAGAACGCTTACAATCTTTAGCTGACCCAGTATTTTATAGTAGTTCAAATCAACTCTTAACGGCATGGTCAGAAGACAGTGAATATGAAAAGCCCATTCTTGGTCGTTACCAATTAGAGCGGGTACTAGGCAAAGGAGCGATGGGCATGGTGTATTTAGGACGTGACCCTAAATTAAATCGCCTGGTTGCAATTAAAACCTTAGCATTAGCCCAAGAATTTGAACAAGAAGTATTGCAAGAAGCAACTACCCGCTTTTTTCAAGAAGCTTCGGCAGCGGGAAGATTGCAACACGCGAATATTATTGCAGTATTTGATGCTGGAGAAGAAAATGACCTTGCGTATTTAGCAATGGAGTTTTTTAAAGGCGGCGATTTAAAAGCTTATACACGCAAAGATAACTTATTACCTATCAATAATGTCATTGAGCTAATTCAACAAATTGCTCGGGCGTTAGATTATGCCCATTCGCAAGGGGTTATACATCGCGACATAAAACCCGCTAATATTTTGTATAATCGAGCAACGGGATATATTAAAATTACTGACTTTGGCATTGCACAAATCACCAATTTACATAAAACCAAAACGGGCGTGATTTTGGGAACACCCTCATATATGTCACCAGAACAACTTGCAGGCAAGCCTTTAGATGGTAGAACTGATTTATTTTCGCTAGGTATCATGAGCTATCAGTTACTGAGTGGAGAATTACCATTTCAAGCAGACTCTATTGCCAGTTTAACCTTTAAAATCAGTCATGAAACACCGCCTGATTTACAAACGCTACGCCCAGAATTACCAGTTACTTTAGTGGAATATGTCAATAAAATGTTAGCTAAAGACCTCGAGCAACGTTTTGCCTGTGGTAATGAAATTGCCGATGCACTACAAAGCATTGAATTTCTCAATCATGCCGCCAACAATGCAATGACAATAGAGGATGAAACGCTGGCAAAAGCAGAATGTGCTGTCTCAAATTTAGTGATGGTGAGGCATCCCACACAAGACGTGACTACTTCTACTACTTCTCAATCGCCCTTTACGCCGCCTGATACCATGCCTATGGAAGCAACTCCTTTACACGCTCCGCTTTCCTCTTTAGCCCCTGACTCAAGGGAGACGCAGTCATTATGCGCATAAGGCAGGGACAATGTTCACATACAGGGAAAGTGCGCGAGCATAATGAAGATGCCTTAGCGGTAGATGAAACATGGGGAATTCTCGTCCTTGCTGATGGTATGGGCGGCTATCAAGCAGGCGAAGTCGCAAGCGAAATGGCTGTACGCATCGTGATGGAAGAATTACTTCGTTATCTTCCCAATTTTAACGATTTTGTGAGTAACTATCAGCAAGCCCATATTTGGCAACAAGTTTCTGTTTTGTTAGAACGAGCAATTTACCATGCCAATATGCAAATATTCAGTGCTGCTGAACAAAATTCACATTATCGTGGTATGGGCACAACCATTGTTGCAGCAGTTTTATCTGCTTCATTTATCAGTATTGCGCATGTCGGCGACTCACGTTTGTACCGTTTACGCGGTCAAGATTTTAAAGCCTTAACTAAAGACCATTCTGTCCGTCAAGAATTAATTGATTGCGGATTTTATACGCCCGCGCAGGCACGTTACGCCCCTAATAAAAATCTAGTGACTCGAGCTTTAGGGGTAGGTGAAACTGTTGAAGTTTCGGTGCAAACGCAAGTTGTTAATGCTAACGACATTTACTTGCTGTGCTCAGATGGTTTAAATGATATGCTAGACGACTCAGAAATTTATACAGCCTTACAACGTCATCCACACGATTTAACTTTAGCCGCAAATGCTTTAGTTGATGCAGCCAATAATGCGGGTGGAGAAGATAATATCTCTGTACTGTTAGCCAGTCCGCTGGTCGATATCAATTTATTTACCCCCGCGCCTGCTCGCTCGTGGTGGAAAAAATTTTGGGGCTAATTATTGCCTCCCGAACTTTGAAAAAGGAATTATTTTGTCAACATCCGCTCCATCCATTCAATCAGTTGCCATCGCGCCAATGAATAAACGTTTTCGTGGTTTTCTTCCCGTGGTGGTGGATGTAGAAACAGCGGGGTTTAATCCGCGCCGTGATGCGTTATTAGAAATTGCTGCCGTTATTCCTAAGATTGACGACCAAGGACAATGGGTGATAGATAGCGTACATTCATGTCATGTACAACCTTTTTCAGGCGCAAATTTAGATGAATCTGCGTTAAAATTTACTGGAATTGACCCATTCCATCCGTTTCGTATGGCATTACCTGAATTAGATGCTTTACAAACTATGTTTAAGCCTATTCGCGAAATGATAAAATACTATGATTGCTCTCGCGCCGTGTTAGTGGGACATAATCCAGCGTTTGATTTAAGTTTCCTTAATGCAGCCTGTGAACGTAATAATATTAAACGTAATCCCTTTCATCCTTTCAGTTCTTTTGATACTGCGACTTTAGCGGGTTTAGCCTTTGGGCAAACTGTTTTAGCGCGTGCCGTGATGGCGGCGGGCATTCCGTGGGATGGTGACCAAGCGCACTCAGCGATTTATGATGCAGAAAAAACGGCTGAATTATTCTGTAAAATCTTAAATTTATG
>JACCEE010427875.1_pt1 | contig 18932 bp, 19 predicted proteins | sample 7449931 | NCBI WGS metagenome assembly JACCEE01 (sample SAMN15323457, study PRJNA562643) | freshwater metagenome | isolation source: river surface water | place: USA:Blue River Watershed | collected 2017-08-19 | reverse complement strand
GTGGGCGTAATTTCTTTTAGGTGGCAACCAGGCACCTCCGATCTACCCTCACATGTATTGGGCCATATCGGCTACGAAACTTTTCATTTTGCGCGAGGTAAGGGTTATGCAAAGAGCGCGCTAGCTCAGATTCTTGAATTTCCAAAGGAATTGAAGCTGCCTTATGTAGAGCTAACTACCGATAAAGAGAATGAAATTTCTCAACGAGTTATTCTCGCTAATAAGGGCGAATTTATTGAGGAATTTGAGAAACCGGCATCTTCAGGCGGAGGACGTGGGTTTAGATTCCGAATAAATCTCTAGCTTGGCGGCAAGCGCTTCATCTACCCGCGCTGTAATTCGCGTCCCTAGTTCTGTATGGGCAAGCGAGATGATTTCGCCAGTTTCGTGAACGCGATTTAAGAGATCGCCTCTACTAAATGGAATCAAAACATTTATCTCCACTTTTGGCCGAGGTAGAGCTGCTTCTATCGCGGCAATTAGCTGTGGGATACCGGCGCCAGTATGTACAGATATTGAAATTGCAGATGGCTCAGCCCGAAGTAAGGTTCTAACTGTCTCTGGGTCGGCAACATCAGATTTATTTAGCGCAATTATCTCTGGAATAGCTTGACCGCCAATTTCGCGGATCACCTCTCTGACAGCATTAATTTGACCAATTGGATCAGAATTTGCGCCATCAACTACATGAACTATTAGGTCGGCACCAGAAACTTCTTCAAGGGTTGATTTAAAGGCGTCAATCAACTCGTGTGGAAGATGTCTAACAAATCCAACTGTGTCGCTTAAAGTATAAATTCGTCCATCTTGTGTCTCCGCTTTTCTAACTGTCGGATCAAGGGTTGCAAATAGCGCGTTCTGAACAAGTACTCCGGCATTAGTTAGGCGATTTAAGAGTGAGGATTTTCCAGCGTTTGTATAACCAGCAATAGCTACCGATGGTATTGAATTTCTTCGCCGCTCTTGTCGCTTGGTATCACGGGCAATCTTCATCTCTGAAATTTCTCGACGAAGTTTGGCCATCTTGTCACGAATTCTGCGTCTATCAATTTCAATCTTTGTCTCACCAGGTCCGCGTCCGCCAATACCTCCAGCGCGCGCCGCCTGTCTAGAAAGCGATTCACCCCAACCGCGGAGCCTTGGCAACATGTAATTCATCTGCGCTAACTCAACTTGAGCTTTACCTTCTTTGCTCTTTGCATGCTGGGCAAATATGTCGAGGATTAACGCTGTTCGATCAACAACTTTAACCTTTACTTTATCTTCTAGATTTCTTAATTGACCTGGGCTTAACTCACCATCACAAATAACTGTATCTGCGCCAGTTGCTTTAACAATTCCCTTTAGTTCATTAACCTTTCCAGAGCCGATGTAGGTTGCAGGATCTGGCTTATCTCTCCGTTGAATTAGCGCATCAAGTACCTGCGAACCTGCTGTTTCTGCAAGCGCAGCAAGCTCTGCCATTGAATTATCGGCATCCTTACTTGTTCCGCTAGTCCAAACTCCAACCAAGATAACTCGCTCCAAGCGAAGCTTTCGATACTCAGCCTCGGAGATATCGGTTAGTTCTGTAGATAGCCCAACTACTCGACGAAGTGCAGCTCGATCACTTAAATCTCGCTGGGTAGAATCAAAAGAATCTGGTGAGAAGTCATCAAATTCTTCGGCGAGATCTGCTGATTCTGCTAAAAGTTCTTCCAACTCTTGATCGCTAAAATTACTCAAAATATTTATCCAGAACTACTTCGCGTAGCAAAACTGCTGGCCCTGTAAGTATCGCGTTAGAGTGAGCATCAATTTCCACCTCTAGACGTCCTCCCGGAGGATTGATAATCCACTTTGCTGGGAGTTTTTTTCCAGAAGCTAGCGTTGCCGCTAGAGCTACAGCACATGTTCCAGTCCCACATGACTTTGTCTCGCCGACTCCTCGCTCATGAACGCGCATTGCTAATTCACCATTTGGTTGAAAAGTAACAAACTCAAAGTTAACGCCATCAGGAAACTCAGAATCCGGATTTGCCTTTGGCTCAATTTCCAAATCCCCAATCTCACGCAAATCCTCGACAAATGAAACCGCGTGTGGATTTCCAATTTCAACTTTATATGCGGGCCAAGTTCTTCCATTTGCAAAAACTTTAACATCGCTTTCGATATGCGATATTTGACCCATATTTACGGTGATATCACCTTCCGCTGGGACACTTAGAAACTTCTTCCCATCCCTAGTAGCAATTGGAAAAATTCCGGAACTTTGCTCTCCCCGATCGACAAGATAGCGAGCCATTACCCGAATACCGTTACCGCACATCTCTGCAATCGAACCATCAGAATTTCTATAATCCATAAACCAGTCACCAGATTTCTTAATAATTCGAATTAAGCCATCGGCACCAATACCGGAATCGCGATTACAAATCTTCGCGCATATATAAGGAGAAATCTCTAATTCGTCATTAGGGTCAAAAATGAGCACAAAATCATTCTCGGTGCCGTGTCCATATGTGCCTTGAATCATCTCTTTGCCCCAAGGGTAGTTGAAAGAATCTGCTGTAGCTGTGCTTCTTTAGCGAGCCAAGTAATCCTCGCATCCCGTGAGAACCAGGTCTCCTGTCTTCGGGCGAATTGTCGGGTGGCACGTTTTGTATCCTCGCGAGCCTCATCCTCTGAAATTTCACCATCGATGAATTTAATTATCTGCGAATAGCCAATTGCCGCACGAGCCGTTTTCCCTTCCCGTAAACCATGACTCAGAAGATTCCTAACTTCATCTACAAATCCAGCGTGCCACATCTTCTCAACGCGTTGGTCAATGATCTCTCTGAGGTTTTCCCGATTTAGACTTAATCCAAATTGTTTAGCTTCTGGATAACGAGAACTTTGACCGCGAGGCAAATTCGCCGTAAATGGCTTTCCAGTAATCTCAATTACTTCAAGAGCGCGGATTACTCGTCTTACATTTTCTTTTGGAATTGCTGCGGCTGCTGCCGGATCTAACTTTCCCAAACGTCTATGCAATGCTATAGCTCCAATAGCTTCGCTCTCCTTTTGTATCTTCTCTCTTATTTCAAGATTTGTTTCCGGAAAATTCAAATCATCCAAGATTGCCTTTACGTACAGGCCGGTTCCGCCGACAACAACGGTGGGAACATTTCTTTTTAATAGATTATCGATACATGATCTGGCTTGCTCCTGATATCGAGCAACTGAGGCATCTTCTGTAACTTCCAATGTATCGATTAGATGATGCGGGATACCATCGCGCTCTGCAATTGAAAGTTTTGCTGTGCCGATATTCATGCCTTTATAGAGCTGCATGGAATCGGCATTTACTATTTCCCCGCGAAGTTGCTTCGCAATTTCTATGGCTAGCGCGCTTTTCCCGGTTGCAGTCGCCCCGACTATGAAAATTAATGTCATTTAGCGAGAACGCTTTTTAATTGCGGAACCCCCAGAAAAACACCACTGCGCTCCGCTTCTGCTTTACGTGCGCTAAAGGCATCGCCACCTCTTGTTGAAATAGTTCGAGTCAATTCACCTATTATGAAATGTGGTTTTGCTTCCAAAATCTTTACATATGCCAAATCCCCTGGGCGCACTTGGTGAGCCCCCAGATCAAAATGCACCAAGCGAAAATCCCTGCTCTTGCCTTGTGCCCGTCCTGCTTCAATATCGGAGATCAAAACTTCGAGTTCTTTTCCGATAACTTGCTGATTTACTCGCAGAGATATTTCATTTAGATGCTGATGCAATCGGTCATATCTTTCTGCGACAACTTCGTCGGGAATTTGATCCGGCATCTGCGCGGCTGGGGTACCAGGGCGCTTTGAATACTTAAATGAGTAAACGGCCAAAAAGTTGAATTCATCCGCAACATCCAAAGTATTCTGAAAATCGGCTTCGCTCTCACCTGGGAAACCAACGATTAGATCTGTTGTAATGCTTGAATCTGGAATAGCTTTTCGAACTTTTTCGATAATTTTTCGATATCTATCTACTCGATATGACCTTCTCATCTCTTGCAGAATTCGATCAGATCCTGATTGCAGTGGCATATGAAGGTGTGGCATGACATTTGGCGTCTCTGCCATTGCAGCAATTACATCATCGGTGAAATCTCTTGGATGTGGCGACATAAAGCGCACCCGATCAAGGCCCGGAATCTGACCACACGCACGGAGTAACTTTGCAAAAGCTTCTCGATCTCCGAAATCGACTCCGTAAGCATTTACATTTTGACCAAGCAGAGTTACTTCGGTAACGCCCTGCTCAACTAGAGCACGTACTTCATTTAGAATATCTTCAGAATTCCGATCTTTCTCTCGACCGCGAAGTGCAGGAACGATACAAAATGTGCAAGTGTTATTGCACCCAACTGATACAGAAACCCACGCTGAAAACGGTGAATGGCGGCGAGCAGGAAGTGTAGATGGGAAATGCTCTAGCGACTCCTTAATTTCAACTTGTGCACTTTTCTCAATCCGCGCGCGCTCCAATAGATATGGAAGTGAACCCATGTTATGAGTGCCAAATACAACATCTACATACGGCGCACGCTTGATAATTGCGCCTTGATCTTTTTGAGCTAGGCATCCACCAATGGCAATCTGCAGATTAGGGTTATCTCTCTTCTTCGGAACTAGGAAACTTAAGTGTCCGTAAAGTTTGTTATCAGCATTCTCACGAACTGCACAGGTGTTAAAAACAATTAAATCGGGCTCTGTACCTATGGGAGCTGGAAGATAACCTGCAGAGTCAAGTGAACCTGCAATACGCTCTGAGTCATGGGAGTTCATCTGACATCCCAATGTCTGGATTACATAGGTGCGTGCGCTCACACGTGGAATTCTAACTTCAATTAGTGCAAGCTTGGATTGCTTTTGCAATCGAGGCAAGATCTCGATTTGCCATATCTACCTTAGAAAAAATCCAACTTCCTCCTACCGCAATCACATTCTTTTCCTTAAGGAAGTTCTGAGCATCTGGCAGAGAGATTCCTCCAGTTGGTAGAAACCTAATAGCAGGAAATGGAGCTGAGATTGCGCGCAATCCAGATACGCCTCCTAGTGACATGGCTGGAAACCATTTCATTTCACTTACTCCTAGGCGAAGCGCAGTTAATATTTCGGTAGCAGTTGCAACTCCTGGAAGATAAGGAATTCCCAAACTCTTTGCATGGGATATAAGCGACTGTGATAGTCCGGCCGAAACTGCAAATTTGAGATTGAGCTTCTTAGCAAGATCTAACTCTTCTTCTCTTGTCACTGAACCAACGCCAACAGTTAAGCCATCAACTTGAGTTAGAGTTTCAATTGCTTTCCAACTAGCTTCAGTGCGGAGTGTTACTTCTACAAGTGGCAGAGCATTATCAACAAGTACTTTTCCAAGATCCTTCATCCATGCAGCATCTTCTGCGACAAGTACTGGAAGAATTTTTGAACCAAGGAGAAATTCCATGGTCAGAGCCTATCTCGCAAGGCTTAGTTGCGAGAAATACCAAGTTCAGAAATTACCCGCGAGATAATTGATCCGCTGAAACCGCGACGTGCCAGCGCTCCGTGGAGTCTCCGGTATGCAACATCGTTTTCTAGTCTTTGATACGAGCGAGCTTTACGCTCTGCAAATTTAAGTGCATTATCAAATTCGTTATCATCAGTGATATCGCTAGTTATCCATTCAATAATTTCATCGCTAATTCCCTTTGAGCGAAGCTCTCCGATGATTATGCGACGTGCAACTTTTTTTGTCCGTTGCCGAGATTCACTCCAATAACGCGCAAATTCGTAATCATTAACAAAGCCTTGTTCTTGAAGGCGAAATAGAACTGCATTGGCAACTTCTTCAGTAGTGCCACGTTTCTTGAGGAGAGCAAAGAGCTCTCCCCTACTGCGAGCTCTTCGACCAAGGGCATTTAGCGCAATGGTCGTTGCTACGGAGTAAGGGTCGCTCTCTAACTCTTCAAGGAGTTCGTTAGAACTCGACATCGGCAGCAGCTTCATCGATTGCAGCGACTAGGGCTGGATCGATATTGGCAGTTGCGTAATGTGCGCGAATCTTGCTCTCGATTTCATTTGCGAGATCTGGATTATCTATAAGGAACTGTCGTGAATTTTCTTTTCCTTGGCCAAGCTGGTCTCCTTCATAGGTAAACCACGCACCTGACTTCTTCACAATTCCCAGATCTACACCGAGATCAAGAAGGCTGCCCTCGCGAGAGATTCCGATTCCGTAAAGGATGTCGAACTCTGCTTGCTTAAATGGTGGAGCCATCTTATTTTTCACAACTTTGACTCGAGTTCGATTTCCTACCGCATCTTGACCATCTTTTAGAGTCTCTATTCGGCGAATATCCATACGAACTGATGCATAGAACTTAAGAGCTTTTCCACCAGTAGTTGTTTCAGGTGAACCAAAGAAGACACCGATTTTATCTCTAAGCTGATTGATAAAGATTGCTGTTGTCTTTGATTGGCTAAGTGCGCCTGTAATCTTTCGAAGCGCCTGCGACATTAAACGAGCCTGTAAGCCCATATGTGAATCGCCCATTTCGCCTTCAATTTCAGCACGTGGTACTAGAGCTGCTACTGAGTCGACAACAATTAAATCAAGTGCACCAGATCGAACCAACATATCGGCGATCTCTAGTGCCTGTTCTCCAGTATCTGGTTGGGAAACTAGAAGTGCATCAATATCAACGCCGAGTTTCTTTGCATACTCTGCATCAAATGCATGTTCGGCATCTATAAATGCAGCGATTCCGCCAGCACGTTGTGCGCTTGCAATTGCATGAAGGGTAAGTGTCGTCTTACCGGAAGATTCGGGTCCGAAGATCTCAATAATTCTTCCTCTTGGCAATCCACCAATTCCAAGCGCCATATCAAGGGCGATAGATCCGGTTGGGATTACTTCAATTGGAGTAGCGGTTTTTTCGCTCATCTTTATAACTGAACCCTTACCAAACTGACGCTCAATTTGGGCAAGCGCGGTATCTAGGGCTTTTTGTTTTTCGGGATTTACATTTTTCTCTTCTGCAGGTTCTTTGGCAGCTTTTGCCACTCTCTTGCCTTTCTCTCGTTCGTTAGTTGGTCCAGAAGGTACGGAAGACCACCGACGGCCCGAGTTAAATCGGGCGGAAATGTGGAACCGCTCTGGTTGGGCTGTGCAGACTCTCCGTCTACACGAACTGGAGTCTACCGAACATTTGTTCTAATTGGCACCGACACTCCCGGTTGCTAGCGGAGTTCAGGCTTAATTTCAGGATTCTGCTTAACAACAGCTCGCCAGATATCAGAAGGCTCAAGACCCATCGCTAACGCTTGCTCGATTGTCTGTCCGCCAAGTTCTGCCAGGACAAAATCACGTGTATATGACGGGGCCCAGTCGGGACCAAAATGTTCTGAGAGTCGGCGCCTTAACTCCGAGATTCGCAAATTTAGAGAATGCCTGCAATTCGATTTGCCTGTTCACGTGAGTGCTCAGGTGAAAGTGGCGCAGTTACTTGACCCAATATCCATCGTAGGACCAGCCCAACTCCAACTACATCGGTTGCGAAAATTTTTGACAATTGAGAATAAATTTCTTCCCAGATGTGATGATCTTTAGCAGTAAGTGCCGCAGCGACTAGATCGCCATCTCTTTCAATTGCACTTCTCAAGCCATCATGTTCTGAGATTTCTCGAGAAATTGCATAAAGCGCATCGGCTCTAGATTGCGAAACTAATGCAATTGTCGAAATTCGCTCGAGCTCAGTTTCAACTAAAGCGAGAAAAACTTCTTGCTTATCTCGGAAATGGTTATATAGAGACGCTCTAGAAACTTCAGCCCGATCAGCTATTTCAATCATATTAGTTGCGCTAATTCCACTTTCGGCAAGGAGCGATTTTGCGGCTTCCATAATTGCGGTACGCGTACGACGATGAATCGTAGATTGATGTTGATAAGTTACACGCGAGTTATCGGAATGAGCATTTGAAGAAAGCAATGCCGACTCCTTATGCCGCGTTCGTGTCTACTACCGTTAGTACTGGGGTTTCGTGAAGCTTTAATTCAGTTGCTACTTCAGCGAGTACTGTAGAGAGTGAAATGTTAAGCGCTGCACAGATTGAATTTAGAAGCTCTGAAGAAGCCTCTTTCTGGCCACGTTCAACCTCGGATAAATATCCAAGGGAAACTCGAGCAACCTTGGCAACCTCGCGAAGAGTTCTGCCCTGGTTCACTCGGACGCCGCGAAGTGATTGCCCGATATGTGTACGCATCAAAACCATGGCAACTCCTTTCGGCTACGAACTTGACCCTCCAAGGATACGCTCAAATACTGGAAATAGGCTGGCGACCGCGCCGGCCCGCACCTGCTCTCTCGGTCCTGGTATCTCAAGGAAAAGAGTCTCTTCGCTATCTGGTCCCACAAATGCAACCCAGATACTTCCAGCCTTGACCCCATCTGAATCTCCTGGTCCTGCTACTCCTGTTGTTGCAACTGCCCAATCGCTTTGGAATCTCTTTTGAGCTCCGCGCGCCATTGCAATTGCCGTTTCTTCTGAATAGATACCGAAATCATCAATCAATTTATTTGGGATATTCAGATCACGTACCTTGCTGCTCTTGGAATAGGCAATCACTGCACCCAAAAAAACTTGAGAAGCGCCTTCGATTTCGGTGATTGCGCTAGAAATTCCGCCCCCGGTAACAGATTCTGCAACTGAGAGCGTTTGATTTCTCTGGCGTAATGTAGAAACTACCGAAAGAGCAATCATCATGACTTTGCTTTACCAAAGGCGCTACGCAAGTAATCCAAACCAGTGGTCAAAGTAATTACTATCGCTACTCCCAAAAGTATGTCGCGCGGCAAGTAGAGACTTTCCGACAATGGCAGGATGTAAAAACCAACAGAGAAATTCTGTAGAAGAGATTTAATTTTTCCACCACGATTTGCAGCGATAACTTGGCGCTTAATAACGGCAAGTCTAAGAATCGTAATTCCAACTTCCCGGAAAAGAATTATTGCAGTTACCCACCAAGGTAACTTTCCGAGAATAGAAAGTCCAATTAGCGCGGTACCGATAAAAGCTTTATCTGCAATTGGATCTAGGATCGCGCCAAAACTCGAAACTTGATTGCGTTTCCGAGCAATTCGCCCATCCAAAATATCGGTCAAGCCAAGTAGAAAGAAGGAGGTCCAGGCAATAATCTGCCAAGTCGGATCTTCTCCACCTTCTTTAAAGAGCGCCCATGCGCAGAATGGCAATGCCAGAATTCGAAAAACGGTTAATGCGTTAGGTAGATTCATAACGGACTCGCGACCAAGTCTGCACCGAAAACATCACTTACTATCGCTTCAACATACTCGCCAACCCGATATTTATTGCGACTCTGTAAGGTCGTGGTCGTGTCCACTTCGGGGCCTTGGTGCTCAGCGCGACCTTCGTTAATTTCGGCATCTTCTACAAGTACAACAATTCGCTCTCCAATTCTTTCGTTGGCCCGTTCAATAGTCAGCTCTTCAACCATGCCACGGAGCATTTCACTTCGTTCTTGAATTAACTCTGGAGCTATTTTTGTATCAAATGTTGCAGCTTCGGTTTTATCTTCATCCGAATATGGAAACACACCAATTGCATCAAGTCTGGCTTCGCTAACAAAATCAACTAGCTCCTTAAATTCAGATTCTGATTCTCCAGGGAATCCAACGATAAAATTAGATCGAATTCCGGAGCTTGGATTTAGCGCGCGGATCTGTGAGAGTAAATGTAAAAACTTCTCTTTATCGCCAAAGCGCCTCATCCTGCGAAGTAAAGTCTCAGAGGCATGCTGGAAAGAGATATCGAAGTAAGGTACAACTTTTTCCGTTGAGACCATTGCTTGTAATAGTGATGGTCTGATTTCTGCAGGTTGTAAGTATGAAAGTCTGATTCGTTCAATTCCAGATATTTTGGCTAGCTCAGGAAGGAGCGTTTCCAAAAGCCTTAAATCACCAAGATCTTTCCCGTATGAGGTGGTGTTCTCGCTTACTAAAAAGAGTTCGCTAACGCCATTATCGGCAAGCCAACGCGCCTCATCCAATATTTCAGTGGGGCGACGTGAAACAAAGGCGCCGCGAAATGAAGGAATGGCGCAGAATGTGCATCGTCGATCACAACCCGCCGCAATTTTTAATGGAGCTACTGGGGCATTTCCAAGTCGCTTTCGAGCAAAGCCACCACCTTGTCCAAGACTCTGCTTCAATTCTTGGCGAGCGACCGGCGAAATCGGAATAAGGGAACGTCTATCTCTGGGCTGATGAACCTTAACTTTTTCACCGGATAAAATTCCTTGCAGTCTTCGAGAGATATCTTCGTAATCATCAAAGCCAAGAATTGCATCTGCTTCCGGAAGTGCTTCTGCAAGCTCTTTACCGTAACGTTCTGCCATGCACCCGACAGCTACAACTGCTCGCAGCGTGCCATCGCTCTTCTGAGAATGCGCTTCAAGTAACGCATCAATGGAATCTTTCTTTGCCGATTCAATAAAGCCACATGTATTTACAAGTGCGATATCCGCAATGCCGGGATCTGTTACGAGTTCCCATCCGTCGGCAGCTAAGCGACCTGCCAATTCTTCTGAATCTACCTCATTACGCGCACAGCCCAAGGTAACCAAGGCAACGCTACGAGGTTTGGACACCGGCAGATTCTACCGGCGAGGTATTGATTTTTGATTTATCCGTTCTGTGAAATTGCTTGTGGGCCAAATTCGAGGCGTACCACTTCACCAACTTCACCAGCAGTACCAAGTTTCTCGCCATTGACTATTAGATCAATCGCGCCTGCGTTTCCAAGTACCAAATAGATCAATTGATTATCAGTGAAAGTTTTGGATTCGCCCTGACGAATTCGTCCACTATAAAGAGTTGTTCCCGTGCTATCGCTTACTGCAACCCAGGAAAGTCCATTTACACCGAGAAGTGTTACTTCCACACCGTCGGTACGAGATGCAACAGGGCCTGTCTCGCTACTTGGAACGGTGGTTGTAGGTGAATTTGTTTGAGGTGAATTTGATGAGGAGATGATGAAGCCACCGAAAAGTGCTAAACCAACTAATCCAGTTAGGACACCAGCCAAAGATTTCCAAGACAGTGGTCTCTTTATAGCTTTGGGCTTAGTGACATTGTTGTCATTAAGCAATTCTCGAATTGATTTATTTAATGGAATGGTTTGCGATTCAAAAAGTGATAGAAGATTTTCTACATCAGCGCCACAAATATTTGCAATATTTCTAATATGTCCGCGAGCATAAGCGGCTCCGCCACAGGTACTGAAATTATCTTGTTCTAAATCTTCAATTACGCTCTCAGGAATTCGAGTGCGCGCCGATAATTCAGCGATTGAATATCCGCTGGATTTTCGCACTTCGCGAAGAGAGGAACCGAGTGACATCAGATCTCCAAAATTCCGATTGATTGGAGAGATAAGTTTACTTCTCAATTATTTGTCAGGACAACCCCTAACCCCGAAGTTCACCCCTGGAGGACGGCAAGAACTGACGGCAAATCATCCGACTTAACAAGAACTGTGCGAGCCTTTGAGCCTTCCGATGGCCCAACAATTCCTCGAGACTCCATCAAATCCATTAAGCGGCCCGCCTTGGCGAAACCAATTCTCAATTTCCTTTGCAGCATTGAAGTTGATCCGAATTGAGTAGATACAACTAATTCAACTGCTTGAATTAATAAATCAAGATCGTCACCGATTTCATCTTCTACAACACGAGAAGATTGAACAGGTTTCAAAATATCCTCGCGATAAACCGGCTTTAACTGAGACTTAACATGGTTAACTATCGATTCAATTTCACGTTCTGAGACATAAGCACCTTGAATTCGAATTGGTTTACTTGCGCCCATTGGCAGGAAGAGTCCATCGCCCTGGCCAACTAATTTCTCTGCTCCTGGTGAATCAAGAATAACTCGAGAATCTGCAAGCGATGAAGTCGCAAATGAAAGTCGAGATGGCACATTGGCTTTTATTAGACCAGTGACAATGTCAACGCTCGGACGTTGTGTCGCGATTACTAAATGGATTCCCGCCGCCCTGGCTAATTGAGTAATTCTTACGATGCTATCTTCAACATCGCGAGCTGCCACCATCATTAAATCTGCCAACTCATCAACAACAATAAGTAGATATGGATATGGTTCGAGTGGTCCCTCGGAATCAGGGTGAGGAGCCAACTTTCCGGATCTGACAGCCTTATTGAAGTCATCAACGTGGCGGAAACCGTAAGTTGAAAGATCGTCATATCTCATCTCCATTTCACGCACCACCCAAGCAAGCGCTTCAGCCGCTTTCTTCGGGTTGGTAATGATCGGTGAAATTAAATGAGGAATTCCATCATAAGCATTTAGCTCTACACGTTTCGGATCAATCAGAATTAAGCGAACATCATTAGGAGTTGCACGAACCAGGATAGAGGTAACGAGAGAATTGATCATTGAAGATTTACCTGCACCCGTTGCACCTGCCACCAATAAGTGTGGCATTTTTGCCAAATTGGCACAGATGAAATTACCTTCAACATCTTTGCCAAGCGCGATTACCATCGGGTGGTGATCATTTCCGGCGACGCTCGAGCGAAGCACGTCACCGAGTGAAACTATTTCTCTATCTGAATTAGGAATTTCAATACCTACAGCAGATTTCCCTGGAATTGGGGAGAGAATCCTTACATCGCTACTTGCAACTGCATATGCAATATTCTTACTGAGCGCGGTGATTGCTTCGACTTTTACGCCACTTCCCAATTCAACTTCGTAGCGTGTAACAGTAGGGCCACGCATAAAACCTGTGACTTCGCAATCAATTTCAAACTCTTTAAAGAGTTCCGTAAGAGCCTGCACTACAGATTCATTTGCCTTGCTCTTTCCTTTCGAGGGTGGACTGGTTCGAAGCAACTCCATCGAAGGCAGTTCATAGGAATCTGTTGCGGATAAGACTAGCTGCACCGGTCGGGCCGGCTTTGTAGGCTTCGAAGATGTGACCTGTGGCAAATCTGATTTAGGTATTTCAACTGTGAACTCTTGGTCAAAATCCTCTTCATCGAGATCTTCATCTTGCTGATTTATAAACTCTTGCACGAGTGGCGTTTCAAAAGGTGGCGTCTCCGAAATTTCAAATTCTTCTAATTTACGCTCTCTTCTATCTTCGAGTGCGTCACTTACCTTACCTTTTGCTCCTGTAAATAAACCGGCAAAGAATGCTGAAATTTTTGAGAAAGGAGTTGCCGTAATAACCATTAAGCTGAAGAGAAATACAAGAACTAAAATTGGTATCGCCAATACATCGGTTACTAGCGCTATTAAAGGTGTCGAGATTGCATATCCGACCCAGCCGCCTCCTTCTCGCATTGCCGTTGCGCCAGTATTTATTGAACTCGGATTGAGAATATGCACCAATCCGGTAGTGCTCACAACTAAGAGAAATGAACCAATTATTAATCTACCGTTTGCAGCTTTATCTTGAGGAGCTCGGAAGAATCTAATTGCAAAGTAGCCAAATAAGATTGGTGTAAATATTGCCAACCGACCAACAGCCCCGTAAAAGAACGAGTACGCAGCGTGGCCAAACCAATTATCTAATTTCCACCAAGAAGTTGCTGCGGCCAACAATGCGACAATCAATAGTAATAAGCCAATTCCATCGCGCTGATGTTCTGCATCAAGATCTTTGGCGCCACGAGTCAGTAAGCGAATACTCGCACCTAGCGCTTTAGCGATGGTACGCCAGATAGCCCCGAGCGCTCTGCTTATGCTTCGCAGAAATCCGCTGGAACTTTTCTTACTATTTCGCTTTGCCACAACGAAAAATCGTATGACAACTGAAAATTATCGAGGGGCAGGCGCGCCGTTACACTTCAATTACAACTGGAACAATCATTGGTCTTCGACGATGTTCGCCTCCGACCCAACTCCCAACAGTTTTTCGGACCACTTGCGAAAGTTGGTGCGTTCCATTTACACCGCCGGCGACTGCTCCAGCTAATGCTTGTTCGATTCGACCTTTTACTTCATCGAATAATCTCTCATCTTCAGCAAACCCACGAGCATGAATATCTGGCCCAGCAACAATTTTCCCAGTCTGAGAATCAATAACAACGATTACCGAAATAAATCCTTCTTCTCCAAGAATTCTTCGATCCTTTAGTGAATCCTCAGTAATGTCTCCAATACTTTGCCCATCAACATAAACCATTCCGCAAGGAACAGCCCCAACAATTTTCGCGACTTGATTTGAAAGATCAACTACAACGCCATTTTCAGCGATTACTACATTGGATCGCTTTACGCCGGTAGAAATTGCAAGCTCGGCATTTGCGCGCATATGCCGCCATTCGCCATGCACCGGAAAGACATTTCTTGGTTTTACAATGTTGTAGCAGTAAAGAAGTTCTCCTGCAGCCGCATGGCCCGAAACATGAACTAAGGCATTTCCTTTATGTACAACTTTTGCTCCGAATCGAGTCAATTCATTTATAACTCGGTATACAGAATTTTCATTTCCTGGAATTAGTGAAGATGCGAAGATAACGGTGTCGCCATCCCCTACTCGGATTCGATGATCACCATTAGCCATGCGAGATAAGGCGGCTAGTGGTTCACCTTGGGAACCAGTTGATACCAAAACCAGATCATTTCCGTAATCATCAATTTCATCTTCAGTAATTAGGGTATTGCCCGGAATTTTTAAGTAGCCGAGTTCGGCTGCGAGCGTCATGTTTCGAACCATGCTACGCCCGACAAATGCGACTTTTTTATTATGTGATTTTGCTATGTCGATGACCTGTTGAACTCGGTGAACATGTGAAGCAAAGGAAGCAACAATTACTCTCCGCTTTGCGCCGGCAATCACTCGGTCTAGCACAGGCATGATTTCTCGTTCAGATGTCGTGTAACCAGGAATATCTGCATTAGTCGAATCGACCATAAATAGATCGACACCATCACGACCCAATTCTGCAAAACGCGTTAGATCGGTAGTTCTGCCATCAAGTGGTAACTGATCCATTTTGAAATCACCTGTATGAAGTACTACTCCTGCACCAGTTCTGATTGCTACCGCAAGCGCATCAGGAATCGAGTGATTAACCGCGATAAATTCAAGTTCAAACTCGCCAACTTTTCTCCGTTGTCCTTCACGAACTTCAATCGTGATCGGAGAGATCCGATGATCTCGAAGTTTTCCTTTAGCAAACGCAAGTGTTAGTTGTGAGCCGATTACGGGAATATCCCCTCGTTCTCGTAGCAAATATCCAAGTGCGCTGATGTGATCTTCATGTCCATGCGTTAGAAAAATTGCCTTTATATCTGATAGTCGATCGCGAATGTATGAGAAATCAGGGAGGATCAAATCGATTCCAGGTTGATTCTCTTCAGGAAATAGAACTCCGCAATCAACAACAAGAAGTTCGCCGTTGTATTCAAAGACCGTCATATTGCGACCAACTTCAGCAAGTCCACCTAGGGCAACGATTCGAAGCGTTCCCGGCTCAAGCTTTGGTGGCATCCCAAGATCTGGGTGCGGATGATTCATTAGTTAAGTTTCACTCCACCCAGTTTTAAGTCCTCGCGCAATTGCGAGATCTGCGAATCCGTAGCATCAACTAGCGGCAATCTAACTCTGCCGCCCGGTAATCCCATCAACTTTAAAGCAGCTTTTGTAAGGATTGCGCCTTGAGTTCTAAAGGTTCCGGTAAACACTGGCAATAACTCTTGATGAATCTGCAAGGCGCGATTTGAATCGCCGGCAAACCAGGTATCAAGCATCTCTCGCAAACGATTTCCAACGGTATGTCCACAAACTGAAACAAATCCAACAGCGCCAACGGAGAGCAAAGCTAAATTCAAAATATCGTCTCCTGAATAAACTGGAATTCCGGAACGTTTAATTACCCACGATGTAGATGCAACATCGCCTTTGGCATCTTTTAGCGCGACGATATTTTTGTGCTCGGCCAATCTACATATGGTGTCTGGTTCAATTGCGACTCCGGTTCTTCCTGGAATGTCATAAAGCATTACCGGCACATCAGTAGCATCGGCCATAGCTCGGAAGTGAGCTTCTATACCTGCTTGTGGCGGTTTGTTGTAATAAGGCGTAACAACCAGCAGGCCATCTGCACCAGCTTCGGCTGCCATCTTCGCCTGTGTTACAGAGTGCGAAGTCTCATTATTTCCAGCTCCTGCAACGATTTTTAATTTACCACCGGTAACTTTCTTGACAACTTTTATGATCTCAACTTTTTCTTCATCACTTGTCGTTGGAGCTTCGCCAGTTGTGCCGTTTACAGCAATTCCATCGTGACCCAAATTTTGCAAATGAAGTGCAAGCTTTTCAACGCCTTCCCAATCAATACTTAGATCATCTTTAAATGGTGTAACCATCGCCGTAAGCAGACGACCAAAGGGCGCGTTCATGCGCTAAGGCTACTACGGAGCGACTCGGCCAGATTTCTCAAATGCGCTATAAGTGAGCGGCATAAGTTGGGCGAAATGTTCCTCCATTTTCTCTGCAACCATCTCAATTTCACGTTGTGGGTAGCTCGGAAAATGCGAACCTTCACGGCTTGTTCGCAATGACAAGAAATTCATTAGCGCGCGAGCATTCATAGTTACATACATTGAAGAGTAAAGAGCCACTGGGAGAACAGCTCGTGCCACTTCCCTTGCTACGCCGGCATCAAGCATCTTTTTGTAATTTTGATAGGCAACGGTATAGCTCTCTTTCATTGCGGCTACCGTCGTATCAAATTGTTCAGCTGTGCCATCAATAAAGACGTAATGTCCCGTTTTGCCAGTTTGGATAAGTTTTCTATTTTTATTAGGCACATAGAAAACAGGCTTTAGCTCGCGGTATCTACCGCTCTCTTCATTGTAGGAAGCAATTCGATGTCTCATAAATTCTCTAAAGACAAAAATTGGCGCACTTACAAAGAAAGTCATAGAGGTGTGCTCGAATGGCGAACCATGACGTTCGCGAGCTAGATAATTGATTAAACCGGCGGATCGGGAAGGATCACTTTCTATCTCGTCTTTTGACTGTTCTCCGGCTGTAGAAACTCGTGCCGCCCAGATAACATCTGCATCGTTTGCGCTAGCTTTGACCAGCTCGACTGTTACGTCGTCGCGGAAAACAATTTCGGGATATTCGGTGTCCGTCACGAGCGTGACCCTATCTAGCCACTGGTTAACTCTCTGGATTTGATAAGGCAAGATTGGTTCGTGTCATTTGATCGCCGCGCAGTTCTGCGTGATTCATTGAGCGTATCGCTTCCAGTCGGCACTTACGGAGCAGCTTTTGGCGCAGCATCGGTTGCTGCAGGGTTCTCAATTGTGCAAACCTGCGCACTCTCACTCTTGCTCTTCTCCGGCGCATCGCAATTTGCCGTGGTGGGCGTAATGGGCGCAGGTGGCGGAGTCCTTAGCGCAATTGCTACTGGTGCTCTACTTGGAGTAAGAAATGGTTTATATGCACTTCGGATGTCTCCGATTCTAAAGTTAAGCGGAATCAAGAAATTTCTCGGCGCTCAAATAACAATTGATGAATCTACAGGTGTAGCACTAACCCAAGAGCCGCGCGGTCAAGCTGCTATGCGATATGGCTTTATCGCCACTGGCATCGGTGTTTATCTCTTCTGGAATTTATTCACGTTACTTGGGGCAATTGGTGCGCAAGCGCTGGGTAATCCATCAAGCTGGGGGCTTGATGCAGCTGTGCCGGCAGCATTTCTTGGACTGGTTTGGCCGAGATTGAAAACTTCAACCACAAAATTTGCCGCTTTTAGCGCTGTGATTCTGGCAGTCGCGCTAACGCCATTTCTTGATGCTGGACTACCAATTATTGCAACAGTGGCTATAGCTCTTGTTCTGGGGTGGAGAACTCGGTGAATACACTCTGGATTGCAACTTTGGGCGCTAGTTTGGCTTGTTATATCTTGAAAGTTACCGGATTTCTCGTTCCAGAGAGTTGGTTAAATCGACCTAGAATTCAAAGAATTAATGAACTTGTTCCAGTGGTACTTCTAAGCGCACTCGTTGCTGTACAAACTTTTGCAAAAGATGGAGAAATTCAGCCCGATCATAGAATTGCCGGAGTTCTTGCAGCAGCGATTGCGCTGAAAATGAGACTTTCTTTCCCGCTAATGATGATAATGGCCGCAGTAACTTCAGCCTTTATTTATCGATTAACCTCGGGTTAGCATAATCAGATGGGCGAAATCGGACTCACGACGGAAGAGGCTCGCGAGCGACTCGCAAAATTTGGAGCTAATGAATTACCTACTGAATCAAAGAAAAGCTTATTTTCAATCTCTCTTGAAGTAATTCGCGAGCCGATGCTACTACTTCTTATCTTTGCCGGCGCAATCAGCTTCGCTTTGGCCGAACTTCTCGATGGGATTCTTTTAGTTTCCACCGTCTTTATTGTATTAGGTATATCAATTTTTCAATCCCGCAGAACCGAAAATGCTTTACAAGCATTGAAAGAGTTAACAACTCCACTAGGGCTAGTCGTTAGAGATGGCATAGAGATTAGAATTGCGAGTTCTCAAGTTGTTCCAGATGACCTAATTGTAATTTTAGAAGGCGATCGAGTAATCGCAGATGCAAAATTAGTTTCTGCCTCATCTCTTGAATTTGATGAATCGTTGCTTACAGGTGAATCAGTTCCAGTAACAAAGGGTATTGGTGACACTATTTTTGCCGGCTCTTTAATTGTTCGGGGTCACGGAAGAGCTCGGGTAATAGCGACCGGCACAAATTCACAATTGGGCCGAATCGGAAAATCTTTACAGGAAATTAGTGAAGAAAAAACTCACCTACAACAGAACATTGAGAGAATTGTAAAAGTAATTGGCGTTGCTGCATTCGTGACCGTAGCAATAGTAATAATCAATTTCGGCTTAACTAG
>JACCEE011089582.1_pt1 | contig 18937 bp, 10 predicted proteins | sample 7449931 | NCBI WGS metagenome assembly JACCEE01 (sample SAMN15323457, study PRJNA562643) | freshwater metagenome | isolation source: river surface water | place: USA:Blue River Watershed | collected 2017-08-19 | reverse complement strand
TCGTATGTGCATCATTGATAAATAACCGCCTCCGAGAGCTCACCGCACATACGAAAACCCGAGAAATGGCTTGTTTCGTATGTGCATCAATGACAAATAACCGCCGCCGGGAGCTCACCGCACATACGAAAACCCGGGAAATGGCTTGTTTCCTATGTGCATCATTGATAAAATAACCGCCTCCGGGAGCTCGCCGCACATACGAAAACGCTGGAAGAGGTCTGTTTCGTATGTGCATCATTGATAAATAACCGCCTCCGGGAGCTCACCGCACATACGAAAACCCGAGAAATTGCTATTTCGTATGTGCATCAATGATAAATAACCGCCTCCGGGAGCTCACCGCACATACGAAAACCCGGGAAATGGCTTGTTTCGTATGTGCATCATTGATAAAATAACCGCCTCCGGGAGCTCGCCGCACATACGAAAACGCTGGAAGAGGTCTGTTTCGTATGTGCATCAATGACAAATAACCGCCGCCGGAAGCTCACCGCACATACGAAAACGCTGGAAGAGGTCTGTTTCGTATGTGCATCATTGATAAATAACCGCCTCCGAGAGCTCACCGCACATACGAAAACCCGAGAAATGGCTTGTTTCGTATGTGCATCAATGATAAACAAGCGCCACGCAATTCATCTGACATTAATTTCGTACTAGGCCAGAAAAATTGGCCTTCTCATACGTAATCATTGCCCAGAAATAGCCCGTGGGTACCCCAGATTACGTGCCAAATACCGATATACGGCAGTTTCGTATGTTTTGATAGTATTGGTTTGGTTTTAATATCGATATAACCTATCCGAAGCAAAAATACTTTGGGTTAATTTTCATTGATAAGCAAGAACCGCCTGCGTCCTTCTTGTGGACAAAAATGCCCCGAAAGAACGATTTCGTCCACAAATCACGACGGCTCTCGCGTCCTGCGAGGCCGGTCTTGTGGACAAAAATGCCCCGAACCATCGATTTCGTCCACAAGTCACAACAGAACCCGCACCCGGCGTCCGCAAGAAAGCCAACGGACAAGTTTTCGCTCATCCGAAGCTGAGATAATCGTCTTTTCGCTTGTGAAAACAAGGTTTATGGGCATTCGAGAATAGTACAATGCACTTGACGAGCTTCCACTAAGCAGGAGCGAAGATAGGGCGCTGAAAGTCCTATCGGACTTATTCAGCGCCCTCATCGAAGATCCGAGGACAAGGAAAGCGAAACAGATACGAGTCCACACTTGGGAGCGCGATGAATGCTCCTCTTGTTTTACGCGATAATTCTACGAATGCTCACAATCGGGTACATATCAAGACTTCCGTACTCCACCTGATCCCGAGAGGACGAAGCATGAATTACTTGTCCGTTGCCGACGTAAATGCCGACATGCTCGACGGTGTCCGAGGATCCTCGCATGTCCCAGCACACGATATCTCCGGGAGCGATCTCGGATCGGTCGACGCCGATACCGCTCGATTTCAGCGAGTTGGACTGATGAGGCAAGGAGATGCCGATCTGGCGGTACGCGTAAACAACAAGTCCGGAACAATCGACGCCGTCTCTGGACTCTCCGGCCCACACATACTCGACACCGAGCATCGAAACGCAGATATTGACTATACTCTCCCCGTTAACGCCGGTAATCTTCGGCAGGTTTGCTTTGTTGCCGCCCGAGGAACTCGAGGAACCTGTATTTTTCTTGGTGGTCGGCACCGGAGTCGGAACCGGAGTCGGAGGTGGATTCTGCGTTGTATATGCAAGATATACATAGCCCTCCGTCCCATCCGATGTTGTTACGCGGTACCACTTCGCCGACACGGCCGAGCAGTGAAGCGGTGTATCCATTGAGAGCGTCTTCAGAATCTCCGCCGATGTTGACGGCTCCGCCCGGAGCTTCAGTCCGTCCGCGTCCACCCAAACGGTCCGGTCAATATCGATGAACAGCATATTCTCGGAGAGATTATCTTGCGGGACATAGCCCTCTGTGCCATCCTCGGTTCGAATCTTTGCCCATGTGTCTCCAGTCGCGATTCGCAGAACTTCCTTGCCTTTATTGATCGTCGCAATCGTTGTCGACTCCATATTGGGCGTTTCCTTAATGATCGTATCTGACGTCTTAATATAAACCGTCGTCTCGTCCGATATAAATGTACTCGGATCGAGAATTTCTACAGGCCGTCCGGAAGCATCCTCATGTTGAACGATCGTCGCCGTGAGCAGTCCCTGATATTCCTGCGAGTCATTTATCACAGGACCTTCGCCCTCGAGATAGGTTGCCTTAACTGTCTGCCCTTCGCCGACTTCGATCAGGCCCGCGGGCAAGTCTTCCTCACCGGGACCCGGTGTGACCTCCGCTGCCGGCGTAACCGCATCCGGCCCATCCGTGATAATCTCGTCGCTGTTCTCAATTCCATCCGCCGAGTCAACGGCCGGCAACGCCCATTGCTCTACCAGTACGATTTCCTTATTCGGATCATACGGATATGCAGCCGCGTGTGCGCGCCCGACAAGAAGGTCCGCCGGTGTACCGTCGCGAAGACCTACAGGCAGTAATAAAACAGGCAGTGCGACGACCGCGCTTACCGCGATCGTCAACACTGCCATGTACTTGTTCTTCTTACATCGAATATGAAAGGGCATCACGCCTCCGGTTGCTCACAGGTTAGCCTGCGACGTCACCGTTATCCACGTCACTTGATCCCGGATGTTCAGCCGTCGCGAGTTCAAGAAGGGCGGCATTCTCCGCAATCGCCGGAACGGCTGTGATATTGCGGTATCTCGGCATTCCTGTTCCCGCGGGGATCAGTTTACCGATGATGACGTTCTCCTTGAGTCCGTACAGTGGGTCTATTTTACCCTTAACCGCCGCGTCTGTCAAAACACGGGTCGTTTCCTGGAAGGACGCTGCAGACAGGAACGAGTCGGTAGCAAGCGATGCCTTGGTAATTCCAAGGAGTGTTCTCTTGCCCTTTGCCGTTAATAATCCAGCCTTCTCCGCCTTCAAGTTCGCCGCTTCGTAGTCGAAAATATCGACAAGGCTTCCGGTCATGAGATCGGTATCGCCCGGATCATCAATGCGAACCTTACGCATCATCTGACGGGTGATAACCTCGATATGCTTATCGTTGATCGTAACACCACCGCTCTTATAAACCTTGATAACCTCGCTGATAATGTACTTCTGAACACCGCGGACACCCTTGATCTTCATGATTTCCTGCGGGCTGACCGTACCATCCGTGAGAAGATCACCGGCCTCAACCATATCTCCGTCCTTCACCTTCGCGGTTGCGGAATACGAGATCGGATATCTCTTCTCTTCCAGGCTGCCGTCTTCGTTCTGTGCTGCGGTAACGACAATCTCACGCTTACGCTTGCTGCCTTCTTCGATACGGACGACACCGTCGACCTCAGAGATGATCGCCTGTCCCTTGGGCTTTCTTGCCTCGAAAAGCTCCTCAACACGGGGAAGACCCTGTGTGATATCGTCGCCGGAAGCAATACCACCGGTATGGAACGTACGCATCGTCAGCTGGGTTCCGGGCTCACCGATCGACTGTGCCGCCATGATTCCGACAGCCTCTCCGCCGATCGTCGGCTCACCGGTCGCCAGATTGACGCCATAACAGTGCGAGCAGACGCCGCGATGCGAGTGGCAATCAAAGACGGAGCGGATCGCGACCTTCTTCAGGCCGGATGCCTCAATCGCGAGAGCGATATCGGATGTGATCAGTTCGTTCTTACCGATGAGCACTTCACCGGTCTTCGGGTGAACAATCTCGAATGCCGAATAACGGCCTGTAAGACGCTCCGCCAGAGACTTAATGACGTCCTTCTTATCGTTGGCGACAATCGCCAGCTCTACGATATAGGTGAAATCATCCGTGCCGCAATCTTCTTCCAGAACAATGACATCCTGTGCGACGTCGACAAGTCGACGCGTAAGATAACCGGAGTCGGCCGTCTTCAACGCGGTATCGGACAGCGCTTTACGGGCACCGTGCGAGGAGATGAAGAATTCCAAAACGTTCATGCCTTCACGAAGGTTTGACTTGATCGGAATTTCGATTGTCTTACCGGACGTATCGGCCATGTTACCACGCATACCGGCCAGCTGCTTGATCTGGTTGATCTGACCACGGGCACCGGAGTCAGACATCATCTTGATCGGGTTATACTTGCCGAGGTTCTTCTTAAGCTCCTCGGTGATCGCATCCGTCGTCTCATTCCAGATTCCGATAACGGCGCGGAAACGTCCGTCCTCGTTCAACATACCGCGCTGGTACATGCGGTTGATGTATTCTACCTTGTCCTCGGCCTCATGAATCATGCGCTCCTTGACCTCGGGCACGATCATGTCTTCGACACCGATCGAGATACCGCCGCGTGTGGAGTACTTGTAACCGAGAGCCTTGACCTCATCGAGAAGCTTCGCCGTCGGTCCGATGCCATGTTGCAGGATCGCGCGGCTGATAATCGCTTCGAGCTGCTTCTTGCCGACAAGGAAATCGCACTCGAGCAGCAATTCGTTGCCCGGGATCGAACGATCTACGTAGCCGAGATCCTGCGGAATGATCTCGTTGAAGATGAAACGACCCAGCGTCGACTTAACGATACCGCGATACATCTTCCCGTTGACCTCGCGCTCTACACGAACACCGATCGGCGCGTGAAGCTCAAGCTCGTGATCTCCGTAAGCCATAATCGCCTCATCCAGCGAAGAGAAGGTCATGTTCTCGCCTCTCTCGCCTTCCTTGTCGATCGTCAGGTAATAGCAGCCGAGAATCATATCCTGTGTAGGAACCGTAACCGGCTTACCATCCTGCGGCTTAAGGAGGTTATTGGAGGAGAGCATCAGGAATCTCGCTTCAGCCTGCGCCTCTGCGGACAGCGGTACGTGAACAGCCATCTGGTCTCCGTCGAAGTCGGCGTTGAAAGCCGTACAGACGAGCGGATGCAACTTGATGGCTCTACCCTCGACAAGAACGGGCTCGAAAGCCTGAATACCCAGACGGTGGAGCGTAGGAGCACGGTTCAACATGACCGGGTGATCCTTGATAACATCTTCGAGAATATCCCATACGATATCAGATGCGCGATCAACCAGGCGTTTCGCTGTCTTGATGTGCTGTGCGTGTCCGTCATTTACAAGGCGCTTCATGACGAAGGGCTTGAACAGCTCGAGAGCCATCTCCTTGGGAAGACCGCACTGGTGCATCTTGAGTTCAGGTCCGACAACGATAACTGAACGACCGGAATAGTCGACACGCTTACCGAGAAGGTTCTGACGGAAACGACCCTGCTTACCCTTGAGCATATCGGAGAGTGACTTGAGCGCGCGGCTGGAGGCTCCGGTAACCGGGCGGCCTCTTCTACCGTTATCAATCAAGGCATCGACCGCTTCCTGAAGCATGCGCTTCTCGTTGCGGACAATAATCTCGGGGGCACCGAGCTGCAGGAGCTTGCTGAGACGGTTGTTACGGTTGATAACACGACGGTACAGATCGTTAAGATCCGAAGTCGCAAAACGTCCGCCGTCAAGCTGTACCATCGGGCGCAACTCCGGAGGAAGAACAGGAAGCACGTCGAGGATCATCCATTCCGGCTTGTTCTCCGACTTCTTGAAGGCCTCAACAACCTCAAGACGCTTGATGATGCGTGCCTTCTTCTGCCCGGTCGCGGACTGGAACTCCTCATGGAGCTCCGCAGCCAGTTCCGTCACATTGATGCTTGCGAGCAGGGCCTTGATCGCCTCGGCACCCATGCGGGCAACAAAAGCGCTCTTGCCGTACTGCTCAACCGTATCACGATATTCCTTCTCTTCGATGATCGCGTTCTTCGCCAGACTCGTGGAGCCGGGATCCAGAACGATATACGCACCAAAGTACAAGACTCTCTCGAGATTTCTCGGAGTAATATCAAGAATCAGACCCATCCGGCTCGGGATGCCGCGGAAATACCAGATATGCGACACAGGAGCGGCAAGCTCGATGTGGCCAAGGCGCTCACGGCGAACCTTGGATCGTGTGACCTCAACGCCGCAACGGTCGCAGATGATCCCTTTGTAACGGATCTTCTTGTACTTACCGCAATGACATTCCCAGTCCTTCTGCGGTCCGAAGATTCTCTCGCAGAAAAGACCGTCTCGCTCAGGCTTCAGGGTACGATAGTTGATGGTCTCGGGCTTCTTGACCTCACCGTGAGACCATCCCTTGATGGTTTCGGGAGAGGCAAGTCTGATTCCGATGGATTCGAAATTATTCATTTCAAACATATATATGAAGTCTCCTTCCAAAGCGGCTCGTATGAATCCGTCCGGCGATGATTAGAACTGATCATCCTCGGCATCTGTCGTCTCGACAGGGGTCGGGAAATCCAGGTCATCCAGATCAGACGACAGGAATGCGTCGTCGACGATGATCTCACCGTCTTCCGACAACTCGCCTTCGGTGAAGCCCGCTCCCGCGAACTCTCCCTCGTCCGGCTGTGATGCATATCTTGAGATCAATTCCGGATCCGGTAACGGCAGATCGGTATCCTCTTCCGCAGCATCCTTGATCTTGAGCTCTTCGTTCTCGCTGGCATAGATGTGAACATCAAGTGCCAGAGACTGAAGCTCGCGGACAAGAACCTTGAAGGATTCGGGAATACCGGCTTCCGGTACGCTCTGACCCTTGACAATCGACTCGTACGTCTTGGTACGTCCGGAGATATCGTCCGACTTAACCGTCAGAATCTCCTGCAGAGTGTGCGCCGCGCCGTAAGCCTCGAGCGCCCAAACTTCCATCTCTCCGAAACGCTGTCCGCCGAACTGCGCCTTACCACCCAACGGCTGCTGTGTAACAAGAGAGTACGGTCCGATCGAACGGGCGTGAATCTTGTCGTCAACCAGATGGTGAAGCTTCAGGTAATACATGATTCCAACGGTGATGCGGTTCTCGAAAGATTCTCCCGTACGTCCGTCATAAAGAATTGTCTTACCGTCCAGATCAATACCGGATTCACGGAACGCATCAACAATGTCTGCCTCGTTCGCCCCGTCGAAAACAGGGGTCGCGATCTTCCAGTTGAGCTCACGTGCCGCACGTCCGAGGTGAACCTCGAGCAGCTGACCGATATTCATACGCGAGGGAACGCCGAGAGGATTCAACACGATGTCGAGCGGTGTGCCATCCGGAAGGAAAGGCATATCTTCTTCGGGAAGAATGCGGGAAACAACACCCTTGTTACCGTGACGTCCGGCCATCTTATCTCCGACAGAGAGTTTTCTCTTCTGAGCGATGTAGACGCGAACCAGCTTGTTCACGCTGCCCTTAAGGACATCGTCATTCTCCTTGGTAAATGTCTTGACATCAACAATAACACCGGACTCACCGTGAGGAACGCGAACCGATGTGTCACGGACCTCGCGGATCTTCTCTCCGAAAATCGCACGGTACAGACGCTCTTCCGCTGTCAGTTCCGTCTCGCCCTTCGGAGTAACCTTACCGACAAGAATATCTCCGGCTCTGACCTCGGCTCCGACGCGGATGACACCATACTCGTCCAGATCCTTAAGAGCATCATCGCTGACGTTGGGAATCTCACGCGTAATCTCTTCTGCACCCAGCTTCGTATCGCGGGCTTCGCACTCATACTCTTCAATATGGATCGAAGTGTATACATCGTCGCGAACCAGACGTTCGTTAATGAGGACGGCGTCCTCGTAGTTGTAACCTTCCCAGGTCATAAAGCCGATGAGCACATTCTTGCCGAGCGCGATCTCACCGTTCTGGGTAGACGGACCGTCTGCGATGATATCGCCGGCCTTCACCTCGTCGTTCAAACGAACGATCGGACGCTGGTTGATGCATGTGCTCTGGTTCGAGCGCTGGTACTTCGTCAGGTTAAAGATATCCTTCTTGCCGGTAGCGGTCGTAATCTCGATCCGGTTCGCCGAGACAAACGATACACGTCCGTCGTTCTTGGCAACCTTACATACACCGGAGTCCTTCGCCGCACGATACTCCATACCGGTTCCGATGATCGGAGCCTCGGGGCAAATCAGCGGAACGGCCTGACGCTGCATGTTCGAACCCATGAGGGCACGGTTCGCGTCATCGTTACCGAGGAAAGGAATCAACGCCGTCGCAACAGAAACCAGCTGACGGGGCGAGACGTCCATCAGATCAACTTCATGCGGATCGACCTCAATAAACTTATCCAGGTAACGGCAGACGACCTTCTTGTCCAGGAAACGACCGGTCTCATCGATCGGCTCATTAGCCTGCGCAATGTTGTAGTAATCTTCTTCGTCCGCAGTCATGTAGCGAACATCGCGGGTAACAACACCCTTCTTCTTGTCGTAGACACGATACGGTGTCTCGATGAAGCCATAGGAGTTGACACGAGCGTAGGTTGCCAGCGAGTTGATCAGTCCGATGTTCGGTCCTTCAGGTGTCTCGATCGGGCACATTCTTCCGTAGTGTGATGTGTGAACGTCACGGACTTCGAAGTTGGCGCGATCACGTGACAGACCGCCCGGTCCTAAGGCCGAGAGTCTTCTCTTGTGCGTCAGCTCAGCAAGCGGGTTCGGCTGATCCATGAACTGTGACAGCTGTGAAGATCCGAAGAACTCCTTGACCGCGGCGCTGACAGGACGTGTGTTGACCAGCTGCAGGGGAGATACGGCCGAGATGTCCGGCACGGCGCCCATACGCTCGCGGATATTTCTCTCCATACGGGAGAAACCGATGCGAATCTGGTTCTGCAGCAGCTCGCCCACTGAACGGATACGGCGGTTGCCAAGGTGATCGATATCGTCGACATGGCCGACGCCGAATTCAAGTCCCATCAGGTAACTGACAGTCGCGACAATGTCCTCGACGGTCAGGTGCTTCGGCATGAGGTCATACGCCTTCGCCTTGAGGGCATCGGTAAGTGCGGCAGCGTAATTGGAGCTCTCGTTCACGCGAACATCCGCGATGATTGTGCGAAGCACCATCGTACGGACCTTCTCGTTGATCGGTGTCGCGGACAGGCTGAAGCCCTCAAGCTCCTCTTCCGTGAAGGAAGCGCGAATAAAGGCATTCGCGTCGACTCTGGCGTTGCCGATAACCTTGTGAGGAGTGTCAGAGACCTTCACCGTATCACCGGTACGGACGATCGGGTAAACGAGAACCTCGTTGATTCCGGAAGCCGCGATCGCCTCAGCGAGTTCTTCGGTGATGATCGTGTCGGCGGGAGCAATCAGCTCACCGTCATCGGTAACAACGTTCTCAACGGTCTTCTGTCCCTTGATACGAGCGGACAAAGAGAGCTTCTTGTTGAGCTTGTAGATGCCGACGCGTGCCAAGTCGTAACGCTTGGGATCGAAAAACATGCCGTTCAGAAGCGATTCGGCATTCTCGACGGAAGCCGGCTCGCCGGGACGCAGCTTGTGATACAACTCCGAGAGACCTTCCTCACGCGAGTGGGAGGGATCCTTCTTCATTGTCTCATTGAGGCAACGCTCATCACCGAACGTGTTGCGAAGATCCTCGTCGGTGCCGAATCCAAGAGAACGCAGGAAAACCGTGAGAGGAAACTTCCTCGCGCGGTCAACACGTACATAAATCACGCCGTTCGCGTCTGTCTCATACTCGAGCCACGCACCACGGTTCGGAATGACCTGTGTCGTATAAAGCGGGTTGTCTGATTTGTCCTTCACCGAAGAGAAATAGGCTCCGGGAGAACGGACAAGCTGGCTGATAATGACGCGCTCCGCACCGTTAATAATAAAGGTGCCGTGCTCGGTCATGATCGGGAGATCGCCAATGAAAACAGACTGCTCCTTGATCGCGCCATCATGCTTGTTCACTAAACGAACCAAGACTTTCAGAGGGGCGGCGAAGTTGCAGTCCTTTTCCTTACATTCCTCGATGGTGTTCGTCGGTCTCTCGGTATCAAATTCCTTATCTACAAACGAGAGCTCTATATCTCCTGTGTAATCCGTTACGGGAGAAACCTCTCGCAGGACTTCCATTAGTCCTTCATCGAGAAACCACTTGTATGAATTCTTCTGGATCTCGATCAAATCCGGCATCTCAATGACTTCATCGATACGAGAATACGACATTCTCTCTGCTCTTCCCAGTTTGACGGGACGCACCATTACACATCACCTCACGAATGTTCTGGCCTAGGCCGGCTATCATGCCGGAGCAAGGCTCCGGTCACGTTTCCTCTTGTTCGCATGGAATCGAAAAGATCGATCATGCTCCCGTCAATGGGCAACAGGCGACAAGCCTCCACCTTATGACGCGTTATAAGATGATAGCATTACTTTCGTCAAGTGTCAACGTAAAAATCCTTAATATGTCGCGAATTTGATGTTGTTCATGTTGACGGTATATCCGTTCGCCGGATCCTTCGCCAGTGTCTGATACCATGCCTCGTACTCTTTGTTGGCGTTCTCCGTGTTCATATCTGCCTGCCACTTCGGCTGCGCTGTCACGAAGTAATACAATGAGACCGAATCGATGTTCTCGATCACGACCATATCGCCGGCTTTGCGCTCCGGGGAGAAGAGCCACGCATAAAGCTGGAGCTCATGCTCTGTCGCAGAGTCCGCAGCAACTGTATCCTGCGTAATTCCGGCATAATATCCGCCGGCGTAAGCGACAGCGTCATCCGAATTCTTCTTGACCAGAGAAACGAAGGAAGCCTCATCCGTTACTTGCGTCTTGTAACCCTCGACCTCCGTCTTGGCTGCAGCGAGATCTGTGTTCTCAACCGTCAGCACACGGTACGATGTCGTCGGTGTCTCATCAAGTCCGCGGCTCTGGAAAAGCACCGCATAATATCCCGCCGGCGTCTCAACAACCGCGGTATCGTTCGCCGCGCGATCACTCGCGAAAAGGAATGTCGCAAGATCTTCACCGATTACTTTGGCGTAGGAAGCGTCGATATCTGTATAAATTGTCGGGTCCGCGCCCTCGGCGAAAGATGCTTCGTTCGCCACGTCGATCTCCTTGCAGGCTGCGAGGAATGTCGCAGGATCCTTCGCTGCGGCAATAACAGCCTCCGCATTCTTCTTGGCTTCTTCCTTGCCCGCCGCGATCAACGCCGCATCGGTCTCGGTCGCAGGGACTTTCGAAGCGAAAAGATACGAGTTATAAGTAGCCGTCTCATAGTCGGTCGGATTCGCTTCGTACTGGGCCTGCATCTCTTCCGATGTCAAGGCGAACGTCGTCTGCTTCAGGTGTTCCGCATATTCTTCCGCCGTATATTCCTCAAGGAGAATGTTCTTGATCACACGGACCGTCATGCCGATCCCATACTGGCTCGCCAGAATCTTGTCAGGGGAAGTGTTGCTCTGTTGTGCATACGCGGTCAAGTTCTCGATATACTGATCAACGCGAAGCTGTGCATCTTCCGAGACGTACCCGCTCTTCTGCGCTTCTGCATACAGAATCTTGGTTCGCTGAAGATTCGCCGCGGCCATCTCCATAATCGTATCGCGATATGTCGATCCCGTCTCTTCATCAACAACAACGTCAAGATCCTCAACCGAGGAGATCGCACCATACTGACGATACATGTTGAAGACTTCGTAGAACCGGTAGTTCATCTCATTGACCTTTACATCCTGTCCGGCAATCGTTGCTCCGGACAGCACCATCGCCGGAATTCCGAGCGAGAAGGTGAAGTACCCGATCGTCACAACCGCAAAAAACGCGATCAGAACACCGGCTATCAACTTGGTGCGCAAAGATTCACCGATCAGACTCTTCTTCGTGATCTTCCGGGGTGCGGAAGAGGATTTATTCATATCCATGGTATGGCCCATCCTTCTGCTCTATTAAATTACGAAATCGCACAGCACGCCTATTATAATTCTGTGTCGGACAGAATGCAAGAAATGTCATTCAGTGTGCTAAGTCTATATCTCGGCGACTCCGCCAAGAGTTCATCCTTCGGCATATATGTCCACTCCACCATCGCCGCGTCAACCCCCGCGCGGTTCGCGCAGCGCAGATCATGCACGCTGTCCCCGACAAAAAGAATCCTGCTCTTGTCCTCAATGCCGAGTCGGCGCATCGTTTCATAGATCGGTTCCGGATCCGGCTTGTGCACGGTCGTGTCCTCACGCGCAATCAGAAGATCAAAAAACGGTTCCATCTCGAACTGACGTATGGTGAACAGCGCCGTATCGCGGCGTTTCGATGTCACGATCGCCTGCCGGCATCCTTTGTCACCCACAGCGCGAAGCCCATCGATGATTCCGTCAAAAATCCGGACATCCGTCGCAAGAATCCTGGCATTCTCCTCTTGATACGCCTCGATCAGACGGGCGCTGACATCCGGAGGATAGTTGACAAAGGCATTCGCGAGAGGAACTCCGATCGTCGACAGGAGAAACGCATCGTCTTCTCTACGACCCGTCACCTTATCAAACGCATAGTGAAAGCAAGATAAAATCATCGGAACTGTGTCAACAAGCGTGCCGTCAAAGTCGTAGAGAATGGCGTCGTAGCGTAGATTCATTCGTCCTCCGTGGGGGCTTCTCAGTTTTCGGCCTGTTGTGGCTCATCTGAATCAGACTCCGGTATCTGGTGAATCCGGATCTTCGATATCCACTTATCCTCAATCGACTCGACCGTAAGCACAAGATTTCCGTAGGTTACTTCGGGATTCTCATCCTCATCGGGAATCCGATCCAGCAGATGGATCACAAAGCCCGCGATCGTATCATAGTCCTCATCCGGCAAATCAATGTCCATGGCGGCTTCGATATCATTCAGCGGCGTGTCGCCTAACACAAGGTAATCCCCGTTCTCGAGCTTCTCGAGCTGCGGCTCTTCCTCGTCAAATTCATCGGTTATGTTGCCGACAATCTCCTCGAGCATATCCTCAATGGATGCAATGCCGGCCGTGCCGCCGTATTCGTCGACAACGACGGCCAACTGCATACGACCCTTCTGCATCTCGCGGAACAACGAGGAGAGATTCTTCGTCTCGGGCACGACCAGAGGCGGGCGCATCAGGTTGGTGATAGAGAATTCCTCCGGCTTCTTGCACTTCATCGAGAATCCCAGCAGGTCCTTGATGTGAAGAATTCCGACGATGTCATCGATTGTGTCCTGATAGACAGGAATTCGCGTGTATTTCTCGTGGGTTGCGACCTCGAGCACCTCGTCATACGTCGCGTCGATCGGCAACGAGACGATCTTGGTCCGGTGCGTCATGATCTCCGATACTTCCTTGTCGTTAAACTCGAAAATATTCTGGATCATCTCCTTCTCCTGGTCCTCAATGCTGCCCGACTCGCTTCCGACGTCGACCATCATGCGAATCTCCTCTTCCGTCACGTTCTTGTCGTTCGTGTTCGGATCGATTCCCATGAGTCGAAGACAAAGATTGGTCGAGAAGGTCAGGAAATGGACGAAGGGATTCAGAAGTATTCCGACAAACCGAACGACCTTTACCGCGAAGAAAGCGATCCGATCCGGATACTTCTGCGCGAGTCGCTTCGGAAGGAGTTCGCCGAGAACCAGCGAAAAATACGACAAGATGATCGTGACGACGACCATTGAAAGGGTACGAAGAAAGGTGATATTGCCCGCGGGGTCGATCGCCATGGTAAGGCGTTGCGCAAACTTGTCCGAGGCAAACGCCGAAGAGAGAAATCCGGCCAACGTAACGCCAACCTGAATAATCGCCAGAAAACGTCCGGGGTTCTCGATAAAATGCAGAAGGCTCCTGGCCTGCTTGTTCCCTTCCTCCGACATCTTGCGGATCTTGTTGTCATTTACGGTGATAACCGCCATCTCCGTGGCGGAAAAGAATCCGTTGATCAAAACGAAAATAAAAACAATAAGAAGATCGATCAATATTTGGCCTAAACTGTCGTCTGGCACCGTAGCTCCTGTCCTTCCTTATCGCTGCGGCAATCTCGTGGCCGCAGACCGTTACCCACGTGTACATCACCCGGGCAGATTTGCCCGTTACTTGTACTACATGCAAGAAATATAGCAGAAACGCTCTCAATTCTCAAGCGTCGTCTCGTTATGTCTGGTATCGGATATTGCGACATCCGCGATTTACTCCGCGCAAATTAATCTTCGCGTCGCGCCTCGAGTCTCCGGATCAGGACCTCGCGAACCACCTGAGGATCCGCCTTGCCGCGGAGCCGTTTCATGGACTGACCGATCAGAAACTGCAGATTCTTCTCGTTGCCCGCCAGATATTCTTCGACCGCTTTCGCATTCTCCGTAAGGACTTCTTCGATGGGACCCTCGACGGATGAAGCGTCGGAAACCTGGAGGAGACCGTTCTCCTCAACGTAACGTACCGGATCGACGTTTCCGGCGACGACCTCTGCCAGAACCTTCTTTCCTGTTCCGCGGTTAATCTTGCCCTCGCTGACCATTCGGATAATATTGCCCAGCGCGTCCGGCGAGAAAGTCATATCTTCCGGTTCCGTCTGCGTATCTTTGAGAATCTTCAAGAGATCGGTAAGAATCCAGTTGGATACTTCCTTGGCGCTGCCGCAGATCTCGGTTGCCCTCTCGAAAACGGCGACCAGATATTTCGAGCCCGTGAGAATCGCCGCATCGTACTCCGGCAGTCCGAGCTGCTCCATGTAGCGGAGCTTTTTCGCTTCGGGGAGTTCGGGCAGCGAAGCGCGGACACCTTCAATGTAGGATTCTTCAAGAACGATCGGCAGAAGATCCGGCTCGGGAAAATACTTATAATCGTGCGCGTTCTCTTTGGACCGCATCGCGTAGGAGGAGTTCTTCGTATCGTCCCAACGGCGGGTCTCCTGCGAAATGACTCCGCCATCCTCCAGAATGTCGATTTGTCGCCGCGACTCACCCTCGATCGCCCGTGCAATCGATTTGAGAGAGGCCATGTTCTTCATCTCCGTGCGTGTCCCGAACTTCGTCTCTCCGACTTTGCGAACCGAGAGGTTTATATCCGCGCGCATGGATCCTTCCTGCATTTTGCAATCAGAGACGCCGAGATACTGGAGCGTCGCTTTTAGCTTTTCGAGATAAGCGATGACTTCCTGTGCCGAGCGGAAGTCCGGTTCTGAAACGATCTCTATCAAGGGGACACCGCACCGGTTGTAGTCGACGAGTGTCGCGTCCTCCCAGTCGTCATGAACGAGCTTGCCGGCATCTTCTTCCATGTGAATCTCATGAATTCCGATGCGACGAATCTCGTCCCCGACCGTGATCTCCACCGTTCCGTCCGTGCAGATCGGCTGGTAGAGCTGGGAGACCTGAAAGGCCTTCGGAAGGTCCGGATAGAAGTAATTCTTCCGATCAAATTTGCTGTGTGTGTGCACGGTGCAACCGAGCGCGAGCCCGGCGCGGACGGCATACTCGACAACCGCGCGGTTCAAGGCAGGCAGCGTTCCCGGCATGCCGGAGCAGATCTCGCATACATGTGTATTCGGGTCTCCCCCGAAAGCTGTCGTGCAGCCGCAGAAGATTTTGGATCGGGTCTGCAGTTCGACGTGAACCTCAAGTCCCATGACAATTTCATATGTATCCATTCGGGCACCTCATCTGCCGGGTTTTTGTAAGTGAAAATCGGTGGCACGCTGGTAAGCTGCCGCTGTGTTGACGATCGTCTGTTCGGCCCTGTGCGCGCCGATGATCTGAAGACCGACCGGCATGCCGTTGCGATCAAAACCGCAGGGGATTGTCGCTGCGGGAAGTCCGACCGTGTTGATCAGAACCGTGTAGATGTCTCCGAGATACATCTTGAGCGGATCATCGAGACTCTCGCCCATGCGCGGCGCCGTCGTGGGCGCGGCGGGTCCGAGGAGTACATCATAACGCGAGAACGCGTCGTCAAAAGACCTCTTGATCAGGGCTTTCGCCTGCAATGCCTTCTTATAGTACGCGTCGTAGTAACCCGAGGAGAGAACGAAGTTGCCGAGCATAATCCGGCGTTTGACCTCGAGGCCGAAGCCCTCACTTCTGCTCTTAACATACACTTCCGCAAGATCCCCGGCGTCGGGGGCGCTGTACCCGTACTTGATACCGTCAAATCGCGAGAGATTCGAACAGGCCTCGGCACAGGCGATGATATAGTATGTCGGCACGGCGTACTCGACGATCGGCAGAGGGAATTCCTCGACAACGGCACCCAAATTGCGCAGGAGTTCTATCGCTTCTCCGACGCGTGCCCGCACATCCGGATCAAGTCCCTCGCCGAAATAATCGGTCGGAATTCCAATCTTGAGGCCTTTGACATCAAAAGCCGCCGCCGCGGCCGTATCGATCCGGTCCAACTCGAAGGACGTCTGATCCTTCTCATCCTTGCCGCTGATAACGTTCAGCGTTTCGGCGCAATCGAGGATATCGCGGCCGATCGGCCCAATCTGATCCAGCGACGAGGCATATGCGACAAGTCCGTATCGGGATACGGCACCGTAGGTCGGCTTGATTCCGCTGACGCCGCAGAAGGAACAGGGTTGGCGAATTGACCCGCCCGTGTCCGATCCGAGAGAGAGAGGAACCTGCCCTGCCGCGACACTCGCGGCCGCGCCGCCGGAGGAACCGCCGGGAACACGGTCGGTATCCCATGGATTCTTCGTCGGTCCGACAAACGATGTCTCGGTTGTCGAGCCCATCGCGAACTCATCCATATTGAGCTTGCCGACGATGACAAGACCTGCCTCACGCAACTTATGAACCACCGTGGCGGAATACGGAGGGATGAAATTCCCGAGAATCCGGGATCCGCATGTCGTGCGGACTCCCTCGGTGCACATGTTGTCCTTGATTGCGATCGGTACTCCGGCTAAGGGGCCGAGATCCTCGCCCGCATCTATTCGGGCCTGGATCGCCGCCGCATCACGCAGCGCCTCGTCCTCGCAAATCGTCAGGAAACTGCTGTATCGGGATTCTTTCTCCCGGATTTCCTCGATGACGGCTCGCGTCGCATCAACGGAACTTATGCGCTTTTCGCGGATCGCCTGACCGAGTTCTCGCGCGGTCATAGCGGTTATAACGTTTCTGTCCATATCTTCGACCTTTCTTTATCGCGTACATCCGCGGGTATCTATAAGGAGAGTTTTGCGTTCTTCCGATTCCGGAATCGCGTCAGTTCGACGGGGGAGGCAAGAATTCATTCGACGGTTCGAACGACCTTAAAGGAACCGTCCTTGCTGTCCGGCGCATTCGCGAGAATCCGGTCGCGCATCGACGAATTCGTGACGATATCTTCGCGAAAAACATTTGTCATCGGAATTGCGTGCGAGAGGGGCTCGACACCGTTCGTATCGAGCTCGTTCAGTTTGTCGATATAATTCAAAATCGCTCCGAGATCCGTCTGGACTTTCTCCTTCTCATCCTCCGTAAGTTGGATACGGCCGAGCGTCTCGAGGTATGCGATCAGATCCTTGGTAATTTCCATGCGTTGCCTCCGGCCGGCGTTCTTGCGCGGCCCGTCACTTTAAAAAGGTTTAAGAATGAGGAAAATTTTAACACGTACGGGTTACGCACGCAAGGAGCGGCCATTTCTCAGGAGCCTTTCTTGCGACGGCGGGAGGCATTTGATGTCGTTTCCTCCACGTCTTCCGGGACGAGGACGCCGCCGTTCTTCAGCTTCTTAACAGCCTCCGTTGCGCTTGTGACCCCCAGCTTATGCAAGATGCTGCGAATCTGCGTCTTTACGGTATTCTCGGATTTCCTGAGTTTTCTCGTCAATTCCGAACGCGAGACATTCTCGGACAATTGCTCGAGAAGTTCGTATTCGTTTTCCGTCAGCGTCTGACGGATATTCTCGCGGCGCAACTCGGCGTACGAACGCGCGAGAACCGCGTTCGGGGAGAACTCGTGGCGCATATGTCGAAGGATCGCGGGAAGAAGCAGTTCGCAATTGCTCTTCTGAAGATAATCGATCGCCCCCACCGAGATCGCATCGACGACATGTTGATCCTGTTCGGCCGCCGTCAGGACGACGACTTCCGTCTCAGGGCTCGCTTCGAGGATGGCCGAGGTGGCCGAGATTCCATTCTGAAATGCATGTCCGAGATTGACGTCCACGAGAAAGAGATCCGGCTTCTCTCCGACAGCCAACGCGACGGCTTCGGCCTGTGTACAGGCGGTTCCGACAACCTGAATCTCGGAGGACCTTGCCAGCAGAGCGACAATTGCTTCGATCCATACCGGTTCATCATCGAGAATCGCGATCCGGTACGGCGCACTCATTCTTGCGTCCTCTCCGGTATAAGAGAGCGGAAGCAGAACTCCGCCATGGTTCCTGCCTTCTTTGCCGGTCGCAGGTAGAAGTCCGCTTGATGAAGATCTGCGACATTCCGGACGTAGTAGAGACCGAGACCATAATGGTTCTTGCCCCGTTTCGTCGTGAAAAGTGGCGTGCCAACGTAGCGCGACTCCTTCTTGTCTATACCGCAACCATTGTCGAGAACCTGAATCACCAGGCGGTTGCGACGCGGGAACATGGAGACGGTGACCTCTCCTTTGCCTTCCTCCGGCACAGCCTCTGCGGCATTCATAATGATGTTCAGTATGGCTTCATACATATGCACCGGGTCACATTGGAGAACCGGATCAATCGAGATATCCGTCTTGAAGGTAAGATTTTGGCGGGATGAGAAGGTAGCTGCGACATGATCGACGGCTTTGCCGACGATCTGGGATATCCGGGTTTCTTCCGGCTTCATCTGGATCGGCTGAAACTGCACTTGAATTCGTTCCAGAATGTCAAGTGTATGCTCGCACGTTGTCATCGCAAGGGCGATATCTTTCTTCACCGCATCGTATCCCTCGGCGCCCTTATCCACGTGATATTCGGCGTTCTGCAGCGAGAGGTGCGTTGTCAGAAGATTATTCTTCAGCGCGTGATGCAGAACTCCGGTACTGCGAATAACGGCCTGCTGCGACTGCCTCTTGGACGCATTCTCTTGAAAGAGGTGAAACCCCATGACACTCTTCTTGATGCC
>JACCEE012409965.1_pt1 | contig 18956 bp, 17 predicted proteins | sample 7449931 | NCBI WGS metagenome assembly JACCEE01 (sample SAMN15323457, study PRJNA562643) | freshwater metagenome | isolation source: river surface water | place: USA:Blue River Watershed | collected 2017-08-19 | reverse complement strand
AGGATGTGATTGATCCTACAGCTTTCCCTGAGCTTAAGCATATGGCCCATGAGTTGGAAAGTATGTTTTCCGAATTAGATTTAGCTTCTCAAAATCTACGACAAAGTCAGCAACGTCTCTCTCTTGTATTAGATGGAGCTAGTTTGGGGTCTTGGGACTGGAATTTACAAAATAAGACAGTGAATATTGATGATCGCTTTGCAGAAATGATTGGTTTGAAAACGAGTGACTTTCAAAATGATGATTCACTCTGGGAGCGCTTAATTCATCCTGATGATTACCCAAAGTTTCAATTTGCTTTGAAACAACACTTTGAGCAACGTTCACTTGATTGTCAAGTTGAATATAGGATGCGCCATAAAAAGGGCTATTGGGTGTGGATGCTTTCTCGCGGAAAGGTCAACCAAAAAGATGATCTTGGAAAACCAATAAGGATAAGTGGAACTCATCTTGATATTACTGAGAGGAAAGCTTCTGAAGAAGAGTTGATTACTTTAAACATTCTTCAAACCGCCATTTTAGAATCTGCTGGGTACGCTATCATTGCGACAAGTTCTGATGGAACTGTTGCCACTTTTAATAAAGCGGCCGTCAAAATGCTTGGCTATTCTCAAGAAGAAATTATTGGCAAATCTACTTTAGCAGTTTTCCATGAGCCTTATGAGTTGTCTCAACGACAAAAAGATTTTTCTTCAGATCTAGGGAAAACACTAGAGCCTGGTTTTCCAGTTCTTGTGGCAAAATCTCTTGCCGGTATGCCTAATGAATATGAGTGGACTTATGTTCGTAAAGATGGAAGCCAGTTTCCTGTCCTTTTGTCTATTACTGCCCTGAAAGATCCAGACAACAAACTCATGGGCTTTTTAGGTGTCGCTGTTGACATGACAGAGCAAAAAAGAAATTTAGAAACACTTAGGCAGACAAATATGCAACTCGAGGCCTTGACAACCCATGCCCGCGTCATGGCCGAAAAAGCATTGGCGGCCAATAAAACCAAAAGTCAATTTATTGCGAACATGAGTCATGAAATTCGAACTCCAATGAATGCTATTATTGGTTATGCAGACCTTATGCTTGAAACTCCAATGTCTGATGAACAGAAAAACTATATTTCTGCGATTCAAAAATCAGGCAGCTTACTTCTTGATCTCGTGAATAATATTCTTGAAATTTCTAAAATAGAGACCGGGGTATTGCAACTTAAAAACAGAGATTTTAATTTCAAATCATGCGTTTCAGAAATTGTAGAGATTCTTTCTCCTAAAGCTAATCAAAAAAGCATACGTTTGATTTTAGAATTGGGGTCTGATAGTCCCGAGAAGGTGAATGGGGATCAACTTCGTTTGAGACAAGTTCTGGTGAACTTGTTGGAGAATGCTATAAAATTCACTGAAGAAGGAACCGTCACGTTGAGAGTGGGGCCTTTTGAAAACTTAGAAAGTAATTGGATTAAAGCTCAATTTGAGGTTCACGATACGGGTATCGGCATATCTAGTGATAAGGTGGCAAATCTCTTTGAACGCTTTAATCAATTGGATGACAGTATTACAAAAAAATATGGTGGGACTGGCTTAGGTCTTGCCATCAGTCGGGAAATTATCAGACTCATGAGAGGAGATATTCAGGTTAAAAGTGAGCTTGGGAAAGGAACGGTTTTTACCTTCTTTGTTTTACTTCAAACAATTCAAGAAGAAAAACAAGTCGAAGAAAAGAAAATTGAAAACATGCCACAAGAGCTCCGCTCACTAAATATTCTTCTTGCAGAAGACACAGAGGAAAATCAGATTTTAATTCAGCATTATATGAAAAAGCTTCCTTATAAAATAGATGTGGCCGTTAATGGGCTTGAAGCTGTCGAAAAATTTCAAAAAGAGAAGTATGATCTTGTGTTGATGGATATGCAGATGCCTGTCATGGACGGGCTTACTGCAACCAAGCGCATTCGAGAAATTGAGGATGTGAGAGGGCAGGGGAATATTCCCATTATTGCGCTGACGGCCTATGCCTTGGATGAACAAAAGAAGCTTTGCCTAGATAGTGGTTGCACTTTGCATTTGCCCAAGCCTGTAAAAAAAGATGAACTTTTGCGTGCGATTCTTTCACAGACTCAATACTTCAAAGTCACCTAACGAAGATATTCCTGCATTAGTTAGGATTAAAATCACTTTCCTCTTCTACTTCTTCTTCATTGAGGTTGTTCCCTGGAATCACAGGAGCTTCTTGTTCGACTCTTGCTTGTATCACTGGAAGTGAAATAACTTGTTTAGGATATATGCTATGGAGGTCCTTCTTTTGGATTTGATAGATAAGCCAAGGGGGGACATCAAAACGATCAGCGAGTGCGGCGATCGTGTCTCCTCTTTTTACTGCGTATTTTTTTATCTCTATTATTTTGTAGTTATCGAAAAAATCTTCTTCTACAGAGAGGTGAAACTCTTCCCTTTTCTTTTTGAAATCTTCAATTTTTGTCTTTTTTAAAGGGATTAGTATTTTTTGACCCAAACTCAAATCGCTTGAAACTTTCAGACGATTTATTTTGGCGAGATGATTCAGAGGAACTTCCAACCAATCGGAAAGCATTGTGAGGCTTTCTGAATGCTGAGCTTGGATTTGGAAAACTCCTTTTCGAACTTGTTTTAATTTGAAGTTGTAGTGTGTTTGGATTTTTATTTCATCTTCTTCTACTTTCTTTGAGGATGCTAGCGCAATTGTTGGTCCTGCGGCTGGAGTCGGTTGAGGGGTTATAAGTGCCTGAGATGCTGATGTTGCTACCACTGTTGCTTGAGCTAAAGTGACAGGGCCTGGAGCAGGGGAAGGTCGAGCCCCTTTGACAACATGCTCCTCTAAAGCCGTAATGGCCGGTTTATCAACAGAAGGAATTTTTACAATGAAACCGACTGGGAGAGCTAAGTTTTTCTTAAACGCCATTGGGCGTAAAGATAAGTTATAATCTTTGAATGTTTTTTCAGAAAGTTTAGTAATTTCTAAAATCTCTCTAATTGTAAATTGTTGATTGAGTTTGATTTCTGCAAATGTCAAAGCAGTTGGTTTAGGAATGTTCTTAAAGTATTTTTCAGGAGCCATCGCTATTTCAGAGGCGGCAAGGAAGCAAGCGTAAAAATTTTTTGAAGCAAATTTGAATCTGCGGGCCTTGTAATCATCAATAATTTTTTCAATGTCGCGAGTGTTTAGCTTTTCGATGGCCCTCGCAATGCTTTCTGGTCCATGATTATAAGCCGTAACGGCTAAGGGCCAAGCTCCGAGTCTCTCATAATTGCTTTTAAGAAGTTTGATCGCTCCACGAGTGGAAGCGATAGGATCTCTTCTTTCATCAATTTGATAGTTGAGTCTCATGTACAGGCGACCAGTAGACCGCATAAATTGCCAAATGCCTGCTGCTCCCACTTTTGAATAGGCTTGATAGTTAAATGAAGATTCGACGTGAGGTAAATAGGCCAGACGTTCAGGAAGTCCTGCTTCTTTGAACTCATTTTTAATGTAATCAAGGTAAAGTTGGGAACGAATTAACCCTTGGTAGTACTTGTCTTGTTGACCTTTTTGGAAGCGAATTTGCTCAGCTCTTTCTTTTAAGGATTCTGGGGAAGGATTTCCAAGACGCTCAAAAAGTTGTTTTTCTTCTACGTTCATCTCTTCAGGTTTTTTTTGGGCCATAATAAGGAGACGCTTTTTGATTGTTTCTTTGGCATTTTTGGTGATGGCCTTGTTTTTCTTTCTTTGACCTTCATGGAGTATCTTTATTTTTTCATAGATAAAAAAATCTTCCGTGTCGTGAATAAATCCTTCGTTACCGTCAACTTCAGTATAGATTTTTTTCCAAAAATCGACTCTTTTTTCAAATGAGGGAGGAATGGGGAAGTTAACATCTTGAATTGCATAGACAGGGGAGAGCGCAACGCAGAAGATAAAAAACAGTGAAACTAGTGAAAATTTAATATTGTACATAGTGCGGGATAGTCCTTGAAAAAAATCATGGAAAAGATAGCTTATCATTGATGAAAGGGGACATTTTCTCAAGGAGATTATACCCGGCTGTTTTTGTCGGATTAGTGATAAATTTTCAATGTTTTATTATGCGTAAAACTTCAAAAACTAGATGCAAAAGTGTAGTATTATTTCCTATTTGAAAGAGGTAAATTTCATGGCGAAAGTCAGTGAACTTAGTGACAAAGAATTAGATGCAATGATTGCTAAGCATGAAAAGACTTTGCAATTACTTTTGCGAGAAAAAGATCGTCGTGCGGGTCGGACCAGTAGTTCCGTGCGTGTGGCCATTTCAGCTAAACCTGTCGCAACCGAATCAGAGCTTAGAACTTCAGAGGCTTATCATGTCGTCATTGAAGATGAGATTATGGAGAAAGCCAAAAAAGAAGTTCCTCAAGCAGGTCCCAAAGATGCTGACGACGAAACTGCAGATATGCGTTTGACGAGAGTTTTAAAGCTTTCAAAGTCTGAGTTGGAGCAATTCAATAAGGCCGTTGAAAACAAAGCCAAGAAAAATAAAAAGTAGGAGTTTGTTCGTTATGGGAATTTCATTAAAAGATGCATTAGAGAAAGCTGGAATGAAGGCCAGTAAAAGAGAAAATGAAAGACCAAAGGTCGAAAAAGCAAAGCAAACTGAAACAACAAAACATCAGCAGATCCATGATTTCTGTGATGCCTGTCAGCGCGGTATGCCTGACGTTGAGTTTTATAAACATCACAATCCTTGTGTAGACGCTCAGTGGTTATGTCTTTCTTGTGCTGACAAAAATAGTATTCCAGATGATTGCCGTACGACGAATCAGAGTGAGTATTCTCGTCGTGGGATCTTTCGTCGTGAATATGGCCCAACGAAGAAGTTTGGACCTCAGGGACATGGAAACAGACGATAAACATGGCTTTACCCCATATAACTGTGATTATGTGGGGTAAGTTAAATCGGACTATAAATTGAAAAAACTCAACTCCTCTAGAATTTCATTACCTTGGCTCATTGGCGGCATCGTCGGCATAGGCTTAATCATTACCCTCTTTTTGGTCCGGTATGGCTATGAAAGGGATTGCGACACTGCCCGCGGTAAGCTTTTTTTGCTGGAGCATGTTTGGTCTGCTCAATTTAAAAGTACTGAACGTTTTCTCCAATCACTTGGCGAGAATTTTGAAGCTCGTCTTGCTCAAACATCTCTGACTTCACCTTCTTCAAAAACAATGGTTGGTGAACAGCTCGATTTTTGTAGCAAAACTTTGCTGAATTCCATTTGTTATCTGATCGATTTACAAGGCAATGTTTTAGACAGCTCTAATCGTGATGATCGTTCGAGTTTTGTGGGCCATAATTTCAAAGATCGCTCGTATTTCAAAGATGCCTTGAATGGGAAATTAGGAGTTTTGGCCGCTGTCGGTTTGGCTTCTTCAGTTCCTGGCAGTTATTATGCTAGACCCATTTTCATTAAAGACAAAATGGCCGCTGTATTTGTTATAAAAAATAATTTCATCTGGTCAAGTCCGCTGAATTCTAATGAGATTCATGCTTTGACAGACTTAAATGGAGTCATTTTAGCTTCTAATAAAGAGACCCTTGTTTTGCGTACCGTTGGTCCGATAGACGGGGAGCTCAGTTTAAGGCTGATTTCTGAACATATCTATCCCAAAATTTTGGATCCACTGTTTAAAAAAAGTTCTGGTCTTTTTTGGTGGGAAGGTTTTCTTGGAAAGATTTATGAACTTCCTTTAAAAGATAGAGAACTTAAATTTGTGATTCTCTCCCCTCTTCGTAATACGGTTTTTTCATTTTTCTTGGGGCTTTTGATTATGGTGATTCTAGCAGGACTCACCTTCTTTATCTGGTTATGGAATGCCTCTTTGACTCGTATCCGCGAACGTATGATTTTTTCGGACAGGATGGCCTCTATTGGTAATTTAGCCGCTGGCTTGGCCCATGAAATTAATAATCCTTTGGTTGTTTTAAAGTACAACGTTTCACTTTTTAGGCAGCTTCCAGCTGAGATCCTTGAAGGAAAATTAGAGCAAGCATTGGTCAAGCAAGATGAGGCCATTGATCGAGTGACTGATATTGTTCGTGGACTCCAAGAGTATACTCGTTTAAGTTCTGATGGCATTGGGGCCATTAATACTCACGAGGTTGTAAATACGGCCATGACTCTGATTAATAAGGTTTACGCCAAAGAACATGTTTTTATCGAGAAAAAACTGGGGGCCGTCCATCCCTGGGTTGAGGCTAATTCAGCTCGTCTTCTTCAGTCTATTATTAGTTTAGTTTCCTTCTTTAGAGAACTCAGGACTGAAAGAGATGTACCTCGTCATGTTCTTATCGAGACTGAAAATCAGCACCAAAGGTTGCGTGTTTTGGTGAAAGAAAAAGAAACAAAATTCAATAGTTCTGATCTTTCTAAGATTTTTGAGCCCTTCTTTCCTATCAGCTCTTTGGGGCGTCATTCCTTGGGCCCTTATATTGCGTATTCACTTGTTCACAATATGAATGGAGATATTACGGCTTACATCGATGAGGAAGGCAGCTTAGTTTTTGCTCTCAATTTTAGTTATATTCCGTTAAATGAACTCGTGGAATAAGTAAGAAAAATGGCAGTTTAGCCCTGACGTATTTTTTTCACAGGCAGAATACTTAGATTGCTTGCTATGGTCCTTCGTTATATCAATTTAGGTATAAAAGGAAGGATATAACTATGAAAAAACTCATCGTTGCTTCAGCGCTTGCGCTCATGTCTGCTCAAGGTTTTGCTTCTGTGATCGTAAAAGAAGGTTATCGCATTGATGACCCTCATAAACGCTTCCTTCCACAATTAAAACTTCGTAGTGATTTTTCTTTCGACCATGTGAACTCTCAAGGTTATACAGTTTATGGCCCTGAAGGCTTAGGTCAGTGGCTTGAGATGAATAATATTACAGCAGCTGAAGATGTGATATTTCATGAAGACGAAAAAGGCGCCACGGTTAATGGTTATATCAATCATGAAGATCTTGGAAAACTCATGCAGTCTTTTCAGGAGCGCTTCCCAAAAATTGCTAAGGTGGAAAGCCTCGGTAAGTCAGTTCAAGGTCGTGAACTTTGGGTCATTAAAATTTCTAAAAACGTTGAGATTGATGAGATTGAGCCAGAGTTTAAATACATCGCCAATATGCACGGAGATGAGATTACAGGTCGTGATGTTTCTTTGAAATTCATTGCTGATCTTCTCGAAAATTACGGCAAAGATGAGCGCATCACTAGACTCATCGACAATACTGAAATCTATATTGTTCCAACGATGAACCCAGACGGTATGACCGCTCGTCGTCGTGGTAACGCCAATTATGTAGATCTCAATAGAGATTTCCCTTCTTTTGGGGCGAATGCAACAAATTCCCCTGATAGACGTGCTATTGAAACCCAGCATGTCATGCGCTTTCAGGCCGGCCGTCACTTTTCATTGTCAGGCAATTTTCACGGTGGAGCGGTTTGTGTCAATTATCCTTGGGACACAATTAAAGAATTACATCCTCTCAATAACCTCTTCTACACCATCTCTAAAGAGTACGCAGATACTAACTCTGAGATGCGTTCTTCTACAGAATTTGAAAATGGTATTACCAATGGCTATGCTTGGTACCAAACAACTGGTGGCATGCAGGACTGGAGTACCTATTGGCACAATGATTCTCAAGTCACCTTTGAAATTTCAGAGATCAAATGGGTTGATGTCAAAAAAATTGACTACTATTACAATGACAACCGTGAATCTATGATCAATTATATGGCCCGCATTCATCAAGGTGCAGGTTTAAAATTTCAAGATAAAGCAGCCAGTGGAAAAATTAAAGTTCTCGATTCTAAAAATAAAAATTTAGGGGAGTTCAGTTTTACTGGTGGAGAATTTTATAAGGTTCTTGATCCAGGAAATTATACCTATGTAGTCACCAGTGGACGTATGACAAAAAATATCCCCGTGACAGTCACTGAGGAATTTATCCCTGGTGGAAATTTCGTTACTGTTGAAACTAAAAGATAAAAAAAATGGGGCGCTCAAAGCGCCCCTTTTTTTTGCCTATTCTTCTAAAATAATTCTAAGCATTCTTCTTAAGGGTTCAGCAGCCCCCCAGAGAAGCTGATCGCCAACTGTAAAGGCCGTAATAAAACCAGGGCCTAAATTCATCTTTCTTAAACGTCCGACGGGAACCTTAAGGGTTCCTGAGGCATAGGCCGGAGTAAGCTTTTTAATGGTGCTTTCTTTGTCATTAGAAACGAGTTCGACCCAGGGATTGGCCGTCTTAATCATGTCTTCAATTTCATTCATTGGAACATCTTTTTTTAGCTTTATGGTGAGCCCTTGGCTATGAGATCTCATGGCGCCAACGCGAACACAAAGGCCATCGATCGTAACAGGAGTTCCTAAAATCTTTGAACCTTCAGCTGTCGCTTTCCATTCTTCACGAGTTTGGCCATTTTCCATTTTACTATCAATCCAAGCAAGAACGTTGGCCGCCAAAGGAGCGCCGAAGTTTTCTTGAGGAATTGTATTGAGAGCTTGAGTCACTTTTTGATCAATATCTAAAATAGAAGTCGCTGGATTATCTAGAAGTGGTCCGACAGAGGCGGTGAGTCCGCGCATTTGTAAAAGAAGTTCGCGCATATGCTTAGCACCAGCACCAGAAGCTGCTTGGTAAGTCATGCTGGAAATCCAGTCGACAAGACCCTGCTTGTAAAGACCCTGAACTCCCATGAGCATGAGACTCACAGTGCAGTTGGCCCCAATAAAATTTTTAACCCCTTTTCTTCTCGCTTCATCAATCACATGTCTGTTGATTGGATCGAGAATAATGATGGCATCTTCTTGCATACGAAGGGCAGAAGCCGCATCAATCCACTCCCCTTTCCAATGGGCCTCGCGAAGTTTGGGGAACATTTCTTTTGAATAATCCCCACCTTGGCAAGTAATTAAAATATCCATTTGAGAGAGTTCTTGGACGTTTTTAGCATCCTTAAGATTGAATTCACCTAGACTTGCTATTTGAGCTTTTTGATTGGGTTTTGAAGCAGAAAAGAAATGAGGGTCGAAGAGCTTGAAATCACCTTCTTTGATCATGCGATCAATAAGAACAGATCCCACCATTCCTCGATAACCAATAATTCCCACTTTTTTCATAACTTCTCCTCTTTCCTAACAAGAGTTTAATTTTGCCCCATTATAAAGGCGGTAAATTAAGAGTACAACCCTTCAAAAGTAGATTGTGATTTGGTAAGCTTTGTTCCTGTCGACACATTCTAAGGAAATATATGAAAGTTGCTCTCTTGGGGGCCGGTAAAACTGGCGGGAAAGTTAAGGAACTGTTAGGAAAAGATGAGCCTACTGTTTTTGATTTGAATAATCCTCCGACTCTTGAAAAATTGAAGGGGCATGATGTGGTGATTTCGTTTCTTCCCGGTGAAGCCTTCCTTGGTTATATTCCTCTTTTGATTGAATCTCGCATTCCTGTCATCAGTGGCAGTACAGGAATTTCTTGGCCTAAAGAAATTGCTGATCAAATTGAGAAAGTGCAAACGAAATGGGTTTGGAGTGCGAACTTCTCATTGGGGATGCGCCTCGTTCATCCTATGATTGAAATTCTCTCTCAAACTCCTCGCCTCTTTTCAGAGTGTGAGGCTTCGATTCACGAAATCCACCATACTAAAAAATTGGATGCTCCAAGTGGCACTGCTCTCCTTTGGAAAAAATGGTTAGGAATTGAGAGTGCAAAGGTCACCAGTGAGCGCACTGGTGATGTTGTCGGCATTCATGAATTGAAAATTGAAACTGAAAATGAAATCATTACTCTTCGTCACGAAGCTAAGGACAGAAGGATTTTTGCTGAAGGAGCGATTTGGGCGGCTAATCGTCTCGTGAGTGATAAGACTCTTAAGCCGGGTCTTCATAGTTTCGAAGAAATGGTTAAAAACTTTTGTAAAGAGGTTCTGAAATGAATTTGAATAACTATCCTTTGTGGACTGCTGTGGTGACTCCTTTCTTAGAAGATGGTTCTGTGGACTTTCGTTCTTTAGAGGTTTTACTTCATGAGCAAGAAGAAGCGCAGAATGCTATCGTGATTTTAGGAAGCACTGGTGAAGCTTTAAATCTCGATATGGAAGAGAAAAGAGAAATCTTAAAGTTTACTTTAGGATTAAAATTAAAAGTTCCTGTGATGGCCGGTGTTGGTGGAATTAATCTTCGTGAAACCAAAGAGTGGATTCAATATCTCGAAACTTTGGATCTTCACGCCTACCTTCTTGTAACCCCTCTCTATGCGAAGCCTGGGAAGTTTGGGCAGTATGAATGGTTCAAGGCCCTTTTAGATATCTCAACTCGTCCTTGCATGCTTTATAATGTTCCCGGACGCACTGCTGTTTCGATGAATTTTGAAGCAGTGGCCATGCTCAAAGACCATCCTCGTTTTTGGGCCATCAAAGAGGCCAGCGGTTCTGTTTTTGATTTTAAACGCTATCAGGAAGCCGCTCCTAAGGCCGCTATGTTTAGCGGTGATGATTCCATGACTCCAGTCTTCTGCAGCTTTGGTGCTAAAGGTTTAGTTTCAGTCGCTAGTAACGCCTGGCCAAAAGAAACTCATGAGTATGTTCGTCAGTGTTTGGCCCAAAAACTTCAAGACACTGAGCTGTGGAAAGAGTGTTCAGACTCTCTTTTCATTGCCAGCAATCCAGTTCCTGTCAAAGCTCTTTTGCATCACTTGAAGCGTATAAAAACCAATATTATGCGTGCGCCTTTGGATCACCGCGACCTTAAAGATATAAAACCTGTTGCGTTGGCCCATGAAAGTATTCAAGGTTGGTACAAGGATCAGGTGAAGTCATGAACTACCAAGATGTTCTTAATAAATTAGAAAGCGGTGAACTTCGTTCTGCTTTAAAAGTCGATGGAAAGTGGCAGGCCCAGGTTGAAGTCAAACAGGCCATACTCGAAGCCTTTAAAAATGGAAAGATGGTTCAGATGGGAGAGTTTGTCGATAAGGACACGATTCCTGCTCAGAGCTTCAATCTCGAAAGGAAAATTCGTTTTGTTCCTGGGGGATCTTCTGTGCGTCGTGGAGCCTACGTCGCTCCAGGTGTCATTATCATGCCTCCCTCTTACATCAATATCGGAGCTTACATTGACGAAGGTACGATGGTCGATAGCCATGTGCTTGTCGGGTCCTGTGCTCAAATCGGTAAACGCGTGCATCTTTCTGCTGGTGTGCAAATCGGTGGCGTACTTGAGCCAATTGGTCTTGCTCCCGTGGTGATTGAAGACGATGTCTTCATCGGAGCTCAAGCTGTGATCGTGGAAGGCATTCAAGTTTTAAAAGGTGCTGTGATCGCTCCTGGAGTGATCCTCTCTAAGGCCGTACCTATTTATGATTTAGTGAACGAAAGAGTTTTGGAAAAGGGTGAGCCTATTCCAGAGCGTGCCGTCGTTGTTCCTGGTTCTCGCCCTATTGGAGAAAAGCTTCCTTGGGGACAGAAAATGAACCTTCAGATGAACTGCGCCATTATTGTGAAATACCGTGATGAAAAAAGTGATGCTTCATTAACTCTCGAATCCATTTTGAGGTAATTATGAATATACAAGAAAACCAAAGAGTTCTTTTACAAAAAGCTGCTCAACATTTTGATTCCCCTTTCTTTTGTTATGACCTCGACACGCTTGATGCTCAAATCAATGACATGAAAAGCAAGTTTGATAGTGAGTCTGTAAGAATTTGGTATTCTTGTAAGGCCAATCCTCTTTCAAACGTTCTTTCTAAATTTGTCGAGCACGGATTTGGTATGGATGTCTCCAGTGATGGAGAGTTGGATCAAGTCCTTCGCTCTGGATGTAAGCCTGAAAATATTCTATTAGAAGGTCCGGGAAAATCAAAAAAACATTTAGAAAATGCGATAGGCCGTGGCGTGGGTATTGTCGTTTTAGAAAGTACCAACCAAGCTCTTTGGCTTAATGAAATTGCCAAGGCCCAAGGGAAAAAAATAAAAGTTCTTCTTCGTTTTCAACTTCCAGCGATGGATTCTAGAAATGCCCATGAAGACATTACGGCCTTTGGTATTTATCCTCAGGATTGGATTGATTTTAATATAAAAAAATGTGATGCCCTTGATGTTCAAGGGGTTCATATTTTTCAGTGGAATAACGTCCTCGATCTCTACCGCTTAAGAGGAATTTGGTATCAGGCCCTTTTAAGTACTCGCGAGATTTGCGCTCAGGCTAAAATTCCAATGAATATTGTGGATTTAGGTGGAGGAATTGGGATTCCTTATAACTCAAAAGAGAAGCCCCTCAACATCTCTGATATTAATCGCACTCTACTTGATATCAAACGTGATTTTGATCTTAAAAATATTTGGCTTAGACTTGGCCGTTACTCTATTGGAGAGCATGGCTTTTACGCTACAAGGGTGATTGATAGAAAATCGGTTATGGGGAAAGAAATCCTTGTTATGGAAGGCGGTATCAACCACGTTTCTCGTGTGGCCATGGGAAAACAAACTTATCCTTGTGAGCTTCTCCGACACTCTCAATCACCAATGAAAGAATTCCAACTTCACGGACCACTTTGCACGGCCCGTGATCGTTTTGGCATCTTTAATCTTCCTGAAGATATTAATGTAGATGACTGGTTAGTTTTTCGTCATATCGGAGCTTACGGTTTTACTGAGTGTATGCCTTATTTCCTTTGTAACAATCTCCCTGGTGAATCTGTGATTCAAAATGGAGATCTTAAATTTGTTCGCGAAGTGACCTCATCACTTAGCTGGCGTGTATGACGATTTTTCAAAGACGCGATATTTCTCTTAAAGAATTGGTCAACGGCGATCAATTAAGCATTGCTGTGTTTGAGTTTCAGGGAAAAAAACCTGGTCCTCATGTTCATATTCAGGCCAGTGTTCATGGAGCTGAAGTTCAGGGCAATCTGGTTATTTATGAACTCATGCAGTTCTTTTCTCGCCATGAATTTGCTGGGAAAATCACCTTCATCCCTTGCTCCAACCCCATGGGGATAAATTCCAAAAGTGGAACCTCTACCCTTGGACGTTTCAATACAGTGACTGGTGATAATTGGAATCGTGTCTTTGAAGATGTTGCTTTTGATTATGATGATTTTGTTTCGAGGCATCTTTCTTTGCCTTGGAAAGAGCTTAAAGATTCTTTTAAAAAAGAATTTTTTCAAACTATCAACTCAAGACTTAAAACGCTTGAAGAACGTGGGCTTTCTGAAAACAAAAAATGGGCGCTTACTTTACAAAAAGAAGCTTCCCTAGCCGATATAGTTTTGGATCTTCATACGGGTCCTATATCGACGAGTTATCTCTATACTGCTGAAGAGTTCTTCTCTTCATCATTGGATCTTAATTTTCCTCACCACATAATCATTCCTGCTGAGTTCGAAGGGGCCATGGATGAAGCAACCTTTATGCCTTGGATAAAGCTTAAAAAGGCTTTAGCCAAAGCTCAAAGGTCCATGCCTTCCGATACTGAAGTTTATACTTTGGAATTAGGAAGCGAAGAGACGATTAACAGTGATCGTGCGAAACGCTATTCACTTTCTTTGCTCCACTATTTAAAAAAACGTGGAGTGGTCACTTCTGAGCTTCCCCCCCTCGACGTTATCACTAAACGTTATAAAACAAAGCTTGCCCATTATCGGTGCTACCATGCTCCGCATGGTGGCCTTGTTGAATATTTGAAAGCGCCAGGTGAAGTGGTTTTAGAGGGCGAAGCCATGGCCAGTTTTTTTAATTTTAAAACGATCACAGCACTACAGGGGGTCTCAGAAGCCCAAAAAATTTTTAAGGCCCCTAAGGATGCTCTCATTATTAATCGTTGCCCTTCTTCAAATGTCACTCAAGGGATGGAACTTTTCTTTGTCATGGAAGAGTTTGAACTGATATAAAAAAGAAAGCCTCCAATCCATGGAGGCTTCCCGAAGGAAAAATAATTCGTCCGTTGAATTATTATCTTTATTTTACAGAAATGAGTTTAGATAAGTTGGTGATACGAGTTACATCTTCTCCGCGACAAGCGCCTTCTGGGCAAACATTAACTTCATAACAACCACGAGCTGAGTTGTAGCTAAAATCAGTTTCTCCTCTGACTAAAATGCCTTCAACGAGACCTGATTTGCTATCAAAGACAGCTGAACCAGAGTTACCGCCAAAGGTATCCAAATTGGCAACAAAGAACGTCGCATTATCATTTTTTCTCAGTGTCCCACCTAGGGTCACTTTGGTAGGAAGACCAGCAGGGTTACCGATAACAATGAGATCAGCATCATTGCTCACTTTTCCTGATGTTCTAAATTTTAGAGGAGTACGTCCTTCGACTTTGCGATCTAATTTTACGATGGCGTAATCGTTACCTGTTTGGCGATCAAGGACCTGATTTAAAATCTTGCTACATTTATAGATTTGATTACTTTTTACAAGTGTCTGAGCGTCTCCTTGGGCATCGGCATAGAAATCAAAAACCCAAGAATGATTTGTACAATCTGTCGTCGTTCTCATGCAGTGGCCGGCCGTAACGAGAACATCTGGAGCGACAAGAAAGCCGGAGCAACGTGCAGGGGTTATTTGATTAGCAAATTTAACGCTGTCACAAACACGGTTGGAGTCGATGAGGCTATCGCCTTTAATACGAAAATCATCGCCTTCTTCTTCGATATTCGTATTTGGGATGTGTGCTGCTGTGGAGTTGGCCCAGCTGGCATAAGTCGCAGGGGCTTCAAGAATTTCGATACGTCCGTCAGTTCCATAAACAACTTTATCAAAGTTTTGTGCATAAACAGTGCTTGCGTAAAGAGCAATAATAAAACCTGCAACAATGAGGAACAAATTCTTCATAGAAACTCCACTCGATCTGTAGGATGGGCATTTTGCTTTTTGAATAGAAAACTGACAACTTACATAATCTTACATTGTTGACTTTTTTGGTCGGATAAATTCAAAGAGGTATAAACTAGCTGTTTTTAAAGAAGAAATCCCATTCTCGGCCGTCTGGGTCCTTAAGGGAAAAGTGACTTTCCCCTTCTCTTTCATGAAGTTTTAGAGGAGTCTGAGCCTGACGGTAAAGCCAAAAATTCACCTTGTTAAAGAAAAAATCGAACTCTTCCCGTGTCTCAAAAATATAAGTAAAGGCCATGGGGCTTAAGGTCTTTTTTGAACTGGGAAGGAGAAGAAAATCTTGTTCACCTTTAAGCAAAGCCCCTTCATCTTGTGGAATAATTTCTGTTTCAAAAATTTCAGACAAAAACAGACTGAGTTTTTGAAGATGGTTCGTTCTTAAGGTCATTTGGGCAAGTTTCATACTGTCACTTTCTAAATTATCTTTCTTCTTATTTGCTAAATTAAATGACAAATTTTTGCATAAGTCATCCCCATCATATGAAAAAGCAACTATAATGGCGACAGTTCAAATAAATTTAAATTTGTATAAAGACATATGGAAACAACGAAAAAAAATTCGTTAGCTAGGAACTGGTATTTTCTCATTGATAACATACTCTATTACACTCTTGTTGTTTTAGTGGCCCTTGTTGTCTTTTGCTGGAAAAGCTTAAATTACGATCACATGATTTATTGGGGGATACCTGCTATTTTTGTGTTAGTGGGTTACTCTTTTTATGGGGTGAAAACTCAGAATAAATGGGAGCCACCGAAGAGTTTTTTGGTTCGTCTTGGAATCTTTTTAACAAAGATTTTTCTCGCTTTCTTTACTGTAATTTTGATTCTTCGCTTTTACGGAGCAAGCAGTTAATCATGGAGTGTCGCTCTTCTTGCGGAGCTTGTTGTATTGCTCCCTCTATTTCCTCACCTATTCCTGGCATGCCACAAGGCAAGCCTCCTCATACACCTTGCATCCAGTTGGATGAACTTTTTCTCTGCATAATTTTTAATTCTCCTGATAGGCCTCAAGTTTGTCGCTCGCTTCAACCCTCTTTCACAATGTGTGGAAAAAATAGAGAAGAAGCCATGGCTTACCTCACTCACCTAGAAAATCACACAGCTCCTTAATTTAAAGGGTCATTGGAATCATTTTAAACTCATTTGATAAGTGAGAGTTGAACGCTTCCTTTTGAAGTTAATAAAAAAATGTCCATAAGCTTTGACGAATGAAGTGAAATTTTGTTTCCTTTGTCTATTTGAATCATTTGTAGGGCCTCCAAGTTTTTGAGCGAAGGACTTGCTGCTTGTAATACTTGAGTCACGGCACCAAATTTTGTTTTAATAAGAATTTCAATAAAGACTTCTAGGTCTTTTGAATCTAGTTTTTGAATAAGGTCTAAATGCCCTTTATGCATCACCGCTTTGGCCAATGAGCTAAATTCAGCGAGTTTGAGCTGCAAAGGAAGTGATGAAGGCGTAGGCGAAAATTCTACTCGTTCCTTCATCACTTGAGTGATGAGGGAATGAAAATTTATCGCTTGAAATTCGGCCACAATAACCTCACTTGTATTTTTGAGGTCATTATCGCTGAGCTTGAAGTTTTTTAAGAGTAGGTTTTTAAGGAGGTATAGTTTAAAACCCTAAGCTATTCACACTGTAATTTAGTAGGTCTGGAATTGATGTTATTCGTATGACGTCCTCACCTTTGCAACTGCCCATCGTGCACTTGACGAGACGGTTGCATTGATTTTTTTCATCCCAGGTAAAGTCCCTTTCACCACGAACTAAAAATCCCTCAACGATTCCAGTCGCTTCATTGAATACTGGTGAGCCAGAATTTCCACTAAAAGAATCGAGATTGGTTGTGAAGTAGTATTCCTTGTCGTTGCTTCTAACATAAGCTCCTGTTGTAACCACGGCCGCCATGCCGTTAGGATAACCTATCATCATTAAGCTTGCTTTATCTTCAACTTTTCCTAGAGTTCTATAGGAAAGAGGATCTCTATCGAAAACTTCTTTGTTCAGGCGAATGAGAGCATAGTCAATTTTTCCTTCAGCAGCGCTTGGTTTGTATTCACGGTGAATGATCTTGGCGCAAGAGTATACTTCGTCAGGGGTAAAGTAAGCTTTAGAACCGTCTCCTGGGATTAATGATTTTTTGAAATCAAAAATCCAACTAGAACTAGCACAGTCAGCTTCATTTCTTATGCAGTGGCCAGCGGTCAAAAGCAAATCAGGTCCAACAAGAAAACCTGAACATGTGCTTAAAACGGTTTCGTTAGCGTATTTCTCATCTTCACAGACGCGATTATTCATTTGAAGACTTTTTCCTGTCACGGAATAAAGTAGACCATTAAATTCACTTTTGATTGCAGCCGTGGGGACTTTAGCTGCTGTGGAGCGGGCCAAGATTTCTACTCTATCGTGACCTGATTCTTCAACGAAAACTCTGTCATCATCACCATAAACTGCTTCGTTGACTTGAGACTTGATTGGGCTCGCCCAAAGATTTGAGCTTGAAACTAGTAGCAGAATGAGGGCCAGAGCTGTTCTCATGATTCCTTCCTTTCTGGCGTCAGAATACTTTTATTTAGAGTTCGCTTCAAGCGGTGCGTCAAAGAATATACTTTTTACACTTTAGTAAAATTAGACAGTTATCCTATTCTTGAATAAGGAATTGATAACTTAAGAAAAAAAAAGAGGCCCTTAAGGCCCCTTTTTCGTTTGATTAAGTGCTTGGGAGAGGATCTTTAAGCCCAGTTTCAACTGGGAGAGGAGCTTCCTCTTGTGGCTTGTCTATCTTAGGTCCCGATCCATTGCCATTCTTATTGAGTTGAGGTTGACCTATGTCTTTCCCATCAGCGATGGCCTTGATTTGTTCAAAATCTAAAGTCTCCCAAACGATGAGGGCTTCAGCTAAACGCTCAAGAGTCGCACGATTTTCGGTAAGAATATCGAGGGCCAATTGATGATTCTCGTGAACAAAGCGCTGAACTTCTTCGTCAATCTCGCGTGATTTTTGTTCAGAGTAATCCATGTGTTCACTTGTAGGAAAAGGAGACATACCAGACTTGAAGAAATGAATTGGACCTAACTTATCACTCATACCCCAACGACAAACCATGGAGCGGGCCAAATGTGTGGCTCGCTCAATATCGTTAGAAGCTCCACTGGTGACTTCATTTAAAATAAGTTCTTCAGCACTACGGCCGCCCATAAGGAAGGCGATATAGTTTTTGGCTTTCTCGCGAGTGAGGTTAAGCATGTCTTCGTTTGGAAGAGTTTGAGTGACCCCCAAAGCCCCGCCACGAGGAATGATACTGACTTTGTGGATTGGATCAGTGTGAGGAAGATGCATTCCGACAAGAGTGTGACCTGCTTCATGATAAGCCGTTACTCTTTTTTCTTTTTCAGATATCACCATGGATTTTCTTTCAGGCCCCATGAGAACCTTATCCTTGGCATATTCGAAATCGATCATTTCAAGTTGCTTCTTATTCTTACGAGCTGCTTGAAGAGCGGCTTCGTTTACAAGATTGGCGATGTCGGCTCCAGTAAATCCAGGTGTCCCCTTGGCAATGGTTTCAAGGTTTACTTCAGGTGAAACAGGGGTTTTTTGAGTGTGAACTTTAAGGATGCCTAGACGTCCACGTACGTCGGGAGTTCCTACAGTCACGCGGCGGTCGAAGCGACCTGGGCGTAAAAGTGCAGGGTCAAGAACGTCGATACGGTTTGTTGCGGCGATCAAAATCACGCCTTCATTAGATTCAAAACCGTCCATCTCCACAAGGAGTTGGTTCAAGGTTTGCTCTCTTTCATCATGTCCCCCACCAAGGCCTGAGCCTCTATGGCGACCAACGGCATCGATTTCGTCGATGAAGATGATACAAGGAGCGTGCTTCTTTCCTTGTTCGAAAAGGTCACGAACACGGCTGGCGCCCACCCCTACAAACATTTCAACGAAGTCAGAACCAGAGATCGAAAAGAAAGGAACATTGGCTTCACCGGCAACAGCGCGCGCCAAAAGGGTTTTACCTGT
>JACCEE011182930.1_pt1 | contig 18959 bp, 18 predicted proteins | sample 7449931 | NCBI WGS metagenome assembly JACCEE01 (sample SAMN15323457, study PRJNA562643) | freshwater metagenome | isolation source: river surface water | place: USA:Blue River Watershed | collected 2017-08-19 | reverse complement strand
TATATTGTTTAATTTTATGAACAGCGTTGTGATATTGATTAATGGCTTGTAATGACATAAAAAGAATTATCGTTTTTTTCGACGGTTTATAGTCTTAATTGTAGGGTAAGTGATTAATCGAAAATTATTGGGGATTATTAAATCCCCTTTAATAAAAATGGAACTCCCTCCTTTGCTAAAGGAGGGGATTTTAAAATAGGAATATCTGATAATTTAAGTATTTCTACTTAGTTTATTAAATATTTAATAATAAATGCGCGGGCGATTCCAAACATTCTTTAATCGTAACTAAAAATTGTACCGCTTCTCGACCATCGACTAATCGATGATCATATGACAAAGCCAAATACATAATTGGACGAATCACAATCTCGCCATTTTCGACCACTGGACGCTCTTTAATAGCGTGCATTCCCAAAATAGCGCATTGAGGTGGATTTAAAATTGGAGTTGATAACATTGAACCAAAAATTCCGCCATTCGTAATGGTAAAAGTTCCACCGGTTAAATCTTCATAACTGAGTTTTCCAGCTCTGGCTTTACCGCTAAAATCGGCAATACTTTTTTCAATGCCGGCAAAATCCAATTGATCCGCATCGCGTAAAATCGGCACAATTAATCCACGCGGTGTACTGACTGCAATTCCAATATCATAAAAACCGTGATAAACAATGTCATTATCATCAATTGACGCATTAATAGCTGGAAATCGTTTTAAAGCCTCAATTGAAGCTTTCACAAAAAAAGACATAAATCCGAGCTTAATTTCGTGTTTTTGTTCAAAACGAATTTTATATTGCTGACGTAATTCCATTACCGCTTGCATATTCACTTCATTAAAAGTGGTCAACATCGCGGCATTACGTTGAGCTTCTAACAATCGTTCAGCCACTTTCGCTCTTAATCGAGTCATAGGCACACGTTGCTGCGGACGTAAATTAGCTTGAGGATTCACCACTTCAGTGATCACCGGTTTTGCTATCTCTTCGGAGATTTTTGCCTCAACAGTAGAAGACGGTGGTAACGATTGTTGTTTATGCAAAAAATCTAACACATCGGTTTTGGTCAGCCGTCCACTTTTACCCGATCCTTCAATTAAATTCGGATCAAGATGTTTTTCTGCAACTAAACGTCTCACTGCTGGACTTAAGGCATTAGTTGCTGTTGTAACGGTAGCGGAAGTTTGCTCCGGAGCCGAAACAGTAGTGGCTGTGGTTTTTGTGTCCAGTATCGCCAACACATCGCCGCCTATAACCACTGCCCCATTTGGTTTAACAATTTCTAATAACAATCCAGATTCGGGAGCTGGCACTTCTAACACCACTTTATCGGTTTCCAAATCGATTAAATTTTCATTTTTTTCAACAAAATCACCCACTTTTTTATGCCAACTTACTAAAGTCGCATCCGCTACCGATTCGGGTAAATTGGGAACTAATATTTTTAAACTCATTGATTTTTTCCTTACGATTTTTTAACAGGTTAACGCGGTTTGTATCACTTCTTTTTGTTGTTTGATATGTTCAGAAAAATGCCCTACCGCAGGTGCAGCTGAAGCCCGCCGCCCACAATATTGTAGTGTCATTCCTGGTGGTAAATAATCCAAAAAATGATGTTTGGTTTGATACCAAGCCCCTTGATTTTTAGGTTCTTCTTGACACCATATCACTTTTTTCAACTGAGGATATTTCGCAATTTCCGTTTTAAATAATGCACTGGGGAAGGGATACAATTGCTCAATTCGGACAATCGCAATCTGATTCAACTCTGCCTCATTACGCGCTTCCAGCAAATCATAATAAATCTTGCCACTACACAAGATTAACCGTGTGACTTGTAAACAATCTATTTCTTCGGTTTCGCTGATAATAGGTTGAAAATAGCCATCAGTTAAATCTTCCAAGGTCGATACCGCTAATTTATGCCGTAATAAACTTTTCGGAGTCATTACTATCAATGGTTTACGATAAGGTCGTAACATTTGTCGACGTAATAAATGGAAAATTTGGGCAGGCGTTGTGGGAATACACACTTGCATATTTTGGTCAGCACATAACTGGAGATAACGCTCGATTCGGGCTGAGGAATGCTCAGGTCCTTGCCCTTCTAAACCATGCGGTAATAACATTACTAATCCACTTAAACGTCCCCATTTGGCTTCGCCAGAACTGATAAATTGATCGATTAACACTTGTGCGCCGTTGGCAAAATCGCCAAATTGCGCTTCCCAAATTACCAATGCGTCTGGTTCTGAAGAACTGTAGCCATATTCAAAACCTAATACTCCCGCTTCAGATAATAGGGAATTGAAAATATGCGCTCGACCTTGAGTATCGCTCACTTGTTGTAAAGGAATGTAATTATCGCCATTGCGTTGATTTAACAGAATGGCATGTCGATGCGAAAAAGTGCCGCGACCAATATCTTGTCCGGTTAAACGCATGTTGTATTGTTCGGTTAATAAAGTGGCATACGCCATATTTTCGGCAAATCCCCAATCCAATGGCATCGCCCCTGCCGCCATTTTGGCACGATTTTCCATCACTTTCGCCACTCGGGAATGCAATTCAAAATCAGGCGGTAAACGTAATAAACGCTCGCTACAATAGCGTATCTGATCTAGGGACACTGAAGTATTGCAAGGAATATCCCAAGGAACACCAAAATATTTACGCCATTTTTTCGCATATGCTTGCGAAGTATCGGTAATTCGCTGCGGAATCACTGAACCAGATTCTAATTGCACCGCATATCCTTTGAGCATTCCATTGACTTCAGCCTCAGTGATGATCCCCTCGCGTACTAATTTATCGGCATATAACTGTCTAGTGGTTGATTTTGCGCGAATTTTTTTATACATCATCGGTTGAGTTGCAGCAGGCTCGTCGGCTTCATTGTGACCTAAACGCCGATAACAAATTAAATCGATGACTACATCTTTATTAAAAGTCATGCGATAGTCCAAAGCCAATTGAGTGGCTGCAATCACCGCTTCAGGATCATCTCCATTCACATGAAAAACGGGTGCCTGCACCATATTCGCTACGTCAGTGCAATATAAAGTCGAACGCGCATCAAAGGGATTGCTGGTGGTAAAACCAATTTGATTGTTGATCACAATATGAATCGTACCTCCGGTGTGAAAAGCCCGAGTTTCAGCCATATTCAGATTTTCCATTACAATCCCTTGTCCGGCGAACGAAGCATCCCCATGTACTAAAATCGGTACCACTTGTTCGATGCCGTCTTTACAGCGTCGGTCTTGGCGCGCTTTTACCGAACCTTCGACCACCGGATTAATAATTTCTAAGTGTGAGGGATTAAAAGCTAAAGCAACATGAACAATGCCCCCGTTGGTGCTGATGTCTGAAGAAAATCCCATATGGTATTTGACATCTCCCGATAATACTCCAAGTTCATGAGTATGCTCACCTTCAAATTCACCGAATAAAGCTGAGGGATTTTTGCCCATTACATTGATCAAGACGTTTAACCGTCCACGATGTGCCATGCCAATAACCATTTCTTTGATTTGTTTTTCGCCGCCACGTTGAATCAACTCATTGAGAATAGGAATAAAACTTTCGCCACCTTCTAACGAAAAGCGTTTTTGTCCCACATAACGCTTATGCAAATAAGTTTCTATCCCTTCAGCGGCAGTTAAATCGATTAATAATTGGCGTTTTTTTTCTATGGATAATTGTGAGCGTGGGGTTTCGAGTCGATTTTGCAACCATTGCTTAATTTCCATATCAGCAATGTGCATATATTCAGTGCCAATACTTTCACAATAAATATCGCGTAATTGAGCAATGATTTCGCGTAAAGATAACTGTTCTACCCCTAACATCGTGGTAGTATAAAATAAAGTATCCATATCCAAAGCTGATAAACCATAATAGGTAGGTTGTAATTCAACCGGCATCGGTTTATCATCGCCTAAAGGGTTATTTTTAGCAATTTGATGACCTGAGACGCGATATTGATTAATCAATCGTGCTACCGCAGATTGTTTACGCACACTCGCTTCAGTAAATCCTTGTAATTTAGCTAATCGTTCAGAACCCGCATTGGCTAATTGTGCAAAACGCTCCACAATTGGACGATGCGAAATATCGCTGGCATTTGCACGAATTAAATTAAATTGTTGTTGCCAGCTTTCGGCTACTGATTCTGGATTTTCTAAATAACGTTCATATAATTCTTCAATAAAACTCGCATTACTTCCATATAATGCTGAAGTTTGTTGAAATTGTGTTAATAAATGTCCCATAAATAACTCTTAAATAAAGATACAAATCTGAAAAATGAAATAATTGCTGATTTAATTGATAACTAATTTATAATAATTGCTGTAATTTAGTAAAGTATATTGTGAAATTAATCTTATTTGAATAAAGAAGAATTGCAAATGGATGAATGGTATTTTTTTGATGATAATCAACAAATCGGTCCTTATCGTTTAGAATACGCCAAAGCTTTCGTTCGTGAACATCCAGCCGCTTATTGTTGGCGTTCAGGATGGCATGAATGGAAGTTAGTATTCGAAGTGCCGGAAATACGTCGACTCAAAAAAGACGGAATCACGCCTTTTCCACCACCACCGCCGCATTTAATTGGTGTAAAACCACATCAATTACCCATTTCCTCCACTTCGGCGCTGGTCAATAATGTACAACCCTCTCGTTCCCGCACAATAACATACGAATCTTCTATGAACGCAACTCAAGGTTTTGGCAGCGCAACTTATACCGAAGGTATCGATTACCGAATTTATGGTACGGAAATGCAGTTTGTGGTGATTGAATTAGACAGCAATGAAAGTGCCATCGCTGAAGCCGGCGCAATGATGTATAAATCAGCATCCGTAACTATGGAAACCGTTTTTGGCGATGCTTCGAGTCAAGGTTTATTAGGTTCATTATGGAGTATGGGACGACGTTTATTAACTAACGAAAGTTTATTTACTACCGTATTTACCCAAACCGGTGCAGGAAAAGGGCAAGTTGGTTTCGCAGCACCTTATCCGGGAACGATTCTGGCATTACAGTTAAAAGAGTATCAAGGACAATTGATTTGTCAGAAAGACAGTTTTTTAGCTGGTGTTAAAGGGATTAATGTAGGCATTCATTTTCAACAACGCATTTTGACTGGCTTATTCGGTGGCGAAGGGTTCATCATGCAAAAATTAGAAGGCGATGGTTGGGTATTTATTCATGTTGGCGGCACTTTACACAAAATTGAACTCGCTTATGGAGAAACGATCCATGTTGATACCGGCTGCGTTGCTGCCTTTACTTCCGGAGTTGATTTTGATATTCAACAAGCCGGTGGTATTAAAAGTATGTTGTTCGGTGGCGAAGGTTTAGTGTTTGCCAAATTAACCGGACCCGGCACGGTATGGATTCAAAGCTTACCTTTTTCAAGACTCGCAGGAAGAATGTTAGCTTCTTCGCCACAAATGGGAACTCAACAGCGTGATGAAGGATCAGTATTAGGTGGATTTGGCAATTTCTTTGATGGAGATAATCGATAATCTATCAAAGATAAAAATAACACTTGCTAAATTTGTGTAAGTTATTATAATAGACAGAATTAATCGCGGGGTGGAGCAGCTTGGTAGCTCGTCGGGCTCATAACCCGAAGGTCGTAGGTTCAAATCCTGCCCCCGCTACCAAATTTTTTAAAACCCCTGTATGGGGTTTTTTAGTTTCTACGGTTATCAAAATATAAACGCAGAATTACCGATTCGTTATCAATGGAAGGGGCCTTTGGCTCTTTTTTTATGGGTGAAATAAAGTGAGTACACCATGAAACAAGCTCCAGAAACTTTAATTAATTTGATAGAGCCGGTGGTGGAAGGTTTAGGTTATGAATGTGTAGGCATAGAATATCATCCTTCTGCGCATCATGGTTTATTAAGAATTTATATCGACCATCCTCAAGGTATTTTGTTGGAAGATTGTAGTAAGGTTAGCCATCAAATCAGTGGCGTGTTAGATGTGGAAGACCCTATTTCTGGACAATATCAATTAGAAATTTCTTCGCCCGGAGAAAAACGTCCGTTATTTAAACTCAGTCAATTTCAACAGTTTATTGGACGAATGGTCAATATGCAATTCACACAAATGTATCAGCAACGACGCAAAATGACGGGTCTCATTCACGCAGTTCATGCAGAAACGATCGTTATCGCAATCGCTGAACAATTGTTTGAAGTGCCTTTTGCATTGATCCAAAAAGCCAGATTGGTAGCTGAGTATGAACTCAAAAAGGAAGGTCAAAGTGGCAAATAAAGAAATTTTATTAGTGGTCGATGTATTCGCTAACGAAAAAGAAATTGATAAAAGCATCGTGTTTCAGGCAATGGAAGCGGCGTTAGAAGCCGCCGCCGTTAAACGTCATGAAAATCGCATTAAAGCTAGAGTTTCGATTAATCGGCAAACCGGCGATTACGATACTTTTAGACGCTGGGAAGTTGTCGCTTCTAATTCTAAATCCGAAGGGCAAGTAGAGTTACCGAATTCACAAATTGCTTTAGAAATTGCCCGTGTTAAATATCCTAATATTCAAATTGGTGAGTTTGTTGAAGAACCTATTGAATCTGTTGCTTTTTGTCGGATTGCTGCTCAAACTGCTAAACAAGTTATTATTCAAAAAATCCGTGATGCCGAACGTGAAAAAATCGTTATGGCTTATAAAAATCGAATTGGTGATTTGATTACCGGCGTGGTAAAAAGGATTGAAAAAGGTAATATTTACTTGGATTTGGGTGGACATGTTGAAGCTTATATCGCCAAAGAAGATTTAATTCCTAAAGAATCGATCCGGATTAATGATCGCGTTAAAGGCTATTTAAAAGATGTTAGACCCGAAGCACGAGGACCGCAGCTTTTTGTCAGTCGCACCGCTCCTGAATTGTTGATGGCTTTATTCAGATTGGAAGTTCCAGAAATCAGTGAAGGCTTGATTCAAATTATGGGCGCGGCTAGAGACCCGGGTTCCAGAGCCAAATTAGCGGTAAAAAGTAACGATCCACGATTAGACCCTGTAGGTGCTTGCGTTGGAATGCGCGGTTCTCGAGTACAGTCAGTAACAAATGAATTGGCTGGTGAACGGATCGATATTATTTTATGGAATGGAAATGAAGCACAGTTTGTCATTAATGCGATGTTGCCCGCAGAAATCCAATCAATTATCGTGGATGAAGATAAACACAGTATGGACGTTGCGGTAGCCTCCGAAAGTTTGTCACAAGCGATTGGTAAAGGAGGACAAAATGTTCGTCTGGCTTCACAACTGACAGGATGGGAACTCAATGTTTTAGATGCGGCTAAAGCGGTAGAAGATAGTGACGCTACTTTACAACGAATCAGACAGACATTTGTTGAGCAGCTTGATGTAGACGAAGAAATTGCACAAATCTTAGCAGAAGAAGGGTTTACGACCGTTGAAGAAATTGCATATGTTCCGGTTGATGAAATGCTGGAAATTCAAAGTTTTGATAAAGAACTAGTGGATGTGTTAAAGAAACGCGCTAAAGATTCTTTGTTGATTCGTGCCTTAGCTTCAGAAGAACAAATTGAAATTGCAAAACCAAATTCAGACTTACTGGCAATGGAAGGAATGGATAATGACTTGGCTTATCAGCTTGCCGCTCAAGGCATAATCACCATCAGTGATTTAGCAGAATTGGCTATCGATGATTTATTAGACTTTGCTGGTCTGGACGTAGAACGTGCGAGGGCTTTAATTATGAAGGCTCGTGAACCATGGTTTAGCACTGAACAAAAAAACTAGGGGGCAAAATGAGTAACGAAACCGTACGAGAATTAGCACAAGTGATCGGTATTCCATTGGAACGATTATTGGAACAATTGACAGAAGCTGGTTTAAGCGCAAACCGTCCTGATTCAATCGTTAGTGAAGCCGAAAAAACCAAATTGTTGACGCATCTACGCAAGCGTCACGGTAAAAATGATGATGGACACTCAGGAAATACACCCACAAGAATTACTTTAAAACGTAGTAAAGTCAGTGAGTTAAAGCAAGCTACAACCCCTGGAAGTTCAACTAAAACGATTAGTGTCGAAGTTCGGAAACGCAAAACTTATATTAAACGCGAAGTCTCGGATACAGACACTCATAAATCATCCACCAGAACAACCAAAAACGAAACCTCTCGATCGACATCAGCTCAATCTACGACTCATCAGCGTTCTCAAGCAAAATCGGTAGAGGTTAATAAAGTTGTTTTATCAGCGGCTCAATCGACTACAACCACAGAATCTACCGCTGCAAAAGTTCATTCAACAAAAGGCATGACGGTTGAGAGGGTAAAACCTGTCGAGATGACTGCTGTTGTGGTTAATCCTGAAATTCAGCACGCTGAAATTGAGTCGCAACGTTTGGCTGAAGAACAGTTAAAAGAACAGCAACGTAAGCAACGTTTGGAAGAGTCTGTTCAAAAAAATGCAGAAAAAGTGCGACGTTTGGCTGAAGCGAAACAATCAGCTCAAAAGAAAAAGTCTGCTAAACCCACTGAATCTAAAGCTAAAACGGTAGAGCCAGCACCAGTTGTTGAGCCACCGCCACGAAAACCCAGTCATAATCGTGAAAGTACGGTAGCCAAAAATCACGTCAATCATCGTGAAGCTACGCCGGCAAAATCGAATAGTCCGCGTGAAAATTCAGCCCCTAAAACTCGTGATGTTCCAGCAGAGCGCAATTTGCCATTAGCTAAACAATTGTCGGGTACACGCAGTTCGGCTTTATTGTCCATATTGGATGAATTTGCTGAACGTGAGGTCAGTGGTGGTCGTCGCAAAACTAAAAAACCTAAACTCAGAGCTAAAACAAGTTTACCTACGGTTGAAGCTAAACATCAATTTGAAATGCCGGTTGCGCCTTCCGTGAAAGAGGTGATTATTCCTGAGCATATTATGGTGTCAGATTTAGCCTCAAAAATGAGCGTTAAAGTGGCGGAAGTCATTAAACATTTAATGAAATTAGGTATGATGGCAACCATTAACCAAACCATCGATCAAGAAACGGCAGTCATCCTGGTTGAGGAAATGGGACATAAAGCCGTGATGCAAAGCGATGATGATTTTGAAAAAGAATTATTGGCTGCGGTTGAAGAAACCGATGATCAACGTCCGGTGGTTACGCGCGCGCCAATTGTCACCATTATGGGACATGTCGATCATGGTAAAACTTCATTATTGGATTACATTCGTAAAACTCGAGTGGCTGCTGGGGAAGCTGGTGGGATTACCCAACATATCGGTGCTTATCAAGTCAAAACCGATCATGGCTCAGTCACCTTTTTAGATACCCCAGGACATGCCGCATTCACTGCGATGCGTGCCAGAGGAGCTGAAATTACTGATGTAGTGATTATCGTAGTCGCCGCTGATGATGGAGTGATGCCTCAAACGAAAGAGGCGGTAGAACATGCTCGTGCCGCGAATGTACCGATTATTGTGGCGATTAATAAAATCGATAAATCAGGGGCAAATCCTGATAAAGTGATGCAAGAATTGGCAACCATCGGTGTTTTAGCTGAAGAATGGGGCGGTGAGGTTCAATTCTTGAAAATTTCGGCGAAAACCGGTGAAGGGATTAATGATCTGATCGAAGCTTTGATTTTACAATCAGAAATTCTCGAACTCACCGCACCCGTTGAGGGCAACGCTTCTGGTCTAGTGATTGAATCCAGATTAGATAAAGGTCGTGGTGCAGTGGCTACGGTTTTAGTGCAAAAAGGAACTTTAAATAAAGGCGAATTTGTTTTATGTGGTCATGAATATGGACGGGTTCGAGCCATGTTTAACGAAAATGGTAAAGTGATAAAATCGGCTGGTCCTTGTGCGCCAGTCGAAATTTTAGGCTTATCAGGTACGCCTAATGCTGGTGATCGCTTTATTGTGGTGCAAAATGAGCGAGTAGCGCGGGAATTGGCAGAACATCGTGAAGATAAAAGCAAAACCTCTCGTCATGCTGCGCAACAAGCTTCCAAATTAGAAGATGTTTTTTCTAAAATGACTACCGGCGAAACCGCGAGTTTAAATCTGGTGATTAAAACTGATGTGCAAGGAAGCTTAGAAGCCTTACGCGGCGCGTTAGTTGCCTTATCCACCTCAGAGGTGGAAGTTAAATGTATCTATGGTGGAGTCGGCGGAATTAATGAAAGTGACGCTAATCTAGCCTTAGCTTCAAATGCGATTTTAATGGGATTTAATGTCCGTGCAGACAATACCTCCAGACGCATGATTGAAGAAAAAGAAATTGACTTACACTATTACAGCGTGATTTACGATGCGATAGATGAAGTGAAACGCGCGATTAGTGGCATGTTAGCCCCTGATATTCATGAAAAAATTGTTGGTTTAGCTGAAGTTAGAGAAGTGTTCCGTTCGCCTAAATTTGGTCAAGTTGCCGGATGTATGGTGCTGGAAGGCTCTGTTAAACGTAATTTACCGATTCGCGTTTTACGCAATAACGTGGTTATTTTTGAAGGTCAATTAGAATCGTTACGTCGCTTCAAAGATGATGCCAATGAAGTCAAAATGGGCATGGAATGTGGCATCGGCGTAAAAAATTACAACGATGTGAAAGCCGGCGATCAAATTGAAGTATTTGAGCGTATCGAAGTCAAGCGGGAAATTTAATTCATGGCACGAGAATTCGGTCGAAGTTCCAGAGTCGCTTCTCAAATGCAAAAAGAATTGGCTTATATTTTACAACGTGAAATCGCCGATTCTCGTTTGGGATTAATTACCATTAACGAAGTCGAAATTACTAAAGATTTAGCCTATGCCAAAATTTATATTACGATTTTAACAACAGATGAATCGCAAAAATTGGATCAAATTAAATTATTAAATCAACTCGCGCCTTCAATTCGATCTCATTTAGCTAAAAGAATGCAATTACGACACATTTCTGAATTAAAATTTTTTTATGATCATTCTTTCGATAAGGGAATGCGAATTGAACAATTACTTAAAGAAGTACCTCAATCCGCATCATCGGAATAAGCATGATAATGATTGTTTTTAGCCAAGCTATTAAAATAATTTTTCAAAATAATTATTTTCGTAATTGAAATCCATATGTACTTTCCTTATTTTTTGAAATAGGGAAAGTTTTAAATGGGTTGTCACTTTATCTCAAAATTTAACTCCCATTAACCGCTAAAATTTAGTCGGCTTAGTTCACAAATGTTATAGTAATTGTTATTTGTCTTAAGGAAAATAACCAGTGTTTGAATTAATTAGAAGCGGCGGTTGGTTAATGATACCGCTGATTTTATGTTCGATTACAGCAATGGCGATTGTTGGTGAACGATTTTGGTCGCTGCAACGTAAGAAAGTTTTACCTCCTGAATTAGTCCCTTATATTTGGCAATTAGCCCATAATCAACAGTTAAATGAAGAAAAGATCAAGCAATTGCGCGCCAGTTCACCATTAGGCACGATTTTAGCTGCTGGTTTAGTCAATCGACATCATGGACGTGAGGTGATGAAATCCAGTTTAGAAGAGGCGGGGCGACAAGTCGTGCATGATTTAGAACGATTTTTAACCACCTTAGGCACGATTGCTTTAATCAGCCCATTACTCGGTTTATTGGGTACCGTAACCGGTATGATACAAATTTTTTCTTCTTTAATGGTCAATGGTTTAGGCAATCCAGCGACCTTAGCGGGTGGAATTGGGATGGCATTGATTACTACTGCAGCAGGATTAACCGTAGCAATTCCCAGTGTATTCTTTCATCGCTATTTTGAACGTTTAGTGGATGAATATGTGATTCGTATGGAAGAAGAATCCTTGAAATTAATCGATGTTATTCATGGAGATCGTGAAGATGAGCATGAATTTTCAGCGTAATAAACGTCGAGAACGGGGACAATTAGAAATTAATCTAGTCCCCATGATTGATGTGGTGTTAGTGTTGTTGATTTTCTTTATTGTCAGTACGACTTTCAATCGTAATAGTTCAATTAGTATCGATTTGCCCGAAGCTTCTAATCCTCAAACTACCCAATATGAGGATAAAATGATTACTTTACTCATTGATAAACAAGGTCATTATTTTATTGCTGCTAAAAATTCTGCCGGTCAAATCCATAATCAACAATTAAAAATCGAAACTTTTAAAGAAGATTTAGCTTCTTTACGCGGCAGTTCTCCTCAAACTCCTTTTGTCATCAGTGCTGATGCAAACACGCCGCATCAAGCAGTGATTCATGCGTTAGATATTGCCAGCCAAGTGGGTTTTAAACATATTGCGTTCGCTACCCAAGAACCTGAAATAGCCCCCTCAAATTCCGCAAAACCATGAACCGCTTACTGAGTCGATTAGCGAATTTTGTTTGGTATCAAGATGTTTTTATTGCCACTTGGTTAACCGGATTTACGATGCTATTCATTGATTTTGTTCGATTTCGCCGATTTTTATATCGAAAAGGCTGGTTGAAAAGTACTCGTTTAGCTGTACCGGTGATCGTGGTCGGTAATTTAACCGTTGGCGGAACTGGTAAAACCCCTTTAACCATCGCATTGGCTCAACACTTACGACAAGTTGGTTATCGCCCGGGCATTATCAGTCGTGGTTATGGTGGGAAAAAAACTGCTCAACCTCTGGTGCTGACTGCCGACAGTGTTGCTGATGAAGTCGGTGACGAAGCGATTTTGTTGTATAGACAAAGTGGTTGTCCGGTGGTGGTGGCGGCAAATCGAGTTATGGCAGCGCAATGGTTATTACAACATACTGATTGTAATTTAATTGTAGCCGATGACGGTTTACAACATTATGCGTTACAACGTACCGTTGAAATAGCGGTGATCGATGGTGAACGTCGATTTGGCAATGCTAACTGTTTACCCGGAGGCCCGTTGCGTGAACCTTTGGAACGTCTGAAAGAAGTCCATTTTAAAATAGTCAACGGTATCACGACTGAAGAGGACGAAATTGTGATGTTTATTCAAGCTGATAGCGCGATTCAATTAACCACAGGACAATCAAAACCTTTAACTGAATTTAGCCAATTTCCTTGTCATGCGGTTGCGGGAATTGGTTATCCGCCGCGATTTTTTAATTTATTAACTCAGCAAGGTTTGACTATTACCGCTCATGCGTTTCCAGATCATCATCGATTTAAACCTAAAGATTTAATCTTTAAACCGAGTTATCCTGTATTGATGACTGAAAAAGACGCGGTAAAATGCCAAGCGTTTGCCCAATCTGATTATTGGTATGTGCCAATTACGGTTAAATTACCGGATCATTTTTTCAGCCAATTATTGGCGTTACTAGCTCAATTCTCTAAATCATGAATCAAAAATTGTTGGATATTCTCGCTTGTCCTTTATGTAAAAGTTCGCTGATTTATCAACCCACTCTACAAGAATTGTGGTGTAAAGCGGATCGTTTGGCTTTTCCAATTCGTGACGCAATTCCAGTGATGTTAGAAGAGGAAGCGCGTCGTTTATCTTTAGAAGAATGGGATCAGGTGCATCCGTGAGACCTTCGTTTAAAGTGGTGATTCCAGCACGATACGCTTCTAGTCGTTTACCGGCTAAACCTTTATTAGATATTGGTGGAAAGCCGATGATTGCTCATGTTTGCCAACGAGCGATGGAAGCACACGCTGATGAAGTGGTTGTGGCTACTGATGATCAACGTATTGTTTCTGTGGTAGAAAAATTGGGAATTCCGGTGTTACTCACGGCGACTGAACATCAAAGTGGTACTGAACGAATTGCTGAAGTAGCTAAAAAACGCCGTTGGTCTGAAGAAGATATTATCGTTAATTTACAAGGTGATGAACCTTTCATTTCTGCTGAATATATTTGCCAAGTCGCTTACAGTTTAGCAACACAAACTTCAGCGAATATTGCGACTTTAGCGACACCTATTCATACAATTTCCGATATTTTTAATCCCAATATTGTTAAAGTCGTAACCAATCAACAAGGTTATGGATTATATTTTAGTCGCGCCGCAATTCCTTGGGATAGAGAACAATTCTCGCAAATTTCAGCACAATTCCCGATTGAAACTTCGCCTTATTTACGACATATTGGTTTATATGCTTATCGACAATTTTTTCTGCAACAATATGTATTATGGGAAAAATCCCCGCTAGAATCGATAGAATGTTTGGAACAATTACGCATTTTATGGCATGGTGAAAAAATTAAAGTAGAAATAGTCACAAAAGCACCACCTACGGGAATTGATACTTTAGAAGATTTACATCGCGCTCGTGCTGAATTTGCCAATAACGATTCAACCTTAAATCCTTAAATCAAGGTTTATGGATACAGCTTATTTTTTGCAAAACAATCGCTTGATGATTACTAAAAAATCGATGCCTATTTAGGTTTTTATATGAATAACGCTTTAGAATCTATCCCAACCATTATCGAAACAGCAGCGAAAAATCCTTTTGGTATTATGGCATTAACCATTTTGGGAATTTTTGGAATTGCTTATTTATTTTTTCGCCGTTCATCCGATAACATTAAAATTTGGGTATTTGGTTCATTATTTTTATTATTTATCGGTTCTTTTTTGATTGTATTACAAAAAATTGCTACACCTAAAAATAATACGGACTCTCATTCTGAGTCAATCATTCAAGAAATTAAACCGGCTAATCCTGAATGGCAAATCTTGGGGCGATTTCAAGTTAAAGAAGGAATTGCTAAAGATAATCATGGCTTAATGTGGATGCGTTGTATTGTCGGTTCAGAATGGAATTCTGAACGTAATATTTGTCTGGGTAAAGGAAATAGTTATGAATGGTTACAAGCTAATCAAGCGATTAAATCTTTTGAATATGCGGGCTATAAAGACTGGAGATTACCGACAATTACTGAACTTAAAACACTGATTGAAAAAAATATACGCGAAACCGATAATAATACCTTATTTATCAATCGTGTCGTTTTTCCTATGGAGAATTGCAAAACCATATCAGGACGTTGGGATTGGAGTAATAATGCGTGTTGGATTTGGTCATCTACGGCATCCGTGCAAAATACACAAAAAATTTACTTTATTTATTTCGGTGGAATCAAAGTGGATATGGGAAGTCCTTATTTAAATAATGGAATTCGGTTAGTTAGACCTTAATCGATCAAATAACGATTGGAAATCTAAATTATGGGACGTAGAAGTGAACATGCCACTCAAAAAATTAAAGAAATCATATTAAAAGCCGCAGAAACGATTGTGATTGAAGACGGTTTTTCTGCGTTAAAAGCGAGAGAATTGGCAATGGAAATGGGTTATACCATTGGAATTATTTATACCAATTTTGAAAATATGAATGATATTGCAATTCAAATTAAATCGCGTACTATTCAACAATTTTTGCAGGAATGTCAGCAAATTAATATGCTCTCTTTTCCTGAACAACAATTATTAATTTTAGCACAAACCTATGCTACCTTTGCTCAACAAAACTTTAATCGCTGGCGAATGGTATTTGAATATTGTCAACAATCAAAATTAGTGATTCCTCAAGAATGTGATGCAGGTGTGATGCAATTAATTAATACGCTCAGTGAATTATTTGAACAACTGATTCAGACCCATCAGCCCTATTCCTCACAACAAGCCGCGCGTAATTTTTGTTGTAGTATTCACGGCATTTGTCTTATATATATTAATCAAAAAAATCTCAGTGCAGAAACTATACAAACGCTGAATCAACAATTGTATTATTTTGTTCAACAATTTATTCAAGGTTGGAAATCTTTTTCATATAAAACTAAGTAAGATAAGTAGCAATAATCTGTTCTAATTGTTGGTTTCTTTCCAAAGCATATAAATCATCACAACCGCCAATATGATAATCGCCAATATAAATTTGCGGCACCGTACGACGCTGAGTACGTTCAATCATTTGTTGACGTAATTTTGGATCATGATCAACATTAATTTCGGTAAAAGTTAAACCTTTTTGAGTTAATAAACGTTTTGCCATGGTGCAATAGCCGCATAAGTTTCCAGTATAAATAACTACTTTTGACATAATCTTAATTGATAAATTTATTAAAAAATCATTTTTAAAAAGGAACAATTCAAAAAACTATTCAATTATCTAATTAAGCATAATGAGTTTGATAAATTTTCCATGCAATTTCTAAAGCTTGACGATTTAATTTAACGTCGTGTACTCTAAAAATTTTTACCCCTGCTTGAACTCCTAAAGCCGTGGTGATTGCAGTGGCATTGCCTAATTGATCGGCTTGATCAATATCGCACAATTGCCCTAAAAATCGCTTACGACTGGTGCCTAATAATACCGGAAATCCGCTTTTGACAAAAGTCGATAAATTCGCTAATAATTGCCAATTGTCTGTATGACGTTTACCAAAACCAATTCCGGGATCAATGATAATTTGTTGTTGACGAATTCCGGCATCAATTGCAATTTCAATTCGATGATTTAATTCAGCTAAAACTTCTTTTACTGGATTTTCATAATAAGGCGAATCTTGCATCGTTTGTGGCGTACCACGAATGTGCATTAATACGATTGGACAATTCATTTCCGCAGCGATTTTTAAAATTAGAGGATCATCACGTCCAGCCGAAATATCGTTAATCCAATTCGCTCCAGCATTTAATGCCGCTTTTGCCACTGTGCTTAAACGAGTATCAACGCTGATTAAAACATCGCTAGAAATTTGTGAGCGAATCGCTTTAATAACTGGAATAATTCGTGCAATTTGTTCACCCGAAGAAACCGATAAAGATTTAGGACGTGTCGATTCGCCGCCAATATCGAGCATATCCGCGCCTTCATTTAATAATAACTCGGCTTGTTTTACCGCTGAATCTAGGGATTGAAAACGTCCACCATCGGAAAAACTATCCGGTGTCACATTTAAAATCCCCATAATTAAGGGTTTAGAAATCAAAGCTAAATCAAGCATTATTTTTCCTCTTTATTTTAAAAATCAAATGAATAAATTGACGTATAATTTCGCGTATTCTTTTTAATCGTTATTTATTGAAAAAAACATTATGTCATCACCGCGTTTAGCTTGGGCAATCACCGGTTCTGGTCATTATATCGAAGAATGCGTTGAATTTTTATTAACTTTATCACAAGTTGATTTATATTTGAGTGCAGCCGCTGAAGAAGTGTTAAAAATGTATCATATTGACCTCAATCGATTAAAAGCCAAAATGCCAATTTATCGCGATAAATCAGCTTCTTCACCGCCGGTTGGTTTATTTTATAAAGGTTATTATCATAGTTTAATTATTGCACCCACCACTTCAAATACGGTTGCGAAATTCACTCTAGGAATTGCCGATAATTTAGTCACCAATTTATATGCACAAGCGGGAAAATGTCGTATTCCCTCAATTATTTATCCTTGTGATATTGATGAAGCAATGGAAACGACTGCTCCCGGTGGTAAAGTGATGGTTTATCCGCGCCCTATTGATTTAGCGGCTACGGCACAATTACGACAAATGAGTTATACCCAAGTGGTCAATAATGTTTCGGAATTAATTATTGCTGTCGAACAACAATTATCTAGTTTATCATGAGCGAAAAGATTTTATTTCTAACCGGAAAATTAGCTGAAAAACAATTGCGGCAAATTTTGGAAAAAATGCAGCCAGATTTTCAATATAAAGTGCATCAATTAGGCTTAAAAGTCGCGGGATTAATGACTGCCGATATGATTAAACGCCGCTTACCGAATTCATTAGGCGCAGATCGAATTATTGTTCCAGGACGTTGTCGCGGAGATTTAATTCAATTATCCAATGATTTCGGAATTCCTATTCAACGAGGGCCTGAAGAATTAAAAGATTTGCCGCGATTTTTTGGTAAAAAAAATCAATCTGCCGATTTATCTAGTTATCAAATTCAGATATTTGCTGAAATTGTTGATGCCCCGCATTTAACCATTGAACAATGTTTAAATCGCGCCGAATATTATCGCCAATCTGGCGCAAATGTCATTGATATTGGTTGTTTACCTGATACGCCATTTCCGCATTTATCAGAATTAATTCAGCACTTAAAACAACATCAATTTCAAGTGAGTATTGATTCATTAAAACCTGATGATTTGTTAAATGGAGCCAAGGCTGGCGCAGATTATTTATTGAGTTTAACTGAAGAAACTTTATGGATTGCCGATCAAGTAAATTCGATTCCAATTCTAATTCCTAGTCGTCATGGTGAATTAAATAGTGTAAATAACGCGATTCAAAAATTACAAGCTCAAAATCGCCCTTTTATTGTTGATCCGATTTTAGACCCCTTACATTTTGGTTTTACCGAATCAATTGTACGTTATTATGAATTGCGTCAACGTTATCCCGATATTGAAATCATGATGGGGGTAGGTAATTTAACCGAATTAACTCATGCCGATACCAGTGGTATTAATGCGTTATTATTAGGTATTTGTTCAGAATTAAATATTCGTGCAATTTTAGCTACCGAAGTCAGTGATCATAGTTGTAGAGCCATTCAAGAAGCAAATTTAGCGCGTAGAATTTTATATGCCGCAGCAGAACAAAATACCCTGCCTAAACATATTCATTCAGGATTAATGACTACTCATGAAATCGCGCCATTTCCTTATCAATTTAGCGAAATTGAAGAATTCGCTCAACAAGTGACTGATCCGAGTTTCAGAATTCAAACTAGTATTGACGGAATTCATATTTATAATCGAAACGGTTTATATACGGCTCATGATCCTTTTGCCTTATATCCTTTATTAAATAATGTTGTGCAAGATGGCAGTCATTCATTTTATTTAGGGGTACAATTAGCCAGAGCGCAAATTGCTTGGCAATTAGGCAAACGTTTTACTCAAGATCAAGAATTAAATTGGGGAATTGCTGCGGAAAAAACAGCAATTGAGGCGGATATTCATTTATTTAAACCAATTAAATAAAC
>JACCEE010746328.1_pt1 | contig 18980 bp, 15 predicted proteins | sample 7449931 | NCBI WGS metagenome assembly JACCEE01 (sample SAMN15323457, study PRJNA562643) | freshwater metagenome | isolation source: river surface water | place: USA:Blue River Watershed | collected 2017-08-19 | reverse complement strand
CTACGATGACATCAAAGGTTGTTTCAAATTTCACAGTTGCCACATTGATTGAATAAAATTTTAGTTCCAGATAAGAAGCAACCTTTTCAAAGGCTACCGAAAATGATTCTACACCAACTTTTTTAAGCGGTTAGTGATTTGCAAAATATTTCCATTGCAATGGAAAAACGTTTCTTTTAAAAATATAATAAAAACAAAAGGTTAATATTCTTTATCGGGTTCACGTGCTTTTAAAGCTTGGTCAGTTGTCCAAATATGAATTAAATAACTTTTGTCGTATTTTTTTCGCAGCTCTTCTGCAATTAACAAAACCGAGGTATCTGTTAAACCTAAACCTTGTGCAGAATATTCGTTTGAAAATTTTAATAAAGTTTCATAAAGATTTTGGACAGATTTTAATTCTTCGCAAGGCTCAATAATCCAAGGATTTTCATTTTCTACGCATTCTTTAACAATTGTTGCTAATTTGTTAGCTAATTTGATGCGCCGACCACCATTGTTGACATGTGCGATATGGTTGGCTAATTCAAATAATACCGAAATAGGCACATAAATTCGATTACTTTCTATTTCATCAACCGCGTTAAATTTTTGAGAAATAATTTGATGAGAGTCTTGATTGTAATGTCCATCTACTTTAAATAATTCAACCAAATAGCCTGTATCCACCACATAAAAACGCTTAATCATTTAGCATATCCAATAGCTCAAGAGATTTTTTGCGGCGTTGTTGTTCGTAATCCGGCTCTAAATGTTTTTCTACAATATTACGCACAACGGCTTTTCCTAATCCGCCCCTGGCTAATAAATCAGCACGCGGCAATTCAAAAAACGGCGTTAATTTTGCCGATTGGCTTTGTTTATCATAATGACAAACCACCACACAATCTAATTGCTCTTCATTTAAGCTGTCTAAGGTGGCGGGATTGTGTGTCGTAATTAAGGTATTTAATTTTCGTGCTTTGCTTCTTTCCCAAATAGCATTAATCAACATATCTGCTTTTGAAGGATGAATACCGTTGTCGATTTCTTCAATGATAATGCGCGAGCCTTCGGGGACGGTTTCTAAGGCGGTGAGAATGGCTAAAGCGCGGAGTGTGCCGTCGGATAATAATTTTGCGCTGATGATTTCGCCATTGGGATATTTTAAGGCAAATAATACATCGCTATTATCGGAGGTGGTGATGAATTCAAAACTAACAAATTCTTCTTCGGGTAAGTGTTTTATGCAAATTAATATGCTTTCTAAAATTTCAGGTTTGTTTTGTTTTAGGTAATAAAGAATAGAAGATATATTTTCCCCTCTTCTGTTTAATTGTCTTAAACCAATAGGTGAATATTGACGCATTACTCTAGGATATATATCAAAAACATAAATATTTCTTATTGCATTATTTATATCATAATTTACTATTCCATATTGTCTTCTCGCTTCTTTTAACGTTAAGCTTTCTTTTTTATCTGATTCAATATGAAAATCAGAGTTAACTTTATACCATTCGGTATAGTCTTCTTTTTCGGTAATATTTGAAAATGGGGAATCTAAAAATATTTTTACATCAATTTCAAATGCTTCTTTTCCTTGTTTAAAACATCCTTTTATCCCCCCCCGAATTTCAAATATTCCGTGTTGTTCAATATCAGAAATTTCATGTATGACTCTTCCTTTACTGAATTCCGCCAACAACTCCACCCCTTCAATCACATTCGACTTCCCCGACCCATTGCGTCCAATCAACAACGTCATCGGCTTGGATAAATCAATTTCCGCGTATTCAAAATTCTTAAAATTCTTAAAAGTGTGCATAGTATGAATTCTCTTTCGATAAATGATAAATACGTTTTAAAAGGGCAAGTAACTTCACATTATCTAACTAACTTTGCGTTAATTTGCTTTCCGCTTCCCGGTATTTTTCCGCACAATAATGGCGCACTTGTTCCGGGAGTTTGGGGCCCGGCGCGGTTTTATTCCAGTTTAAAGTTTCTAAATAATCGCGAATATATTGCTTATCAAAACTGGGTGGGCTAATGCCAATTTGATAGTGGTCAGTCGGCCAAAACCGTGATGAATCGGGGGTTAGAACTTCATCAATTAAATACAATGTGCCTTGGTCATCTACACCAAATTCAAACTTGGTATCAGCAATAATAATGCCGCGTTGCTTGGCGTAGTCTGCGGCTTCTGAATACAGTTGAATGCTAAAGTCGCGTACTTTTTCGGCCCGTTCCTGTCCTAATAAAGTGACCGCTTGGGCAAAGGAAATATTTTCATCGTGTTCTGCTACGCCCGCTTTGGTTGACGGAGTGAAAATCGGTTGCGGTAGTTGTTGCGCTTGTTGCAAGCCGTCTGGCAAGCTAATACCGCATACTGCGCCGGTTTGTTGATAATCTTTCCAGCCGGAGCCGATTAAATATCCGCGCACAATCGCTTCTATGGGCAAGGGAGTCAGTTTTTTTACCACTACCGCGCGTCCTTCAACCTGCGCGCGTTGTGTGGCATCAGGAATAATATGTTCTAACGGTGTAGACAACAGATGATTGGGCAGGACATGCCCAAGCTTTTGAAACCAAAAATTAGACACCCGTGTTAATACGCGCCCCTTGCCGGGAATTGGTTCAGGTAAAATAACATCAAATGCAGATAGCCTGTCGGTGCTAACAATTAACATCGACTGTTCATCAATATCATAAATATCGCGTACTTTACCGCGCGCGCGTAACGGTAAACAGGTCAGCGTAGATTCATACAGAGCTTGTGGCGTGTTCATACTATCTCAAGATAAGGTTAAAAAAGACGGATAGCTAAAATTTTAACACTTTATTGTACAGCGAACTTAGAACAAATAAGCGATGAACCTATATTCAAACTAAGCTGGGCTTTTAGTTTGTAGTACGCGATAAAATTTTGTGATAGCTAACTAACTTAGATTGTGTTAATTGGCTAATACGCCTAATTTCAGCGATAATGGCTTAAGCATTTTTTTAAATTTAACGCTGCAATCATAATGAAACAAAAGTTAGAAGCCCTGATTTACCAAGCCCTTGAAACCTTAAAAGGCACGGCGGTTATCCCGTGTGATGTGTTGCCTAACATTCATTTAGACCGAACCCGTGATATAGCACACGGTGATTTTGCCTCTAATATCGCCTTAATATTAGCTAAGCAAGCGCGCTTAAATCCCCGCGATTTAGCGCAACAAATCATTGTCGCGTTACCTGAAAATGATTTTGTGACGAAGGTTGAAGTGGCGGGGCCTGGGTTTATTAATTTTTTTGTGGATGTGAATGCGCAGTACCAAATTGTGGCACAAATTCATGCCGCCGGTAAGCAATTTGGTTTAAGCGATAAAGGAGCAGGGCAAAAAATTCAAGTTGAGTTTGTGTCGGCTAATCCGACCGGCCCTTTGCATGTAGGTCACGGACGCGGCGCAGTTTATGGTTCGGCGGTGGCAAGTTTATTAACTGCTATAGGTTTTGATGTCCACCGTGAATACTATGTGAATGATGCCGGACGGCAAATGGATATTTTAGCGACCAGCGTGTGGCTACGTTACTTAGAAGAATGTGGTGAATTAATTACCTTTCCTAATAACGGCTATCGTGGCGATTATGTGCGCACGTTAGCGCAGGAAATTCATGCTAAAGCCGGTAATGAGTATCGGCGTCCGGCGGAAGTGGTGATGGAAGAGCTACCGTTAGATGAATCGGCGGGCGGGGATAAAGAAAAACATATTGATGCGCTGATTGAGCGTGCGAAAACTTTATTAGGCTCATCGCAATATCGGGATTTATTTCAATCCGGTTTAAGCGGTATTTTGGCGGATATTAAAGCGGATTTAGAAGAATTTGGTATTGCATATCAAAGTTGGTTTTCTGAACGCAAATTAATGGATGACGGGTCGGTAAGCAAAGCTTTGCAACGCTTAGAAAACGCCGGTTATTTATATAAAAAAGACGGTGCGACTTGGTTTGCGTCCAGTCGGTTAGGCGATGAAAAAGACCGTGTTGTGGTGCGTGATAATGGACAATGCACTTATTTTGCATCGGATATTGCCTATCATTTAAATAAATTAGAGCGTGGTTTTGCGCAAATTATTAATGTATGGGGCGCAGACCATCATGGGTATATCCCGCGCGTCAAAGCGGCAATGCAAGCGTTGGGGGCTGATGCAAACAAGTTAACGGTGTTGTTAGTGCAGTTTGCGGTGCTGTATCGTGGAGATCAGCAAGTGCAAATGTCAACACGTTCGGGCGAGTTTGTTACGTTGCGGCAATTGCGCGAAGAAGTGGGCAAAGATGCGGCGCGGTTTTTTTATCTGATGCGTAAATCGGAGCAGCATATGGATTTTGATCTTAAATTAGCCACCTCTAAAAGTAACGAAAATCCGGTGTTTTATGTGCAGTATGCTCACGCGCGGGTGTGTAGCGTTTTGCGGCAATTAGATGAAAAAGGCTTACAACGCGATATTTGTTTAGGGATGCAGAACATTAACCTGCTCACAGAAGAACATGAAACCGCCGTTATGGGAACATTAGCGCGTTATGCGGAAGTCTTAGAAAAATCGGCTTTACAACATGAACCGCATTTGATGATTCATTATTTGCGCCAATTAGCACAGGATTTTCACACTTACTATAATGCGCATCCATTTTTAGTGCCACAAGCGGCTTTACGCGATGCGCGGTTAAATTTAATTTGTGCGGTCAAACAAGTTTTACATAACGGCTTAAGTTTGTTAGGTATTCATGCGCCTGAGGCAATGTAAATGCCACGAGATTATAAAAACAACACTTATCGTGGGCGCAAACCCTTAAAAAAACCGCGTATTGACGGCTGGGACAGGTTTTTATTGATTGTTTTTATTAGTATTTTAGCAATTGTCGGGCGCATTTTTTTAGATTCTACCCCCAAAGAAGGACAGGGAACGGTCAAGGCGAACTTAGCGGAAAAAACCGCCACTGCGTCTACAACTGTAGCGGCTGCCACGAAAGAAATGATGGCGGCGGGGGATTTAAGCCCGGAGGAATTGGCGATTGAACCGAATGGCGAAATTAAAGTTGATGCGGAAATTGATGCGATAGAAAAACGTAAAATGGCGGCGGAGGCGAAAGCAAAAGCGGAAGCTTTAGCCAAAGCGAAAGCAGAGGCGGAAAAACCAGCGCGTCAGGATTTTATTCCGGTTGAACCGCACTTTGATTTTTATACTATTTTGCCGAAGATGGAAGTTGTGATTCCGGATCACGAGATTAAAACTCGAATTCGTGAAGAAAAAATCGGTGTAGGTGATGAAACTGCAAAATATATTATGCAGGCAGGTTCATTCCGTGATACGCCGGAAGCACAGCAGTTGCAAAATAAACTGGCAGGGATGGGGATTGAGTCACGCATAGAAAAAGCGCAAGTTGGTGAAGTTATGTGGTATCGGGTAAAAGTTGGGCCGTATGCGGGCATGACCAGTGTGATGGCGGTTAAAACCCGTTTGCACGATAACGGTGTTGATGCGTTAGTGTTAGAGTTTAAATAGCTAACCTGAGTTCGGGATAAGCTAATCCAATATAGGTAGCACATTTCTTCTAATAACCAATGGTGCTAGTTAATTGCAAAAGACATGATTTGAGGTTAAAAATTAAAAACCACCACGTTTTTAACACATTTCAGCCTATAAACCATGACAACTATAGACTTTATCAGCGAATTGTTCTGCCGCATAGACGATAAAATGAAAAATATCCCCAAACACAACCAAGCCATGCGTCACCCGTCCGAAATCGTAACGTGGGCTTTTTACACGCACTCCAAGGTGTGGGAAATCGCGCTTTTTACCGCTGGCTGGAGCGTGAGTATGCAGCATTATTTCCCAAATTACCGGAACGAACCCGTTTGTTTCGCTTGTTTAAAACCCATCAAAACGGGACAAGACGATTTTTAGGTCAACCTTCGTTACTGAGTGTGATTGACTCCTGTTTTCATTCGGTAATTGAGTGGTTTAAAGATGATGGTGTTATTTTAAGCGACACCGGCGTTCACGCTAAATCGGGCGATCCTGACAATCTTAAATGTTGTAAACGCCGAACTTGGAACGACAGAATGTTGATCGAAACCGTTTTTTCTATGCTCACTACTGTGTGTCATCTGAAAAAAGTCTCGCCTCGTGTTGAAGGCTATTTTCAGGCGCGTTTAGCCTTTACGACCGCAGTTTTTAATCTGTTAATCTGCTGGAAAGATTGGCAGCCTGATACGAGTGGTTTTGTGCCTATTTCAATCGCCGAGTTTAGCTTATAAAAACTAGCACTATTGGTTATTAAATTAGAACAGTAAATCCAATTCTGCGCCCTCATCTAAACTAGATTCCACAAAATCAATAACATAAGCCTTTTAACGCATCTAATATTTATGAATAACAACACCTTATTAAAAGACCAACTCGCCCAACGCATTTTATTTTTAGATGGCGCAATGGGAACGATGATTCAAAGTTATAAATTGGAAGAAAAAGATTATCGCGGCACACGTTTTGCGGATTGGGCTTCCGATTTAAAAGGCAATAACGATTTACTTTCGCTCACCCAGCCAGCGATTATTCAAGCCATTCACCAAGCCTATTTAGACGCAGGCGCGGATATTCTGGAAACCAATACCTTTAATTCCAATAGCATCGGTATGGGTGATTATCAGATGCAAGAGTTGGTGTATGAGTTAAATTTTACTGCTGCGCAACTTGCTAAAAAAGTTTGTGAAAACATGAGCTTAGTGACTCCGCAAAAGCCGCGTTTTGTTGCTGGCGTATTAGGGCCCACCAGTCGCACCGCCTCGATGTCACCGGATGTGAACGACCCCGGTTTTAGAAATATCAGTTTTGACGAATTAGTGGTGACGTACACTGAGGCCACGCAAGGTTTGATTGACGGCGGCGCAGACATTATTCTAATTGAAACTGTTTTTGATACCCTGAACGCCAAAGCCGCCATTTTTGCCGTTGATGCTTATTTTGAAAAAATCGGCTACAAATTACCGGTGATGATTTCCGGCACGATTACCGATGCGTCAGGGCGCACGTTATCGGGACAAACCGCCGCTGCGTTTTGGAATTCCCTGCGCCACATTGAACCGATTTCATTCGGTTTCAACTGCGCATTGGGGGCAAAAGAATTACGCCAATATATTGAAGAATTATCCGGCATTGCCGACACTTACGTTTCGGCGCATCCCAACGCGGGCTTGCCGAATGAATTTGGCGAATATGATGAAACGCCGGAACAAATGGCGGCAGAATTAGCGGATTGGGCAGCCAACGGGTATTTGAACATTATCGGTGGCTGCTGCGGTACATCACCGGCGACCATTCGCGCGATTGTGAATGCCGTGGAAAAGTTTCCGCCGCGCAAAATTCCTGATTTGGAAAAGCAATGCCGCTTAGCGGGTTTGGAACCGATGAACATTACTCCGAGTTCATTGTTTGTGAATGTCGGTGAGCGCACCAATGTCACCGGTTCGGCAATTTTTAAACGCTTGATTATTAATGAAAATTATGAAGCAGCGTTGGCAGTAGCGAAAGAACAAGTCGAAAACGGGGCGCAAATTATCGACATTAATATGGATGAGGGGATGCTGGATTCAAAAGCGGCGATGGTGCGGTTTTTGCATTTAATCGCTGCTGAACCGGACATTGCCAAAGTGCCGATTATGCTCGATTCATCCAAATGGGAGATTTTGGAAGCGGGTTTAAAGTCGATTCAAGGTAAAGGCATTGTGAATTCGATTTCTTTAAAAGAAGGCGAAGAAAAATTTATCCAGCAAGCGCGATTAATTCGCCGTTATGGAGCGGCGGCGATTGTGATGGCGTTTGATGAAGTGGGGCAAGCGGATACTAAACAACGCAAAATCGACATTTGTACCCGTGCGTATACAATTCTCACCGAGCAAATCGGTTTTCCGGCGGAAGATATTATTTTTGACCCAAATATTTTCGCCATCGCCACCGGTATTGAGGAACATAATAACTATGGTCTTGATTTTATTGAAGCCACCGCTGAAATTAAACGCACGTTGCCGCACGCGCTGATTTCCGGCGGGGTGTCGAATGTGTCATTTTCGTTTCGTGGCAATAATCCGGTGCGTGAGGCGATTCATGCAGTATTTTTATATCATGCGGTGCAAGCCGGCATGAGTATGGGGATTGTCAATGCTGGACAACTAGCGATTTATGAGGATATTCCGCGTGAGTTGCGTGATATTGTTGAAGATGTGGTGCTAAATCGCAGTCCTGACGCAACGGAAAAATTGCTTGAAATTGCTGAACGCTATCGCGGCGATGGCAGTGTGGCGAAAAAAGAGGATGACGCATGGCGCAGTTGGGCGGTGAATAAACGTTTGGAACACGCGCTGGTGAAAGGCATTACGGAATTTATTGATGAAGACACCGAGCAGGCACGGCTAGAGGCTGGAAAGCCGTTAGATGTGATTGAAGGGCCGCTGATGGATGGTATGAATGTAGTGGGGGATTTGTTTGGTGCGGGGAAAATGTTTTTGCCGCAAGTGGTCAAATCCGCGCGGGTGATGAAAAAAGCGGTGGCGTATTTGATGCCGTTTATGGATGCAGGGGTGGCAAGTGAACGGCAGCGCAACGGCAAAATCCTGATGGCGACCGTGAAAGGCGATGTGCATGATATTGGTAAAAACATCGTTGGTGTGGTGTTGCAATGCAATAATTACGAAGTGATTGATTTGGGTGTGATGGTGGCGGCGGAAACGATTTTAAAAACCGCGCGTGAGCAAGCTGTTGATATTATTGGTTTAAGTGGTTTGATTACCCCGTCATTGGATGAAATGGTGCATATTGCCAAAGAAATGGAACGGCAAGGCTTTGATATTCCGCTGCTAATTGGTGGCGCGACCACGTCCCGAGCGCATACGGCGGTGAAAATTGAGGAACATTATCACGGCGCAACGGTGTATGTTCCTGATGCGTCGCGCGCGGTGGGGGTGGCGAGTAATTTATTAAGTCCTGATACGAAAGCCGAATTTATTAACAAAACCCGCGCTGAGTATGCGCAAGTGCGTGAGCATCATAAAGGGCGTAAAGCGCAAAATCCACAGCACAGTTTAGCAGCGGCACGGGCGAATAAATTTTCGTGGGCGCAAGACTGTTTGCCGATGAAACCGTCGTTTTTAGGCACGAAAGTGATTGACAATTTTCCGTTGGAAACGCTGGTGTGGTTTATCGACTGGTCGCCGTTTTTCCAAACCTGGGAGTTATCCGGTAGTTATCCGAAAATTTTTGATGATAAATTGATTGGCGAGGAAGCACGGAAATTATTTGAGGATGCGCAAGTGATGCTACATCAACTTATTAATGAAAAATGGTTGACCGCGCGGGCGGTTCTTGGCTTTTTCCCTGCCAACAGTGTGGATGATGATATTGTGTTGTATAGCGATGATAACCGCAGCGCAGTTTTAGAAACCTTGCATCATTTGCGGCAACAAAATGTTAAAGCACCCGGTCGTCCTAATTATTGTTTGTCAGATTTTATTGCGCCGGTGGACAGCGGTAAAGCCGATTATATCGGTGGTTTTGCGGTGACAACGGGCATTGGTATTGAAGAGAAACTTGCGCAATTTGCGGCGGAATTTGATGATTACAATGCGATTATGCTCAAAGCCCTTGCGGATAGACTAGCGGAGGCGTTTGCGGAATACCTGCATCAAGTGGTGAGAAAAGACTATTGGGGCTATGCACACGATGAGACGCACACCCCTGAACAATTGATTGCGGAAAGTTATCAAGGGATTCGTCCTGCGCCGGGGTATCCGGCGTGTCCTGACCATACCGAAAAAGCTAAGTTATTCAAGTTGTTAAATGTAACTGCCAACACCAGTATTGAATTAACGGAAAGTTTTGCCATGTATCCGACAGCAGCGGTGAGCGGTTGGTATTTTTCCCATCCTGAATCGCACTATTTTAATGTCGGCAAAATCGGTGATGACCAGTTGGAAGATTACGCTAACCGTAAAGGCATGATTAAAGAAGTCGCACAGCGGTGGTTAGCGGCGCATTTGCATCATTGATCCAAAAGGAGCGGCTTTAACATGAAAAAAGAAATTTATTACGGCGATAATTTGGATGTATTAAGAAAATACATTAAAGATGAAACGGTGGATTTGTGTTATATAGATCCACCGTTTAATTCCAAACGCACTTATAATCAAATTTATAATAATGTCGGTAAAGAAGATAAAGCATTAGAACGCGCATTTATTGATACTTGGACGTGGGATGATATGGCGATTGCTGGATTAGAGCAGATTAAATATACGCATAGTTATACTTTTACCACACAAGCGGTTGATTTAATTTCAGGATTGGAAAAGGTTTTAGGTAAGGGTTCTTTATTCGCCTATTTAGTCAGTATGACGCTGCGAATTAATGAGATTCATCGCGTTTTAAAACCGACGGGCAGTTTTTATTTGCATTGCGATCCCACAGCAAATCATTATATAAAATTAGTTTTAGATTCGATTTTTTGTGTAAGAGGCGGTGATTATTTAAATGAGATTGTTTGGAAACGAAAAACAGGACGAGGTGAAACAAATCATAAATCAAATAGATTTGGTATTTGCACTGATATGATTTTTTTTTATTCTAAATCAAAAGATAATTTATTTAATTCGCAATTTAATTTTGATGCTGAAGGCTATAGCGACTATGTAGAAAAATCGTTTAAGCATATTGACGAAAATGGCAGATATTATCAAGCGGATAATTTAGCCAGTCCTTCTTTCCGTCCTAATTTAATATATGAATATAAAGGTTATAAACCACCTGCGATGGGCTGGGCAATTACGCAAGATAAAATGGAACAGTGGGATCAAGAAGGACGTTTGCATTTTCCTAAAAACAAAAACGGCAGAATTAGGCGAAAACGTTTTTTAGATGAACTAAAAGGCAAGCCAGTGCAAAATTTATGGGATGACATTGGAATGATTGCCTCTCAAGCTGATGAGCGTTTAGGCTATGACACACAAAAACCGGAAGCTTTATTAGAGCGCATTATTCAAACCAGTTCAAATGAAGGAGATTTAGTATTAGATGCGTATTGCGGTTGTGGCACAACCTTAGCGGTTGCGGAAAAATTAAATCGGCAATGGGTAGGGATTGATATTACTTACAGCAGTATTTCATTGATGTTAAAACGTCTGGAAGAACAAAATCCGAATATCCTTGAGAAAATTCAACTCAATGGCGTACCGAAAGATTTTGACAGCGCGTTGGCATTAGCGAATAAAAAAGATGATAGAACCCGCAAAGAATTTGAAAAATGGATGATACAAACGTATTCAAAAAACCGTGCGATTTTAAATGAAAAAAAAGGCGGTGATAAAGGCATTGATGGCATTGCGTATATTCCACATAATCATAATTTGGAAAATAAAAGAGTGCTATTTAGCGTTAAATCCAGTAAAACATTAACGCCAGCAGTTATTCGAGAATTAAACGGTGCAATTGAACGTGATAATGCGGCGTGTGGTTTTTTATTAACGCTTTATCCTATGCCTAATTTAGTGAAAGATTGTAAGCAATATGGCACTTATCACAATGATTTTACAGGAAATGATTATCCTAAAATTCAGGTTATTTGTGTTGAGGATTTATTCAATGGCGCACGATTGGAATTACCGAATGTGGTAGCAGTGGTTAAAAAAGCCCAGCAACATGTTGGCGAACAAATGACGCTATCGTAAATTAACTCTTCTCTTTTCAAGCTATACAATTCAATATTAGCGCGGTGATTGGCGGCGCATTCGTAATATGAATAAGCATTAAACCGCCGTTGGTTTTGACCGCAGGCGGTTTTATTGTAGCAATAGCGTATATCAATTTAATCCATACGGTAATTTGGTGCTTCTTTAGTAATAGTGACATCGTGAACATGGCTTTCCCGCATTCCGGCATTAGTAACGCGCACAAATTGGGCTTTTTCATGTAATATTTGGATTGTCGGACTGCCGGTATAGCCCATACTGGCGCGCACGCCGCCGAGCAGTTGATGAATCACCGCTTGTAAGCTGCCCTTATAAGGCACGCGCCCTTCAATGCCTTCGGGAACCAGTTTTTCAACGGTATCGGTTTCTTCCTGAAAATAACGATCGCTTGAACCTTGTTGTTGTGCCATCGCGCCTAATGAGCCCATGCCGCGATAGGATTTATAAGAACGCCCTTGAAACAGTTCCACTTCACCGGGGGCTTCTTCAGTACCCGCGAACATACCGCCCAGCATGACTGCATACGCGCCTGCCGCTAACGCTTTGGCGACATCACCGGAATAGCGGATACCACCATCAGCAATAAGTGGAACACCACTGCCTTTTAACGCATCAGCCACATCACTGATTGCGGTAATTTGTGGTACACCAACGCCTGCAACAATGCGTGTGGTACAAATAGAACCGGGACCAATACCTACTTTTACGCCGTCTGCACCGGCTTCGACCAACGCTTTAGCCGCGGCTGCGGTGGCGATATTGCCGCCAATCACTTGCACCTGTGGGTAAGTTTGTTTTACCCAACGCACTTTATCCAACACCCCTTGTGAATGACCGTGTGCAGTATCGACAATAATCACATCTACACCCGCCGCCACTAATGCGGCAACCCGCTCTTCCGTGTCTGCTCCCGTACCAACCGCCGCCCCAACGCGTAATCTTTCTTGGCTATCTTTACAGGCTTGTGGATAATCTTTCGCTTTTTGAATATCTTTCACGGTAATCATGCCACACAAATGAAAATCGCCATTGACCACTAACACTTTTTCAATCCGATGCTTATGCAATAACGCGATTGCTTCTTTGTGATCAGCGGTTTCGTTCACAGTCACTAAATTTTCTTGGCGCGTCATCACATTACAAACAAACTCATCTAAGCGAGTTTCAAACCGTAAATCGCGGCTGGTGACAATACCTACTAATTTATCGCCGTCGACAACAGGCACACCGGAAATATTTTTGGCACGCGTTAACCGAATTACATCGCGTACGGTGGTATTCGGCGAAACTGTGATGGGGTCTTTGATAACCCCGCTTTCATATTTTTTTACACTACTGACTTCGCGCGCCTGTTGTTCAATCGACATATTCTTGTGAATAATACCAATACCGCCCTCTTGCGCAATGGCAATCGCCAACCGCGCTTCGGTTACGGTATCCATCGCCGCAGACACCAGCGGAATATTAAGTTTAATGGTGCGAGTTAATTGGGTTGTCATTTCTACATCGCGTGGCAACACGGTAGAGTGCGCTGGCACTAATAACACATCATCAAACGTGAGTGCTTCTTGGATAATTTGCATGACCACACCTAGCTGTCAAAAATAAAAATAACCTACTATCATACTATAAATTTGTAAATTTTCCTTTACGTTAGCGTACATCAAAAAATATCCATTTTTACCAGCCAACCTGAGGTAGCCATTAATACACGCGCGGAAAATTATTATCAGTCGGCGTTTTGGCAAAAAAATGCTGTGCTGCTATGACATCTTGCGCAATTTGTCGTTTAAGTTCTGCCAACGATTCAAAACGGATTTCATCTCTAATTTTATGCTTAAAATGAATTTCCACATAATGTCCGTAAATTTCTTTTTTAAAATCAAATAGATGAACCTCTAAAACTACTTTAGCATCGCCATTAAGGGTAGGGCGGGTTCCTACATTTGCCACACCGGTAATTTTTTGCTGATTAATGCCGGTCATCGTGACTGCAAATACTCCGCTAAGTGGGGTATTCTTTCGCCGTAATTGAATATTTGCGGTAGGAAAACCAATTTCCCGCCCCAGTTTATTGCCATGCACAACGCGCCCACAAATTGAATACGACCGTCCTAACCATTTTTCCACCAGTTTTAATTGTCCTTCACCGAGCGCGTCACGAATCAGAGTACTACTGACACGGTGACCTTGTACTTGAAAAGATTGGGTGTTTTCTACTCTAAAACCAAAACGTTTTCCATACTCACGCAGCAGTGCAAAATTTCCGCGCCGCGTTTTCCCAAAATGAAAATCATCCCCCACGACTAATAATTTGACATTCAGTTTTTGCACCAAAACTTGGCTAATAAAATCTTCGGCATCATAATCAGCAAATTGACGATTAAATCGTAAAATCAATACGTTATCAATCGGTAAGCTGGCAAATTGAATCACTTTTTCGCGTAAGCGGGTTAAGCGTGGTGGTACGTTACTGGCCAAAAAATATTCTAACGGTTGCGGTTCAAAACTCATCACGACAACCGGTAATTTTAACAGTTGTCCTTGTTCTGCGAGTTTTTCAATTACCGCCCTGTGACCTAAATGGACACCATCAAAATTACCAATTGTTAATACACAGCCGTGTTGTAACGGCTCTAAGTGAGTTAATCCTCTAATTAAACGCATTGCTAACACTAACAAATCAAAACGCTTAATTTTACGCGGATTTATGTGTATAAAAAAAACTTATTGCATTTTTTTGCTAATTTTCCCAAGCTTATTGAGCGCGGTCAGTTGCGGAAAGTTTTAAATTATTAATGACCAATGTTTGATAATCTCGTAGAATTAGACACATTTTTATTTTTTATAACGGGATGTGCTTTAAGATAAGTTCATCCCGTTTTTTCGTGTGAGGTAATAAATTTTGAGTAAACCTGCCTTGTTGGTGTTAGAAGACGGAACGGTATTTAGCGGGGTGTCGATAGGTGCAGACGGCTGTTGTGCGGGGGAAGTTGTATTTAACACCGCTATCACCGGCTACCAAGAGATTTTAAGTGACCCCTCCTACGCACGACAAATTGTTACTTTAACTTATCCGCATATTGGCAATACAGGCATAAACAGCGAAGATGATGAAGCAGAGCGTGTTTTTGCTAGTGGCTTGGTGATTCGTGATTTACCATTTTTAGCGAGCAACTGGCGGTCAGAAAAAACTTTGCCGCAATATTTGCATGATAATAATATTGTTGCGATTGCTGACATCGACACACGACAATTAACCCGCCTGTTACGCGATAAAGGGGCGCAACGCGGCGCGATTGTGGCCGGTGAAACGGTGGCTATTGAAACAGCACAAGCGGCGATTGCGAGTTTTGCGGGTTTAAAAGGGATGGATTTAGCCAAAGAAGTGACCACTGCTCAAATCTATGAATGGACTGAAAATACTTGGGATTTAAAAAACGGGCATAGTGTCGGTGAAAACCTGACCAAGCATGTGGTGGCTTATGATTTTGGCATTAAACGCAATATTTTGCGGTTATTGGTCAATCGCGGTTGCCGCGTGACGGTTGTTCCGGCAAAAACGCCCGCATCGGAAGTTTTAGCGATGAATCCTGATGGGGTGTTTTTATCCAATGGCCCCGGTGATCCAGAGCCTTGTGACTATGCGATTGCAGCGATTAAAACCATTCTGGAAACTAAAACGCCGGTGTTTGGCATTTGTTTAGGTCATCAATTATTGGCTTTAGCCAGTGGTGCAAAAACGGTGAAAATGAAATTCGGGCATCATGGCGCGAATCATCCAGTGCAGGAAAAAGCCACCGGAAAAGTGATGATTAGCAGTCAAAATCATGGTTTTGCGGTGGATGAAGCAACGTTGCCAGCGAATGTGGTTGCAACGTATCACTCTTTATTTGATGGTAGCTTGCAAGGACTCAAACGTACTGATTGCCCAGCCTTCAGTTTTCAAGGTCATCCTGAAGCCAGTCCGGGGCCACATGATGTAGAGGCGTTGTTTGATGAGTTTATGGCGATGATGGCGAACTAAAACCTAATTGAAAGAGGTGTAAGATGAATTGGCAAGAAGTCTGTGACCATCCGAGTTTAAAAGATTTGCCGTTTAAAATTGAATTAGACGAGACAGGGAAAATTATTATGTGTCCGGTGAAGTTTAATCATTCGTTGTTTCAAGGTGAAATCGCTTTTTTGTTGCGTACTTTATTAAGCAATGGAAAAACAGCTCTCGAATGTGCCATTAAAACACGCAAAGGAACAAAAGCCGCAGATGTCGCTTGGCTTTCATTTGAGTCTTTAGCAAAAGCTAAAAACAAAGTCGAACTTGAATTTGCGCCTGAAATTTGTGTTGAAGTCCTTTCTGCCAGCAATACTGAAAAAGAAATGACTGAAAAAAGAGCCTTATATTTTGAAATCGGTGCAAAAGAAGTTTGGTTGTGTAGTGAAAATGGGCAGATGCGTTTTTTTAATAGCCAACATGAGTTAATCCATTCTGAAATGGTAGCGAATTTTCCTTTGAAAATTGAAACTTAATTAAGCACAAGCCAATCTCTGAGATTTATCGGCGTGTGGATAATGAGGATATGCAGAAATTTTTGCTGTTTTTTGAAGAATTGAATGGTAAAAATTAAAATGCAAAAAATAAAGCTTTGGTTTTGGATAATCATAAACGCCATTGGATATGGTCTTTTTTTCAAAACAGCTTCATTGGGTTGGTATTACGATATTCCAGAAGAAAAAATCACCTTTGGCTCACCGACAGGCGGTGATGGCATTCTATTTCTGCTTTTGTTTTTAATTTTATTTGTATTCTTGATTTTTAATCTGATAGCTCTTATTCCTATCAGACGTTATATTCGTATAAATAATGATAAAAAATTATTGCACGCTTGGTTTTTAATAGCAGGATTATGGTTTTGTGCAATTATTTATGATTTCTATCGAGCTCCTATTTATATAGATGTTGAAGATTATGAAGCATCAAAAAATACTTTAGCTCGGTAGAAAGAGATATTTATCGTAATATTAAAACAGTAAAAATAATTATGCAAACTGACGCACTGTTTTATCACCTTTTCAAAACCATTCCAGGTTTATTTTTTGAGATTGCAAAGCTGGATTATTCGCCCAAAGCCTATCAATTTAATTCGATTGAAATAAAACAAATGGCGTTTCGATTAGATGGCGTATTTAAACCAACTGCAATAGAATTGGATTTGCCGATTATTTTTGTCGAAGTGCAATTTCAACCTGATAAACAATTTTACGCTCGATTCTTTAGTGAAATTTTTCTGTATTTAAAATAATATCAACCTAAAGAAGATTGGAAAGCGGTGGTTATTTTTCCAAAACGCAGTGTTGATAATAGCAATACTCGCCATTATAAAATGCTATTGGATAGCCAAAATGTCAGTCGCATTTATTTGGAAGATTTTAAAACAGATAGCGATAATTTTTATTGGCAATTAATTCAAATCATTATTAGCCCGAAAAATGAATCTGTGAGGATGGCTAAAAAGCTGATTTCACAGGGGCAAAATAATGAGCGAATTGTATTGTTGGATTTAATCGAATCCATCATGCTGACTAAATTTACGGATTTAAGCCGTGAGGAGATTAAAAAAATGTTAGACCTTTCTACTGTGGATATGACTCAAACCCGTGTTTATAAAGAGGCTTTTTTAGAAGGCGAATTTTCATTGGTTTATAAATTACTTGAAACGCGCTTTGGGATTGTGCCAGAAAACATTTTGTCTCGCCTTAAACAAGCCAATAAAGAAAGATTAGAAAATTGGGCAATGGCGTTATTATCTGCCAAAACATTAGATGATGTTTTTAACAAAACCGATGATTAACCTTATAAAATAGCCGATTCTGCTCACGTCAGTTAAGTATCTTTAGACTTTTACACCTATCAACATGCCAAAAAGAACCGACATAAAATCCATCCTATTATTAGGCGCAGGTCCGATTGTGATTGGACAAGCCTGCGAATTCGACTATTCCGGCACTCAAGCCTGTAAAGCGTTACGCGAAGAAGGCTACCGCGTGATTCTGGTCAATTCTAATCCCGCCACCATCATGACCGACCCTGACATGGCGGATGCGATTTACATCGAGCCAATTGATTGGCAAACGGTGGAAAAAATCATCGAAAAAGAACGACCCGATGCAATTTTACCAACCATGGGCGGACAAACCGCGCTGAATTGCGCTTTAGCCTTAGACAAACACGGCGTATTGGCTAAATACAACGTGCAAATGATAGGCGCGAGCAAAGAAGCCATTAACATGGCGGAAGACCGTGATTTATTCAATCAAGCCATGCGCCGCATCGGTTTGGAAGTGGCAAAATCGCGGGTTGCCCACAGCATGGAAGAAGCGTTGGAAATTCAAAAAGAAGTGGGCTATCCAACCGTGATTCGTCCGTCTTTCACCATGGGCGGTAGCGGCGGCGGTATTGCTTATAATAAAGAAGAATTTGTAGCGATTTGCGAACGTGGTTTGTATTTATCTCCTACCAATGAATTGTTGATTGAAGAATCACTGTTGGGATGGAAAGAGTACGAAATGGAAGTGGTCAGAGATAGAAAAGACAACTGCATCATCGTTTGTTCGATTGAAAACTTTGACCCAATGGGCGTGCATACTGGCGATTCTATCACTGTTGCTCCAGCACAAACATTGACTGATAAAGAATATCAAATTTTGCGGAATGCCTCGTTAGCGGTGTTGCGGGAAATTGGCGTAGATACCGGTGGTTCTAATGTGCAATTTGCGGTGAATCCGCAAAACGGTCGTTTGATTGTGATTGAAATGAATCCGCGCGTATCACGTTCTTCAGCGTTGGCTTCAAAAGCCACAGGTTTCCCGATTGCAAAAGTTGCGGCAAAACTAGCAGTTGGTTATACGCTGGATGAGTTGAAAAACGAAATCACCGGTGGCAAAACGCCGGCTTCCTTTGAGCCTTCGATTGATTATGTCGTCACAAAAGTACCGCGTTTTACCTTTGAAAAATTCCCACAAGCGGACGACCGATTGACTACGCAAATGAAATCAGTCGGCGAAGTGATGGCAATTGGGCGCACCTTTCAGGAGTCTTTGCAAAAAGCCTTGCGCGGTTTGGAAATTGGAGTCTGCGGTTTAGATGAAATTGTCGATTTAACCGAAGAAGATGCAATGGATGTCATGCAGCGCGAAATGCGTCATCCGGGTGCAGACCGTT
>JACCEE010152314.1_pt1 | contig 18998 bp, 18 predicted proteins | sample 7449931 | NCBI WGS metagenome assembly JACCEE01 (sample SAMN15323457, study PRJNA562643) | freshwater metagenome | isolation source: river surface water | place: USA:Blue River Watershed | collected 2017-08-19 | reverse complement strand
TTGGAGACCATGAAGTTGACCGGCACGGCCACCGCGCCCAGCTTGGCCAGCGCGAAGCAGGAGATGATGAACTCGGGCGAGTTGCGCAGGACCACCGCGGTGCGGTCGCCCTTGCGCGTGCCCAGCTGCCAGAACATGTCCGCCGCGCGGTCCACCGCGAACAGCACCTCGTGCCAGGACAGGCGCTTGTCGCCGGTGACGAAAGCGGTCTGCTCCGGGTCTCTCTCGGCCGTCTTGGCGAGGCATGAGTAAAGGTCTTTAGGTTCGGTCATAGTTAACATTATAGATAAATGGAGCGGCCGTTATAAAGTCCCCGTATCAAAAATAACGGGGCCGGGGCTTGCGCCCCGGCCCCGCCAGTGTCCGCGGATGCGGTTTATTCGCGCCCGGCTTCCTTTACCTGTATGTAGCGCCTGGCGGCAAGCAGGCCCAGCGGGGTGAGCAGCGCCATGCAGCCAACTATCAGCCAGATCGTCTGGGAATTCCTCGGGCCCTCGGCCGGGCAGTAGATCGCCAGCAGGTAGCCGGACAGCGGGCCGGCGAAGAACTTCGCCACGAAGTAGGGCAGCATCGAAAGGGCCAGGTACGAGCCTTCCTGGCCCTTCGGAGCTATAGCGGCCGGATATTCGTAGAGCCGCGGCGAGTAGAAACACTCGCCGACCGAGTACAGGATCACGCACGAGACGATGGCCGCGTAGAGCGGGTTCAGCGGACCGGTAAGGTTCAGCCACCAGGATATAGCGCCGCCGAAAGGTCCGTCCGCCAGCGTCTGGAACAGCGCCGGGGGCGCCGCCAGCAGGAATACGGAGAGCGCCGTAATGGCGGTGCCGATCACGACCGTCTTGTAGGCCGTGAACTTCTGGGTCAGCGCGCCTACTATGGGCGCCAGTATCACCACTATGACGGCGTTCAGCGTGCCGAACAGCTGCCCGTAAGGCGCGCCCTCGCCCAGTTCGCGTATGGCGAACTTGGGGAAGGTGTAGTAGAAGTGGTACAGGATCAGCTTCACGAAGACGACGAAGCCGAAGAAGGCGAGGAAGCGGTAGAAGGTCACCTGCGTCCACAGCGAACTGAAGATCTTCCACCAGTCCTTCGCCGCGTCGCGGCAGGACAGCAGGAAGGCGCCGATGAAGGACTTGTCCTGGTACTTGGAGACCTGGGGCGTTATCTTGACGCCCTCGTCGGTGGCCTCCACGCCGTCGCGCATAGCGAAGTACGTCAGCACCAGGTTAGGCAGGGTGCACAGCATGCCGAGGGCTATGATGCTCTGGTAGGTGCTGATCTGCAGGCCGAGGTAGGGCACGGTGAAGTGGCCGTACTCGCCCAGGCCGCCGCGCACCTTGTCCACCACGAAGCCGGCTATCGCGAAACCGACGTTCATCATTGAATAGTAAAGCGAGAAGGCGATGGAGCGCTGCTTGGTGGTGGTGAAGCGCCGTACCGCGGCCACCATGACCGGGGTCTGCAGGGCCTCGCCGAGGGCCAGCGGGAACAGCCCGAACGGTACCGCTATGTATTGCGCGGCGAAGAAGGCCATCACCAGCCGGGCCAGGGCCGCCAGGCCGAAGCCGGCCAGCAGCGACTTGCGTATGCCCACCGCGTCGACGAGGGAGCCGACCATCACCGTGAAGGCGGTCAGGAAGATGGACCAGTTGCCTATCACCCACCCTGCGTTCTTGTCGCTGAACTTCAGGTCGGAGGACAGCCACAGCACCAGCACGGAGTTGACGAGGCTGTAGGCCAGTATCGTCATGATCTTCGTGCCGAAGATTATCCACAGCTCGCGTATCGAGCCCTTCAGGACGGTGAACTTGCCTATGAAGGATGTATCGGCTTCGGTGTTGGTCATTTTTAGTTTTTCTCCGTGGCGGCGGCGCCGGCGTCCGGTTTCTCGTCGCGCATCTTCTCGTAAAGCCTGTCGAACTCGGGGGCCAGCTTCCTGAAGGCCGCCATCACCTTAGGGTCGAAATGCTCCGGCCGCATGCGGTCGTCGCCCTCGGTGATGATGCGGCAGGCGCCGGCGTGGTCGTAGTTGGGCTTGTAAACGCGCGAGTTCCTCAGCGCGTCGTAGCAGTCGCAGATCGCGGTGATGCGGGCCTCGAGAGGGATCTCCTCCCCCTTCAGGCCCTTCGGGTAGCCGGTGCCGTCCCAGCGCTCGTGGTGGCACAGCGCTATGCGCCGGCCCATCTCCAGGTGCGGGTGGTCGCCGATGATGACCGCGCCGAACGTGGTGTGGAGCTTCATCTCCTCCATCTCCTCGTCGGTCAGGCGGGCTGGTTTCTTCAGGATGTGGCTCGACACGTGCACCTTGCCCACGTCGTGAAGCGTGGCCTGGCTGTGTATGCTCTCTATGAACTTCTCGCTCTGCCCGAGCTCTCGGGCGACGAGGGCGGCGTACTCGGCCACGCGCAGGATGTGGTTGCCGGTGTCTATGTCGTTGGCCTCGGCCGCGCGGGCCAGCGCCAGTATCAGGTATTCGAAAGCGTCCTCGTACTCGGCGGTGCGCAGCAGGTTGCCTATCCTCAGCAGCAGCTCGGCCTGGTCGTAGGGCTTCGACAGGAACTCCTCGGCCCCGGCCTCCATGCCCTTCATGCGGTTGCCCTGCGAGTCCAGCGAGGTGATCATGATGACCGGGATGTGCCGCAGCTGCGGGTCCGCCTTGATGCGGGAGCAGAGCTCTATGCCGTTCATCACCGGCATGTTCACGTCGAGCAGCACCAGGTCCACGGCCTTGCGCGACAGGATGTCGAGCGCCTCGCGGCCGTTGAGCGCGGTGACGGTCTCGTATCCCCTGGGCGTCAGCAGCGTCTCCAGCAGGTCGAGGTTGAAGTCCTCGTCGTCGACGCAGAGTATGCGTTGGGCTCTTTTCATCTGAATGATTTTAGCAAATTGGCCAGCCGCTCGCGGAAGGCGAACAGCGACGAGGCGAGCAGGAACAGGAAAGCCAGCGGCGCGAACAGCCAGCCGTACCGGGTGTAGAACGTGCCGCCGGGGGCGGCCCAGGCCGTGGCGCACAGCGCGCCCTCGCGGCCCGGGGCCAGCTCGGCGCGGGTGAAGCCGAAGCGGTCCACCACCTGCGACCAGCCCGACGAGGCGGCGCGCACCGCCCAGAGGCCGGTCTCCACCGCGCGGGCGGAGGTCATGTCGGAATGCTGGCGGTGCTGCAGTTCCCCCCACTCCGCCGGGTCCAGCGTCGGGGTAACGAGGAGTTCCCCGCCCTGGCGCGCCATCAGGCGCGAGCCGTCCTCGAAGGCGAGGTCGTAGCAGATCTGCGGGGCCAGCCTGGCCGCCGGCGTGTCCACCGGCGCCGGGCGGCGGTTGCCGCGCAGGCCGCTCTCGACGAACTGCACCGGGTGCATCTTGTCGTAGCGGCCTATCGGCTTCTTTGCCCCGTCGAGCATCAGCGTGAAATTCGCCCGCTCCACGCCGCGCGCCTTGTCGGGCATCACGACGGCGCCTATCACGGCCGTGGAGCGAGAACGCTTGAGCGCCGCGGCTATATGGCGTATATATGGTTCGCTGCCGGCGGACGGCAGGTATACGGAGTATTCGGGCCAGACCAGCAGGTCGGCGGCGGCGGCCTCGGGCGTAAGGCTGAGGCGGGCGAGCTTGGCTATATCTGAGTTCTCGGCCTGCACCAGCGCCACCTTCACGGGCCGGCCGTTCTCGGCGCGCTGGGTCTCGAGGCGGCGGCGTCCCCAGGAGACGGAGACCACCAGCGCGGCGGCGCAGACGGCGGCCGGCAGCCACGGGAAGCGGCGGCGCGGCAGCAGCGCTATGGCCGCGCCGCAGGCGGCTATCAGCGCCGAGAGGCCGTACACGCCCCAGACGCTCAGCGTCTGGTACACCGCGTGGCTGTACGCCTGGCTGTAGCCGAGGCAGAGCCAGGGGCATTCCAGCGGCCAGAGCTCCGAGCGGAAATATTCGAGGCCGGCCCAGTTCAGGCCGGCGGCCAGCGTCCACAGCAGGGCGCGCGGCTCGTTTATGCCGTGGCCTTCCATACGGGTGTAGAGCGCCTTCGACAGCGCGGCGAACAGCGCCGGCCACAGCGCGAAGATGCACCAGAACAGCGGGGCCATCCAGCCCACGACGTTGGGCATCCAGGAAAGGGATATGCAGTAGAAGACCAGTCCGGCGGCGGCGCCGCGGCGGGCGGCCGCGGCGGGGCCGTGGCTGGAGATGACCGCGTACAGGAGCGGGGCCAGCGCGGCCCAGGCCAGCCAAGCGCGGCCGAAGGGCGCGAAGGCGCCGGCCAGCATCAGGCCGGAGAGCGCCGACAGCGCGTAGCTCTCTATCCTGGCCTTATTCATTCCGGGTGCAGGTGTAGAGAGTGTACGACGGGGAGAGTTCCTGCGAGACCGGTTCCGAGAAACCGGCTTTCTTGAGCAGCACCTGCATCTCGTCCTCGGAGATCCGTTCTTTCAGCGGCGGGCCCTGCGGCGTGTCGGCCTTCTTCCATTCTATGACGGCCAGTTTCACGCCGGGCTTCAGCGCGGCCGCCACCGAGGCCAGGAAGGCCTTCTTGTCGTCCACCTCGTGCAGCACGTTGACCATCAGCGCCAGCGTGTAGTTCCCCTCAGGTATGACGAGCTTGCCGTGCGGGGTCTGGGAGGTCTCGACGTTGAAGATGCCCGACGAGGCGGTCCTGGACCGCAGTTCTGCCAGCATCACGCCGGAGATGTCCACCGCGCAGACGCTGCCCTTGTGCCCCACCATCCTGGCCGCGGCCAGCGCGAAGTAGCCTGTGCCGCAGCCTATGTCCAGCACGGAGTCGCCGGGCTTCAGGCCGGCCTTCACCAGCGTGGTCTCCGGCGGCATCTCGGCGCGCCTTTCGGCGGTGTCCAGTTTGTGCCTTTCGGCGGGATCGAAAGCGTGTGCCATTGTTCCAGGCGGTCAGTTGCTGCCGCCCCTCCCTGTCCCGGACCAGTCCCGCAGCACGCGCAGCGTGACGCGGGCGCAGGCGAAGAAATCCTTAAGGTCCAGGTATTCCGACGTGGTGTGCACGTCCCTCATGCCGGTGGAGATCACGGGCGCCTTTATGCCGTGCCCGCAGAAGATGTTGCCGTCTGTGCCCCCGCCCGAGGCCGACGGCTTCATGCGCAGGCCCTCGGCCTTGAGCGCGCCGGCCAGCAGCGGCAGCACGGGGTTGTTCTTCTCTATGCGCAGGTTCGGGAACTTGCGCTCCACCAGGAATTCGTAGCGCGGCGTGACCAGCCTGCCGCCGGCGCGCACCTTCACCCCGCGCACGGCCTTCTTCAGGCAGTCCTCCATGTGGCGGGTCTGGCGGCGCAGGCGGGCCGGGTCGTGGCTGCGCGCCTCGCCGGAGAGTTCCACCAGCGGCGGCACTATGTTTATGCCGCTGCCGCCGGAGATGGTGCCGATGTTGGCCGTGGTCATGCTGTCTATGCGGCCCAGCTTCATCCGCGAGACGGCGTCGGAGACCACCTTTATGGCGGAGATGCCCTTCTCCGGGGCCACGCCGGAATGGGCCGCGGCCCCGTATACCTTTATGTCCATCTTGTCGGCGGCGGGGGCGCTGGTTATGACGTTCTCTATGGGCTGTTCGTTGTCGAAGATGAGGCCGCAGCGCGAGCGCAGCGAGCCGTAGTCAAGGTACTTGGCGCCGAGCAGCGCCATTTCCTCGCTGATCGTGAACACCACCTCCACCGGCGGGCGGGGCAGGCGGTTCTCGTCGAGGACCTTCAGGACCTCGAGTATCACGGCTATGCCGGCCTTGCAGTCGGCGCCCAGCACGGTGGTGCCGTCGGAGGTGACGCGGTCCCGCCCTACGACCGGCCTTACGTCCTGCGCCGGGCCGACGGTGTCCATGTGGGCGGAGAGCAGGAAAGGTTCGCAGGGGACGGTGCCCGGGAAGCGGGCTATCAGGTTGCCGGTCTCGCCGGATATCTTGCGGCCGGCGTCGTCTATGGTGACCTCGGCCCCCATGAACTTGAGCAGCGTGGAGAGGCGCCTGGCTACGGCGCCTTCCTTGCCCGAAAGCGAGGTTATTTTCGCGAGGTCGCAGAACAGCTGTACCATGCGCTTCTCGTTGATGGCCGGCATCATAGAAGTATTATCGATATTTTAACGCGCGTTTACAATGATTATTTACGCGCCGCGATGTTTGCTAGAATCTATCCATGAAACTCAACAAGAAATTCCTTCTGGCCGCGGCCGCCGCGGCGCTGCTGGCCGGCTGCTCCTCGCCGGCCGCCAGGATGGCGCTGAAGTCCGCCGGCCTGGCCTCCACCGCGGTCTACTACGTGCAGCCCTCCTCCGTGCTGGACGCCCCTTTCTCCCCTCCGCCCGCGGCCGATTCCGAGGCCCAGGCCCGCGACCTGGCCGAGATACTGGCCTGGCAGAACAAGCGCACCGCGGCCGAATGCGAGCACGCCAACGTGACCTCCGAGGCCGGCTACGAGTACTACCTCGAATCCGACAGCCCTTTCGGGCAGCCGCTGCCCGCGGAGGCGAAGGAATTCTTCGACCGCGTCTCGGCGGACCTGGCCGGCGTGGTCAGCCCGATGAAGGACCGCTACAAGCGGCCCCGCCCCTACAAGGCCTACCCGGACCAGGCGCAGCCCTGCATAAAGAAGAGCTGGGGCTATTCCTATCCCAGCGGCCACTCGGCCTATTCCCGCGTCTTCGCCGAGGTTATGGGCGACATTGAACCGGCGCGCAAGGCCTACTACGTGTCGCTGGCCGACGGGGTGGCGCTGGACCGCGTGATAGGCGGCGTGCATTTCCCCACCGACATAGCCGCCGGCAAGGCCGCCGCCGTGATGTTCCACGAGGCGCTGCTGAAGTCGCCGGCCTACCAGGCCGACGTGCAGAAAATGCGCGGCCTGCTGAAGAAATAGTCCGGCGCCCGGACGTGAAAAAACCGGAGGCCTTCCTCCGGTTTTTTTCATGCCTTCTAGCGGCGGCCCCGGCCCCTGCCGCGGCCTTTAGTCCGGCGCGGAGCGGGCCCCGGGCCTTTCCCCGCGCGCGGCGTGACCTTCCAGCGCCCGGCCCCGGCGTTGCCGCCGCCGGCCTCGAGCGACAGGTCTATCTTGCCCTCGGCGGTGTTCACCGCGGCTATCATCACCTTCACCCGCGAACCCGGCTTCAGCCCGTTGACCCGCAGCAGTCCCTCGGCGCCGGTCTCGCCCAGCGCCACGAAGGCGCCGCTGTCTATAACGCTGGTCACCGTGCCTTCCATCACCGAGCCGGTCATCTCCTTCATCAGTTCGGCGCGCATGACGTCCACCGACTTGTGCTCGGCCTCGGCCGCGGCGCGCTCGCGCTCGGAGCAGTGCTCGCCGGCCTTGTCCAGCGGCACGCCGTAGGAGAACTTCCTGCCCTCTATCAGCGCCTTCGCCGCGCGGTGCGTCAGCAGGTCCGGGTAGCGCCGTATCGGCGAGGTGAAATGCGAGTAGAAGCGGGCGGCTATGCCGAAGTGCCCCTGCGACACCGGCGAGTAGACGGCCTGCCGCATGCTGCGCACCATCAGCGAGTTCACCAGCTGTTCCAGCGGGTGGCCGGCGGCCTGGCGCAGCACGTCCTGCAGGCCCTTCGAGACGTTGGACCCCTGTATGTGCCCGGCGGAAAGACCGAGGTCGCCCAGCGCCTCGGCCAGCGCCTTGAGCTTCAGCGGGTCCGGCGAGTCGTGGCGGCGGTGCAGGAAGGGCAGCCGCGCGTTGAAGAGCTCGGTGGCCACGGCCTCGTTGGCGAGCAGCATGAACTCCTCTATGAGGCGGTGGCTCTTGAGGCGCGGGCGCAGGCTCACGCCGAGCGGGCGGCCGTGCGGGTCCGCGTTGATCTTGTACTCCGGCAGGTTGAAGTCCAGCGCGCCGCGGCGCACGCGGCGCTCGTAGAGGACGTCGGTAAGGCGGCCCATGCGCTTCACCGCCTCGGCGGCGGCCTTCGGCACGTCGGGGACCTTCGCCCCGTCGAGCAGCGCCTGCACCTCCTCGTAGGTGAAGCGGCGGCACGAGCGTATCACGGTCCCGGCGAGGCGGCGCCTGAGCACCTTGCCCTGCCGGTCCAGGTCCATGAACACGGACACCGTCAGCCTCTCCTGGCGCGGCACCAGGCTGCAGAGGTTGTCGGAGAGGGAATGGGGCAGCATGGGTACCACGCGGTCCGGCAGGTAGACGCTGGTGGCGCGCGCGTAGGCCTCGCGGTCCAGCGCGGTGCCGGGGCGCACGTAGTGCGACACGTCGGCGATGTGCACGCCGAGCCTCAGCGCCCCGCCGGGGAGTTCCTCGAGGGACACCGCGTCATCGAAGTCCTTGGCGTCGGCGCCGTCTATCGTGAAGACCGGCAGGTCGAAGAGCTGCTCGCGGCCTTTCCACTGCGCGGGGTCCAGCCGCTGGCCGTACGCGTCGGCCTCCGCGCTGACCTCCTTGGGGAAGACCTCGTTTATGCCGCGGGCGCGGAGTATGGAATCTATGCGCGCGCTGACGTCGCCGGGGTCGCCGAGTATCTCGGTGACAAGTCCCGAGGCGGGCTTGCCGCCCTCGGGCCAGCGGCGCACCTCCAGCACGGCGAAGGCGCCGTCCTCCGGCGACAGGCCGGGCGCGAAGCCGCTCACCAGGGCCGGCGGCGCGCTGCCCTTCTCGGGGGCCAGCGTCCAGGCGGCGCCTGCCTGCCTGAGCACGCCTACCATGGTGGTGTGGGCGCGCTTGACGACGCGTATGATCTCGCCGGCGAGCCTGCCGGTGCGCTCAGGGCGCACCTTGGCCTGCACGCGGTCCCCGTCCATGGCCAGGTCCAGGCCGCGGCCGCGCAGGAACACGTCGGAGCCGCCCTCCTTCTCCGAGAGCAGGAAGGCGAAATTGCCGTGGTGCTGTATCACTCCCTCCACCAGGGCCTCGTGGCCTCCCGCGGCCCCGCGCCTTTCCTTCCTGTGCCAGTGTTTTTTCATTTTTTCCTTTAGTCCGTCAGTTCCCTTATCAATGCGGCGGCGTGCGGGAAGCGCTGCGTCAGTTCGTCGCGTGCGGCCATCTCGAAATCCCTGAAATCGAAGCCCGGGGCCACGGTGCAGCCCACGAACGAGAAATCCGTGCCTGCGGCCGGGAAGGCGCCGAACCAGCTGCCGGCCGGCACCACGTGCTGCGGCGTCTGGCCGGCATCCAGGTCCGGGCCCAGGACGGTTTCCCTCGTCGTCCCGTCCGGCGCTATCTCCGCCACGGTCAGCGGCCCTCCGCCGTAGAAATGCCAGACCTCGTCGGACTTCAGCCGGTGCAGGCGCGAGGTTTCGCCGCGCCTCAGCAGGAAGTACACGGCCGTGGAATGCGCGCGCTGGCCGCGGCCGGATTCCGCGGTCCCCGCGGAGCGGTACGATTCCCTGTAGAAGCCGCCCTCGGGATGCGGTTTAAGCCCAAGGCGGTCTATGATCGCGTCGGCGTTCATTGCCCCTCCTCCCCGTCGTCCTTCGTGTCGAAGGCCCTGCCGGGATCGAAACTTATCGTGTAGCGCTCCCACTTCTTCTGCACGTACTTCAGACCGAGTTCTATCCTGGCGTCCAGGGTCGTGGTCATCGTGACGTAGCCGCCTTTCAGCCCGTGCTCGGCGCACAGCGCGCTGTTGTCGCAGGATTTGTAGTACATGTCGGCCATGGGGCCGTAGGCGTTCTCTATCTGCCTGAGCGAGGTCTCTATCTCCCCCTGCAGTTCCTTTACGCGGGCCGCCGGGAGCCTGGCCGGGTCCTCCGGGTCCTCGCCGGGCGCAGTGGTCTGCGGCGATGAAGCCTGCTGGGCCGGCTGGGGGCCGGAAGCCGAAGTTGACGTCGATGCCGCCGTCGTCGCGGAAGTCGTGACGCCCCCGGGCTTGGTAAGCGTGGCGGGCGGGGTCTTGGCCGCCTCGGCCTGGTTCACCGCCGGGTTCTCCCGGCCGTTTAGCTTGTCGGTCACCACCGAGGTCATGACTCCGCTCACCGCCGAGTAGGGCCTGGCCGAAGTGGCCGAGACGCCTGAAACTTTCGGCACGCTGCCGGAGGAAGGGACGGACATGCCGGCGGACTGGCCGCCGCCTACGCCGCCCGAGACCTTCGCCGTGTATGATCTAGCGGAGCGGGCGCTCATCGCCTCCATGCCCCCGGATACCGGGCCGCCGCCGGGGACCTGAGGGCGGGCGTTCCCGGAGTTAACGCCGGGGGCGCGCGCCGCGCCGCGGTCGCCGTAGCCTGCCGGCACATATTGTTTCTCCCCTCCGGCTGCGGTTTGCCTGGCACCCGGCGCTGTTGCCGCCCGCGCCGTTTCCTGCGTCGCCGGCGCAGGAGCGGGCCTGGGCGGTTGGCCAGCTTCGCGCCGCGCCGCGGTTTTCACGTCGGGAGGTTCGGAGGAATCGTTCAGGCCGCGAGGCGAGGAAGCGGTGCGGGACACGCCGTAGCCGCCCCCGTAACCGGGCGAATAACCGGGGCGGCGCGAGGCCGGCGCAAAAGGCGGGTCGTACACGCTGTCCCAGTCGGGATGGTCCTCGCCGCCTTTTTTTTCTCCGTAGCCGGACGCCGGGGCAGGAGGGCCTGGCGGACGGCGGTAGGACGTGCCCGTGCCGCGGCCGGCCTCCGCCGCGCGCGGCGCCGGGCCGAGGAAAGGCAGCAGCTTCCTGGCCAGGCCGGCGGCCCTGGCCGCGGCCGGCGAGCCTTCCTTTTCGAGGTAGGCGAAATATGAAGAGGCCTTCAGCGTGGCCCGCGCCGGGTCGAAAGTGTAATGGAAGCCTTCGCCGGGCCTGGCTTTCTCCATGCCCAGGAAAAGTACCCCTCCGAAGATGCCTGCCAGCGTTACGGCCAGCGCCACGCTCATGACCAGCAGGGTATCGCGTTTTTCTCCTGACATCAGTAGAGCATCTCCTCTCCGTCGAGTTTCAGGCTTTTCATCCTGGCCCAGGCGCCTTCGGGATCGCCGCCGGCGAAACCGGACATGAAGAATTTCTGCGAAGGGGCCGTCGCCGCCTCCGGCGACTCGGCCGACAGGGCCTGCACGAACTTGCGCCTGTTCATCGAATAGAGCACGGAGAAGGAACTCCCGTCGCGGCGGAAACGCAGCACCTTCAGCCCCGCCGGCAGCCTGACGAAGCGCCCGCCGGGCACGGGGAAGACTATCAGCGAATCGTCGGAAGGGCGCGGGCCGTTCTGCCGCTGCACCACCAGCTTGAAGACGGCCGAGGGGTTGCCCACCGAGGGCCTGGCGCCGTCGCCGCCTATCCACACGCCGTAGGAGAAGCGCTTGGCCCTGCCCGGCGGTATGTTGAAGTCGGCCTCCAGGTCCAGCTGCCACCTGGAGCCGGGTATCTCCTTGGAAAGTATGAGCCCAGGCGCGTAGCCGTCCGACGGCTCGTCCCGGGTGTCGTCCTGCCTGGCGGAAAGGGTGTAGTAGACCCCGTCGTCCTTGAGCTCGCTGGCGCCGTAGGAGTCGTTCCAGCTGGTCCAGGTCTCCCAGGTGTCGGTCCTGTAGGCGCGCCCGCTCGCGCAGGCGCAGGCCAGCGCGGCGGCGAGCCCCGCGGCGGCCAGCCTCACGTATCGAATGTTCATAGGGCGCCCCCTCCGGCCGCGGTGTCCAGCCAGATCGTCACCGGTCCGTCGTTGACTATCGTGACCTCCATATCGGCGGCGAACACTCCTGTCTTCACCGGCACCCCGGCGGCGCCCAGCGCGCCGGCGAAGCGTTCATAGAGCCCGCGTGCCTCTTCGGGACGCGCGGCTTCGCCGAAGTCGGGACGGCGGCCTTTGGACGCGTCGCCGTAGAGGGTGAACTGCGAGACCACCAGGGCTTCGCCTTTCACGTCGAGCAGGGAGAGATCGAACTTCCCCTCGTCATTGGAGAAGATGCGCAGGTTGGCCGTCTTGGCCGCCAGCAGGTCGGCGTCGGCCTCCGCGTCGCCGCGGCCCACGCCGAGCAGCACGACGAGGCCCCGCCCTATGGAGTTGTGCACGGAGCCGGTCTTTACCGCCCCGCTCTTCACTCGCTGTATCAGTGCCCTCATGCTCCAATTATAAATAATTTCTCCTTAACCCGCACGCGCTATTGAAACCGGGGGTAGGCGGTTGTATAATAGGGGTGACGCGGCGGACGCCGCGCAAAGGAAATAATATGGTAACTGGACTCGTACTCGTTAAACTGATGCCCGGCAAGGAGAAACAGACGCTGGTGAAACTGAAGGCGCTCAAGAGCGTAGTGCACATGTCTGCCGTCTTCGGCCGCTGGGACCTGGTGCTGGACATGGAGACCGACGATCTCCCCACCCTCTCCAACATCGTCGTGCAGGAGATACGCGGCATCCCCGGCGTGCTCTCCACCGAGACGCTGGTCACCACCTCTCTCTGACGTCCGATGCGCAGCCTGGCGTTGCTGTGCTGCCTGCTCGCCGCCGCGTGCGTTCCCGCGGCGGCGCAGGTATTTCTCGGCGCCGAGGTGGGCCCCGACTCCTTCATGAAGGACGAGGAGCCGGGCTCCGACACCTTCGGCGAGGACGCCTTCGCCTGGGCGCTCAGCGCCGAGGTCAGCAGTTCCACGCTGTACGCGGTGTTCGGCTCGACGTCGCCTGAAAAAGAGATCATGAAATACTTGAGGCAGGGCCTGTACCGCCAGGAACTCTGCGCCGTGCTGCTGCTCTCCGAGCGGACCTCCATCCCTTTCTCCAAGCTGGAGCCGGGCCTGCGCCCTGGCGGCCTGCGCGCGCTGGCGGCCGCTCACAAGGCCGACGCGATGGAACTGTTCGCCGCCGGCGGACGCCTGAAGGAGGCCGCCGACCTGCGGCTGCCGCTGTTCCTCTCCGTCTATACCTCCACCGCCGCTCCGGCCGTGGAACTGTCCACGGCGCCGGCCGCGCCGCCCGGGGGTGAGCGATGAACTTCCGCCGCCTGCTGCCGGCCGCCGCGCTGCTGCTGCCCGCCGTCTGCCTCGCCGCCGTGAAGGTGCCGGGCGGCGCCGCGCTGGCCTCGCTGACGCTGCCCGACGGTTTCGTGGTGACGGCCGAACTGGCGCTGACGCAGGAGCAGCAGGCCCGCGGCCTGATGTTCCGCGCGTCCCTGCCGCCGGACCGCGGCATGCTGTTCGCCTTCTCCGACGGCGGCTTCAAGTCCTTCTGGATGAAGAATACCCTGATAGACCTGGACATGGTCTTCCTCGACGCGGACCTGCGGGTGGCGAAGGTCTTTCACCGCGTTCCGCGCTCCTACGAGGGTCAGCCCGAGTCCGAGGTGGCCCGCGCCGGCGCGCCGGCCCGCTTCGTGCTGGAACTGCCGGCGGGGTGCGCGCGGGCGCACCGGCTGAAGCCGGGTTCGACGATAAAAGCCGTCTTCCGGGGAAAAGAAAAGGCCGGGGCAAAATAGCCCCGGCCTCTTTTTGCTCCCCCCCGGGGGCCTCACTTGAAATAATAGAAGTTGCCCGTGCTGGTAAGCCCGTAGACCGGGAACTGCGCGCAGCTCTTCGCTTTCACGGGCACCGTCAGCACCAGGTGCCTGCGCTTCCTCGCGTAGTAGTCGTCGTCGGGGTAGGCCGCGGTGACCTTCAGCTGCCCTTCGGGCGAGGCCTCGACCGGGCCGGTGAGCGTCAGCGGCGGGAACTGCGGCCGGGGGCTGTACACCGTGGCGTTGGTGTACATGTTCTTTGCCACGTACTGGCCGTAGGGCCCGGAGCAGAACTTCCTGTTGACCGCGGCCGCGGGGTCCAGTTTCAGGGTGAGGTCGCAGTGCGAACCGGGCGGGACCTCGCGGCCGCTGCAGCCGTCCGAGGCCACCGTGAAGGAGGCAGGCAGCGCGGAGCGGTCCAGCGCCACGCCGTCCCAGGTCTCCCCCGACGTGTTCGTGACGCGCAGGGCCTGCGTGAACGGGAAGCCCTCCGGCACCATGCCGAAGTCGGCCGCGTTCACGCGCCCCTCGCCGGAGCCGCGGTAAAGGCCGCGCAGGCCCATGAAGCCCCGGCTGGAATAGCGCGAGGAGGCCTTGAGTTCAAGGTAGGAGTAAGAATCGTAGCCGTCGTCGGAGTTGGACGGCACGTACATCGCGGTGTGGTAATTGTTGGCCGCAGTCGGGGCGAAGCGTATGCTGAAGGTGCAACTCTTGCGCGGCGCCAGCACCTTGTTGCTGCACTTGTCGTCCTGCGCTGTGAACGGCGTCCCGTCGTCGAGATTCTCTATCTGCCCCACCTTGAGGTCGGCCGTGCCCATGTTCATCACTATCACCTGGCGCGAGGCCGTCTCGTAGGCGTCCATCGTGCCGAAGTCGAAGGACTTCGGCCAGGCGTACATCAGCGGATAGGGCTTCTCTTTCCCGGCGCCGGCGCCCATGCCGGCGGAATTGTCGCCGGAGGCGGAGGAGGACTGGTCCCCGGAGGAATGCTGTCCGCCGCCGTTGGAACCGTATTCCCCGGCGTAGCGGCCGGAACCGGCCTGCGATAGCGCGCCTTCGCCGCCGGTGGTGGCGGAACCGGCGCCCTGCGAAAGGCCCGGCGCGCGGAAGGATGGCGCGTCGGCCCCGCGGCGTATGGCGGCGCCGGAGCCCGAAGAGAAGGCCGCGTTGCCGAAACCGCGCCTGGCCTGGGAACCCTGCTGTGCCTGCAGCCTGGAGACCCCGGCGGCGGTGGCGGCGGAGGAATTATCTTTTTCCGCGCCGCCGCCGGCGCGGGCCGCGTACATGCCGCCGGCCGCGGACCGTCCCGCGTCCGCGGACGGATCGCCGGCGGCCTGGGCCGCCAGGTCCTCCTGCAGGCTCTTCAGTATGTCGTCCTTCTCCCTGCGGGAAAGGCTTTTGGGCGGCGCCTGCCTGGCGGCGGCCGGCGCGGCCGCGGGGGCCGTCTCCTTCGCGTAGTTCTTGTTGGCCTCGCGGAACATATCGAGGTAAGAGCCCTGGCCGGGCGTCACCGCCCTCACGTCCGGGGCGCCCGGGGCCTGCAGCGGCCCCGTACGGGCGAACTTGAAATCGTTCCGGGAGGTGTCCGGCGCGGCGTCCCTGCCCGGACCGCCGACATAATAGGATATGCCGAGGCTCAGCGCCACGGTGCCGGCCGCGAGCGGAGCCGCCGCCTTCCACGAGAGCAGTTGTTTAGGGTCCATACTTTATAGCTCCTCCCCCACCAAGTATACCTTGCGGCCGGCCGGCTTTCAAGGGGGCGTTTGGCTTATTCTTTTATTTTTATTAGAATAAAAAAGCATGGGAATATGGGACAACGCCTTCAAGATACCCGAGCCGCAGGAGCCTACGGCGGAGGAGAAGGCGCTGCTCGACGCGCTGGCCGTCAAGGTGAGGGCCCGCAAACTGGGCGACCTGGCGGCCTTCGCGCTGGAGAGCACCCGGCCCGTGCACGACCTGGGGGCGCAGAGCGCGTCGTTCCTTACCCCCATACTCAACATCGTTTTCGAAAAGGACGAAGTAAGCAGGTACGCTAAGCTGCTCGAGAACCCCAAGGCCGTTTCCTACCTCGTCGACAAGCTCGGCGCGGACGATAAGCCGGAGGGCGGCAACCAAGGAGAGCCAAATGTCAAAGAAAGACCTTGAAGTCATCATCGCTACCGACTGCGGCAGCACCACGACGAAGGCCATACTGATAGAGAAGAAGGGCGACACCTACCGCCAGACCTTCCGCGGCGAGGCCCCGACCACCGTCGAGGCCCCGTTCGAGGACGTCACAAAGGGCGTGCTGAACTCGATCACCGAGGTAGAGGAGCTCTCCGGCCGCAAGATACTCGACGGCGAGAAGATAATCACCCCTTGCGAGGGCAATAAGGGCGTCGACATATACGTTTCCACCTCCTCCGCCGGCGGCGGCCTGCAGATGATGGTCGCGGGCGCCGTGAAGGCGATGACCGGCGAATCCGCCCAGCGCTGCGCGCTCGGCGCGGGCGCCATCGTGATGGACGTGCTGGCCTCCAACGACGGCCGCGCGGACCACGAGAAGATAGAGCGCATCCGCCAGCTGCGCCCCGACATGATGCTGCTCTCCGGCGGCACCGACGGCGGCACCGTGACGCACGTCGTCGAGCTCGCCCAGTTCCTTAAGGCCGCCGACCCGAAGCCGCGCCTCGGCGCCTCCTACAAGCTGCCGGTCATCTACGCCGGCAACAACAAGGCCCACGACCAGATAAAGCAGATCCTCGGCGACAGGACCGCGCTGATCATCACCGAGAACCTCCGCCCGAGCCTCGAGCGCGAGAACCTGATGCCGGCGCGCCACAAGATCCACGACAGCTTCCTCGAGCACGTCATGCAGCAGGCGCCGGGCTACCCTCGCCTGATGAAGATGGTCGGCGCGCCGATCATGCCCACCCCCGCGGCCGTCGGCACGATGACCGAGAAGTTCGCGAAGGCCAACGGCTTCAACGTGCTCGCGGTCGATATAGGCGGCGCCACCACCGACGTGTTCAGCGTCTTCTCCGAGGTCTTCAACCGCACCGTCAGCGCCAACCTCGGCATGAGCTACTCCATCTCCAACGTGATGGCCGAGGCCGGCCTCGCGAACATCCTGCGCTGGCTGCCCTTCGACATCGAGGAGCAGGACCTCAGGAACCGCCTGAAGAACAAGATGATCCGCCCGACGACGATCCCGCAGACCGTCGAGGACCTGATGATAGAGCACGCGGTGAGCCGCGAGGCGCTGCGCCTCGCCTTCGACCAGCACAAGGCGCTGGCCGTGGGCCTCAAGGGCGTGCAGCAGGAGCGCTCGATCTCCGACGCTTTCGAGCAGACCGCTTCCGGCCAGAGCCTCATCAACGTGATGAAGCTCGACTACGTCATAGGCTCCGGCGGCATCCTGGCGCATTCCCCCCGCCGCACGCAGTCGATGATGATGATGATAGACGCCTACCAGCCCGAGGGCATCACCCGCATGGCCGTGGATTCCATCTTCATGATGCCGCACCTCGGCGTACTGGCGCAGATCAGCGAGAAGGCCGCGCTCGACGTGTTCTACAACGACTGCCTCGTGCGCCTCGGCACCTGCCTCGCGCCGAAGGGCCTCGCGAAGGAAGGCCAGAAGATCATGGAATGGGAAGTGACCGGTTCCGACGGCAGCCGCCAGGCCGGCGAGCTGCGCTTCGGCGACATGGTGCACGTGCCGTTCGCGGCCCCGAAGGCGAAGCTGGTGGCGAAGCCGGTGAAGGGCTTCGATATGGGCGCCGGCTCCGGCAACAAGGTGGAGGCCGACATCGAGGGCGGCGTCGTGGGCCTGGTGCTCGACGGCCGCGGCAGGCCGTTCGCGCTGCCGAAGGACCATTCGAAGCGCCGCGCCGACCTGAACAAGTGGTACAAGGCCCTCGGCATGTACCCGGTGTAAAGGACGATACAAGGAGAAATTTATGGCACATGCTTATACCCCCGGACTCAAGGTAATGCCCTGCACGCTGCTCAAGAAGAAGCGCCTGCTGCCGATCCCCGGCAAGGTGCTGGCGGCGCTGGACCAGCAGGTGGACGCCCTCGACGTGGTGGCGAAGACCGAGCTGCCCGGCAAGGTGTTCTCCATCAACGTGGCCAACCGCCTCGCGGTCGGCCCCGAGGAAGTTCCCGGCTTCATGCTGAAGAAGGAAGGCGACCCGGTTAAGAAGGGCGAGACCATCGCCGAGAACAAGCCCTTCCTGAAGTGGTTCAAGACCACCATAGAATCGACGGTGGACGGCACCGTGGAGAGCATCTCCAACGTGACCGGCCAGGTGCTGCTGCGCGAGCCTCCCAAGGTGCTGCCGATAAAGGCCTACGTGAAGGGCAAGGTCGTGGAGGTCACCCCCGATTTCGGCGTCACTCTCGAGGCCGAGGGCACCTTCATACAGGGCATCTTCGGCGTCGGCGGCGAGACCAACGGCGAGATCGTCGTCGCGGTCAACAGCCCCGACGAGGACCTGACCCCCGAGGACATCAAGGACACCTACAAGGGCAAGATCGTGATAGGCGGCAAGCACGCCAGCCTGGCCACCATCAAGCGCGCCGTGGAACTGGGCGTGAACGCCATAGTGGTGGGAGGCATACACGACCGCGACCTGCGCCAGCTGCTGGGCTACGACATCGGCGTGGCCGTGACCGGCACCGAGAACATCGGCATCACGCTGATCGTGACCGAGGGCTTCGGCATGATCCCTATGGCCGAGTACACCTTCAAGCTGCTCTCGTCGCGCAACGGCGAGAAGGCCAGCGTCAGCGGCGCCACGCAGATACGCGCAGGCGTGATGCGCCCCGAGATCATCGTGCCCGGCTACCCCAAGCACGTCACCGAGTGCAAGAAGGACCAGGGCCGCGGCTGGATAGAGCCCGGCGACCCCATCCGCATCATACGCGAGCCGCACTTCGGCGTGATAGGCACCGTGAAGAGCCTGCCGCCGGAACTGACCGTGATAGGCAGCGAGAGCCACGCCCGCGTGCTGGAGGTCCAGCTCGACGGCGGCGAGGTCATCGTGGTGCCCCGCGCCAACATAGAGGTGCTGGAAAAATAAAGCGGCGCAGCGGAGGAGCCGTAAGCCCGTGGGCGGTCCCGGGGCTTACGGCTTTTCATTATGGCTAAAAAACACAGGAAAGAGAACGTTAAGGCGGTGCCCGCCGCAGTGCCGCAGGAAGGGCGCTTCCCCTCCTGGCTGGTCTGGCCGCTGGCCGCCGCCTGGGCCGCGGCCGTGCTGAAGTCCTATTTCGCGCGTTTCAAGCCTGACCTCTCCGCCCTGGCGGTGATCCTCTCGCCGGGCCAGTACGCCGGTCTGTTCTCGGCCCTGCCCGGCCACCTGCTGGACCTCGCCGCGGCAGCGCTGTTCATGTTCGCCTGCTTCGCCGCCGGCCGCGCCGCGCTCAAAGCCGCTGGCTTCTCTTTCCTGAACGCCGTCGAGGAGGCGGTGTTCTGCTGCGGCGCGGGTCTCGGCCTGCTCGCCGCTTTCGTCTTCGTACTGTCGACGGCCGGCCTGCTGTACGCCTGGCCGGTATTGGCCTTCCTTGCCGCGGCCAGCGCCTGGGGCGCCTGGGACCTGAAGCGCCGCCCGGCGGCGCCGCTGCCGCGGCTCCCGTCCCCGAGCGCCGGCGACCTGGCCGCGCTCGGCGTTCTGCTGCT